>Ga0194120_10007216_pt1 | contig 15296 bp, 15 predicted proteins | sample TA2MahCa65mmetaG_FD_148642 | JGI IMG/M metagenome (GOLD analysis project Ga0194120, IMG submission 148642) | Freshwater microbial communities from Lake Tanganyika, Tanzania - TA2015019 Mahale Deep Cast 65m | ecosystem: Environmental > Aquatic > Freshwater > Lake | place: Tanzania: Lake... | reverse complement strand
TAGCTGAACATGCCGACCTGCTGCTCTTCGTCGCCCCGCATGCTGCCTCTCAACTCGATCTAACGGACAAACATCATGATAGCGAGTCGTCGGTCCAGGGGCAAGGGGGCACTTTTTCAGCAGCCTGATAAGACTTCCAACCTCGGCGTATCGCCCTTCGTGGACACGTACGACGAGCACACGCTCAGCACGTTTCTGAGTTACCGGTACGGAGACTGGAGCCGGAGTCCCCGGCTTCTTGGCATCCTCGAGGCACGCGCGGCCCGTGTCAACGCGGGCGACAGCGGCGAAGCCGCCCGGGCCCGCTCGCATCTCGCACTCGTGAAGAGTTATCAGCGCGGGTCCGTCCAGCATTTCGGGCGCAAGGTCCGGGTCACCATCAACACCGATGACGGCGCCCTGTTCGGCATCCACCTCATCGACGAGTACTACCGCGTGGCCCTCGCCCTGGACCTGACCCCGGAAACCCTCGCCGAGTTGGCACGCGAGAGCATCGCGTCGGCCATCCAGCCGCTGGATCCGGCGGAAGTCTCGGCGTTGCGCGAGCGCGTCGGATCGGGTGGCGCGATGCTGGAGCTGCCCGGAAAGCTGGTCGGCGGCCTCAACGAATTCGTCGTCGATCAGCTTGCGACCGTCGCGGAAGCCGTGGCACTGCCGGCCGGCGGGCCGGCCATCCTGCGCGAGGGCGCCGCGGAGGACGGCAACTTCTACCTGGTCGTCGCCGGGACGGCCCAGGTCACGCTCGATGGCCACGTCGTCGCCACTCTGGGCAAGAACGAGCTTTTCGGGGAGATGGCCAGCATCAGCGGCAAGCGCACGGCTACGGTCTCGCCCGGCAAGGATGGGGTCAAGGTCCTGCGGATCCGCAAGGAGGAGTTCGTCGCCCTCTGTGGGCGAAACGTCACCGTCCGGACCTACTTCGAGAACCTCATCGCATCCCGCGATTCAGCCGGGGAGTTCAGGAGCTTCGCCTCCCACTTCTCGCCGGCGACGACCTGAGGCCGCCGCGATGCCGCTGTTCTTCGTCACCGGCAATGCCGGGAAGTTCGAGGAAGTCCGGTCCTTCGTCGCCGGGGTCGAGCAATGGGACGTCGATCTGCCGGAGATCCAGGAGATGGACGCCAGGGCCATCATCGCCGAAAAGCTGGCTGAAGCGCGGCGGCACCGGGAAGGCACCTTCATCGTCGAGGACACGTCGCTCTACCTCTCGTGCCTGCGGGGCCTGCCTGGGCCGCTGATCAAGTGGTTCCTGCAATGCCTCGGGGATGAAGGGCTCTCCGACCTCGCCGCGCGGCTCGGCGACGATCGCGCCGAGGCCAGGATCTACTTCGGCCTGGCCTCGCCCGCGGGCGGTGTGGCGTACTACGAGGGCGCCGTGGCGGGACGCATCGTCAAGCCGCGCGGCACGCGAGGGTTCGGCTGGGATCGGCTGTTCCAGCCTGACGGGTCGGACTTGACCTTCGGCGAGATGGACGCGGACGCCAAGCAGGCTTTCAGCATGCGGCGCAAGGCGCTGGACGCCTTGCTCGCCGCCCATCCCGGACTCTCCCGCTCCTGAGTCCGCCTGGCTGCCGAGGCCCGAGACCCGCAGGCGGCCAAACCGCCCAATCCCCGGTCGCGGACGCGGACGAGCGATGGTAGGATGATCAGCCCAGGGTTTACCGACGCAAGACATTCTCCGGAGGGATCCGCTTTGCATACGCCTGTCACGAGGGACCTGGTCCAGCTGGCCATCACCGCCACCCTCGAGTGCCCGGGCGAGGCACCGGGCGGCGTGACGTGGGACGGGTCCCATTTCTGGGTGCTCGACGAGGCGGGCGAAACGCTCTACTGCCTCGACCGCCAGACAGGCGGCGTGCACGCCGAGGCGCCGGCCGAGGGCGCGGGCGGCGGCACCGCCTGGGACGGCACCTGGCTCTACCAGTCGGCTCCCGGGCAGTACCGCATCCTGGTGATCGATCCGGCCGCGGGGCGCGTGGTGCGGCGCATTCCCACCCGCGTGAAGGCCTCCGGCCTCGCCTGGGACGGCACCCACCTGTGGCACGGGTCTTTCAGCGAGAAGCGCACCTACCTGGTGGATGCCGAACTGGGAGACGTCCGCGGGACGATCGACTCCCCGGTGGCCGGCGGCGGCCTGGTCTGGGACGGCCGGCAGTTCTGGTGCTGCGACGCCGGCGCCATCTACCGGGTGGACAGCGAAGGCGCCGTGCTCGGGGCCTATGCCGTGGACGGCGCGCCGCGCCACCTGGCCTGGGCGGAGCGCCGGCTCTGGTTCACGTGCGCCCGGGACCGCCGCCTCAAGCGGGTCGCGGTCGACATGCTGCAATCGTGATAATTAGGTGCCAAACAAGGACGGCAGGTTGCCCGCATCCGGAGCGATAATGAACCCATGAACAAATTCGCAACCATCGCGCTCCTGGCGCTCACCCTACCGGGCTGCGGTCTCGCGGCCCTCACCGGCACCACCTCCTCGACCTCCGACACCACGGCGACCTCCTTCGTCGACTCGCTATTCGCCTCTGCTGGCGGCGGCGGCGGCCAGGTGGACTTCGAGGCCGTCAAGAAGGACTTCTTCGCCAAGCTGGATAAGGATGGCGACGGCGCGATCTCGGCCGACGAGTTCAAGGCGGCGCCGCCACCCGGGCCGATGGGCCCCGGCATGATGGGCCCCGGTGGCAAGGGCGCCGGCATGGGTCCCGGCATGATGGGCCCCGGCGGCATGGGTGCCGGCATGGGTCCGGGCAAGATGGGCCCAGGGCACAAGGGTCCAGGCAAGCCGGGGCCGGGAATGCACGCCCCGCCGGCCGACCTGACCGACGCCGAGAAGGCCGAGCTGGATGCCTTGAAGGCCGAGCAGGATGCCAAGCGGGCCGAGGCCGAAGCGGCCTTCAAGGCCAAGTACCCGGCACTGGCCGCCAGGCAGGAGGCCGAGAAGCAAAAGGCCGAGGCCCGACGCGCCGAGGATCAGGCCAAGGCGTTCGCCACGCTGGACGCCAATGGCGACGGCAAACTGACTCCCGACGAGTTCAAGCCCCCGCAGCCCAAGGGCCCCAAGGGCCCCATGCACGCCAAGCGGTAGACCCGACCGGGGCCGACCGCATAGCGGCGCCCAGATGACCTTGCGCTGTCTTCGTCACTCCGGCGAAAGCCGGGGTCTAGCCGAGGTCTGGCTAGATTCCGGCTTCCGCCGGAATGACGCGGGGCGGAGTCGTGTGAGCGGTATCTATCAGTACCGCGCCATGGCCGGGTCGATGCGGCGCGCCCACTCGTCGAGGCCGCCGTCGAGCGACCGCGCCCGCGCGAACCCGCGCTGCCGCATGAACTGCGCCACGTTGAGCGACCGCCGGCCGTGGTGGCAGACCACGACGATCTCGGCGTCCCTGGCGAACTCGTCGAGGCGCCGGGGTATCTCCGCCATCGGCACCAGCATGCTGCCCGGGAGCTGGCAGATGTCCCACTCGAACGGCTGCCGGCAATCCAGGATGGGCGGGGCCGTCCCCGCGTCCATGCGCGCCTTGAGCCAGTCGGCGCTGACGTTCAGGGCGTCGTCGTCGGGCACCTCGCAAACCTCCGCTTCGTCGCGCAATTCCAGCTTCGCGCCCGGCCCGCAGGCGGGGCATGCGGGGTCCTTGCCGATCTGCAACTCCTCGAACCGCGCCCCGAGGGCGTCGAAGAGCAGCAGGCGCCCCAGCAGGGCGTCTCCCCGGCCCAGGATGAGCTTGATCACCTCGTTGGCCTGCAGGGTGCCCATGACGCCCGGGAGGACGCCCAGGACGCCGCCCTCGGCGCAATTGGGCACGCTGCCCGCCTCCGGCATCCGCGGGAACAGGCAGCGGTAGCAGGGCCCGCGGCGGGCGTCGAACACCGCCACCTGGCCCTCCCACCGGAAGATGGACGCCCACACCTCCGGCTTGCCCAGCAGCACGCACGCGTCGTTGACCAGGTAGCGGGTCGGGAAGTTGTCGGCGCCGTCCACGACGATGTCGTAGCCGCCGAGTACGTCCAGGGCGTTGCCGGCCGCAAGCCGCACCTCGTGGACGTCGACCTCTATGTCCGGATTGAGGCCGAGCAATTCCCGGCGGGCGGCCGCCAGCTTCGAACTACCCACGTCTCCTTGCCGGAAGAGCACCTGCCGCTGCAGGTTGTGCTCCTCGACCGCGTCATGGTCGATCAGGCCGATACGCCCGACGCCGGCCGCGGCGAGGTACAGGGCGACCGGCGATCCCAGGCCCCCGGCGCCGACGCAGGCCACCGCGGCGCGCTTGAGCCGCGCCTGGCCTTCGGGCCCGACCTCCGGCAGCACGAGGTGCCGGCTGTAACGCACGGTCTCTCGCTGGGTGAGGGGAGTCTGGATGGTCATGGCAGCCATGCTACCGGAATTCAAGTCGGATCCTCACCCATGACAACCGCATGACACATCGCGAAGCGCACTTTCCTAAGGTGATGGCACTCACTACCGCGCGTGCGCGGGAAGAGGATAATCGGTGGAGTTCGGAAAGTCTCACGGCACCATTCGTCGCACCCGCCGAGTCAACAAAGCAAGCTTCGTGGCAACAATCTTGGCAGGCCGCAAGCCTGTGCCTCCGGGCCCCCATGTGGGCTCCGGGCGAAAGGACGAAAATTGAGGATCCCGTCGCAGCTCCACTTCGTGGGCATCGGGGGCGTCGGAATGAGCGCCGTGGCGCAGGTCTGGCACGAAGGCGGCGGTAAGGTCTCCGGCTCGGACATCCAGCCTTCCCCGACCGTGCGGCGCCTCGAGGAGCGCGGGATTCGCGTGCACATCGGGCATTCCCGGGACAACGTGGCCGACCTCCTGGGAGATGGCCCCGGCGAAGTCGGTGTCGTCGTGTCCACCGCGGTCGCGGCCGACAATCCCGAACTGGTCGCCGCCCGCGAGCAGGGCGTCGCCATCTACCACCGCAGCGAGATACTTGCCGCCCTGATGGGCAGCAAGCGCAGCATCGCGGTCACCGGGACGCACGGCAAGACCACCACGACCGGCATGATCGGCACCGTGCTGCTCGAGGGCGGCCTCGATCCCACCATCCTGGTCGGCGGCGACCTGCCGGCCATCGGCGGCACGGCGCGCACCGGCCGCGGCGAGCACCTGGTGGCCGAGGCCGACGAGTCCGACCGGTCCATCCTGCGCCTGACCGCCGACACGGTCGTCGTCACGAACCTCGAGGGCGATCACCTCGACCACTACCGCGACCTCGAGGACATCATCGACACGGTCGCGACCTTCATCAATCGCCTCCCCGCCCACGCCGTCGTGCTGGCCTGTATCGACGACCCCGGCGTACGGTCGCTCCTGCCGCGCCTGGCTCGCAAGGTCGTCACCTACGGCTGGAGCGAAGGCGCCGACTACCGGCTATCGGGTGAGCAACTCTCGGCGACCGGTTCGACGTTCCACCTCAACGGCACGTCCTTCGAACTGCGCGTCCCCGGGCGCCACAACGTTTCCAACGCGGCCGCCGCCATCGCCATCGCCACCCTCGCGGGCATGGACGAGAAGGCGATCTGGGCCGGCCTCGCCCGCTTTGCGGGAGTGGGCCGCCGCTTCCAGTTGCGCGGCGTCGCCGCCGGCGTGCAGGTCCTGGAGGACTACGCGCACCATCCGTCCGAGATCAAGGCGACGCTCCAGACCGCCAAGCTCCTCAAGCGGCCGGTCTGGGTGGTGTTCCAGCCGCACCGCTTCAGCCGTACCGCGGCGTTGCTGGAGGATTTCGCCCACGCGTTCGGCGACGCGACCGGCGTCGCCATCATGGACATCTACTCGGCCGGCGAGGCGCCCAACGGTGTCTCGGCCCGCGATCTGGTCGATCGCGTCTGCTCGGGGCATCCCGACCTCAAGGCGTTCTACTGGCCCGATCACCAGACCGCCGAGGAGGGTGCCGACCTCCACCTCAAGAGCGGCGACGTCGTCATCCTGATGGGCGCCGGCAACGTCAACCGCCTGGCCGAGCCCCTGCTGGAGCGCCTCCGCCTGCGCGAGGCGGCCGTCGCAAGACCCCCGGCCTGAAAGGCCACCCGCATGGCCGTCGCGGCTAGACCTCGGCGCCCCCTCGCGCCCATCACCACCTGGCGCGTCGGCGGCCCGGCCCACGACCTGCTCGAGCCCGCCTCCGCCGACGAGGTGCTGGCCTGCATCCGCCGCGCCCGCGACGAAGGCTTGCCCTGGGCGGTGATCGGCCGGGGCAGCAACCTCCTGGTCGCCGACGAAGGCTTCCCGGGCATCGTGATCCGCCTGGTGGACACCTACCACGCCGTGTCGATCACCGAGGATCGCGTCACCGCCCAGGCGGGCGCCTCGACCTCCGCGCTCATCAAGGCGGGCATGGAAGTCGGCCTCGGCGGCATCACCTTCCTGTCGAGCATTCCGGGATCGGTGGGCGGCGCGGTGTTCATGAACGCCGGCGCCCACGGCACCCAGACCTCCGACGTGCTCATCGGGGCCCGCGTCCTCGAACCAGACGGCCAGATCCGCTGGCGGACGCCGGCCGACCTCGAGATGGCGTACCGCCACACCGCGTTGCAGGATGCGGGCGACCGCGTCGTGCTGGAAGCGGCGTTCAGGGTCGTGCCGCAGGCGTCCGGCGCCATCCGGAAGGAGTTCCTGGAGATGGCGGCCTGGCGGCGCGAGCGGCAACCCCAGGATCCGAGCGCCGGCTCGGTCTTCGCCAACCCCCAGGGCGATTCGGCGGGCCGCCTGATCGAGGCCACCGGCCTAAAGGGCTACAAGGTCGGCGGGGCCATGGTCTCGCCCGTCCACGCCAACTTCTTCGTCAACACCGGCAACGCGACGGCCGCCGACATCAATCGCCTGATCCACGAGGTGCGCGCCCGGGTCTTCGAGAAGCACGGCGTGCTCCTGAAGCCCGAGGTGCGGGGCCTCGGCCTGGTGGTCGGCGAAGTCTAGGTGAAGGTCCTGCCAGTCCTGTACGGGGCGGCCGTGGCCGGCCTGCTATGCGGGGCGTGGGCGGCCCCGGCCTGGAAGTGGGACGGCCGCGCGCACCTGGTGGGCAACCGCCTGGTCGAGAGACACGAGGTGGCGCGCCTGCTGCCGCAACCCGGCAAACCGCTGTACCTCCTGGATCCGGCCGCCCTCGAGCGCGCCGTCGAGAGGCTTCCGGCCGTCAAGGACGCCCGCGTGCGGCGCTGGGGGTTCCCGCCGCGGCTGGAGATCGCACTGACCGAACGCGTGGCCGTGGCTCGCCTGGCGGGCCTCGCCACCGGCTCTCCCCCGGTTTTCCTTGATGCCGACGGCTTCGCCTTCGGCTTCTCGAGCGCGTCGATACCGGTTCCGCCGTTGCAGGTGGTCGCGGGGGCCCGATCCCTGACAGCGCCGCAGCGCGAGGGTTTCCGCCACGTCGCGGCGGCCTGGCCCTCCGGCCGGGCCGGAACGATCGACGTGCGATCGGCGTCCTCCTGGCGGGCGACGATCGGCGGCATTCCCGTCCTGATCGGTCCGCCCGCGGAACTCCCCGCGAAGTTCCGGGCGCTTTCGAGGCTGCTTCCCCTGGCCGAGGGCACCCGGAAAACGCTAGAATACGTGGACGTGCGGTTTCCGGACGCTCCCGCCTTCCGGGTGGCCACGCGGACTCCGGCGCAGACAGGGCAGAATGAACAAGGCTTGGCAGTTACCGGTCACGGCGATCTCGCTGACCATCGGCGTGCTCCTGGCCACACAGTTCAAGAGCCAGGCCGACTTCGCCAAGCAGAACCTGCCCAGCCGCCGCGTCGAGGACCTGGTGCTGATGCTCAACCAGTCCGAGAAGCAAAAGGACGATCTGGGCAAGGAGGTGAGCCAGTTGCGGGCGCGCCTCGAAGATCTGGAGAGCGACCGGCGCCCCGCCAGGGCCACTGACGCCGCGGCCGCGGCCGCCGACGACAACCGCGGCGTCGACCTGGTCGGCCCGGGAGTGGAAGTCCTCATCAAGGACTCCGCCAAGCCCCTGGCCAAGGGCGAGGATCCCAACATCGCCATCGTCCACAACGACGATCTGCTCCGCCTGGTCAACGAACTGCGCACCGCCGGGGCCGAAGCCATCGTGATCAACGATCAGCGGATGGTCGAATCCTCCGAGGTCACATGCGCGGGCACCACCATCCTGGTCAACAAGAGCCGAATCGCGCCACCTTTCGTCATACGAGCGATAGGCGATCCAGATACGATGGTCAACGCGCTCAAGATGCGGGGCGGAATCGTCGAGTACTTGCAGTTCTACGGCATACAAGTTAACATCTCGAAGAAATCCGAGGTGCTGGTCCCGGCCTTCAGCGGGAGCACGCTTCGTAAGTTCGCCAAGCCGGCACCCGCCAAGGTGGAGTCGTGAAGGAAATCCTCCTGATCGTCGGCGCCTTGGCGATCGGTCTGTTGATCGGGGCTTTCACTCCTCTCTCCATACCGGCGGCCTGGTCGAAGTACGTGGCGGTGGCGATCCTGGCGGCACTGGATACCGGCCTCGGAGGGATCCGCTCCGGGATGGAGAATCGCTTCGATCTCTCCGTCTTCATCAGCGGGTTCAGCGCCAACACCCTGCTGGCGGCGGGCCTGACGTTCCTGGGCGACAAGTTGGGAATAGACCTGTACCTGGCCGCGATCGTCGTATTCGGCGTTAGAATCTTTGAAAACCTGGCCAAGATCCGGCGCCTGCTACTGAGTCGGTTCTGGGCGACATGAGAAGCAACAGGCCGCGCAAGCGCGGTCCGAAGAGAGAGGGCCTCAAGCCAGTGTTCGACAGTTTCGAAGCCGCACCGGACGTCAACATCAAGGTCGTGGGCGTCGGCGGCGCCGGCGGCAACGCGATCAACCACATGATCGCCTCGGGCGTGCAGGGCGTCGAATTCTGGGCGATCAACACCGACGTCCAGGCCCTCCAGGGCAGCCAGGCCGAGCATCGCCTGCAGATAGGCCACAAGGTCACCAAGGGCCGCGGCGTGGGCGGCGACCCCGACAAGGGGTTCAAGGCCGGCGAGGAGAATCGCGACGACATCCAGGCCGCCCTCGACGGGGCCGAGATGGTCTTCATCACCGCCGGCATGGGCGGCGGCACCGGCACGGGCGCGGCGCCGGTGGTGGCCGAGGTGGCGCGCGAACTGGGCGCCCTCACGGTCGGCGTGGTCACCAAGCCCTTCATGATGGAAGGCCGCACGCGCGAACGCTCCGCCCGCGAAGGCATCGAGCGCCTCATGGAGCGGGTCGACACGCTGATCGTCATTCCAAACGAGCGCCTGGTCCAGGAATGCTCGAGCAAGATCACCTTCAAGGATGCCTTCAAGCAGGCCGACGACCTGCTCCGCCAGGGCGTCCAGGGCATCTCCGACATCATCACCATCCGCGGCTACATCAACGTGGACTTCGCCGACATCCGCACCGTCATGAGCAACGCCGGCACCGCCCTGATGGGCATCGGCGTCGCCTCGGGCGAGGGCCGGGCCGTCGAGGCCGCCCGCATGGCCGTGGCGTCGCCCCTGCTCGAGACCTCGTTCAAGGGCGCGACGGGCGTCATCTTCAACATCCGCGGCGCCCAGGAGGAGCTCACGCTCTTCGAGGTCAACGAGGCGATGAAGATCATCCACGACGAAGCCTCCGACCAGGCCAACATCATCTTCGGCACGGTCTTCGACGAAAAGCTGGCGGGCCAGGTGCACGTCACCGTCATCGCCACGGGCTTCGACGCCGGCAACGGAAGGCCGTTCGCCCCCATGCGCAACGTGCAGATCGAGTCGCCGCTGGCCTCGGGCGAGCCCATGCTGCGGCCGGCCACGGCCGCCACGGCGACGGTGCCGGCGGCCGATGCCGGCGATTCGGCCATCGACATCCCGCCCTTCCTGCGCAACACCATCCGGCCAAGCCGGCAGTAGCGAGCCGGCCAAAACCTTTTCGGCAGGGCCGCCTATCCCCCCACCAGCCAGGCGCCGCATCATCTCCTGGCAAAGGGAGGTAGCCATGCGCTCGAGGTTCATCGCCATCGCCGGCCTAGCCGCCGGCCTAGCCGCCGCATTCCTGCTCCTGCCGGGGGCCGCGAATCCGACCGCCAAGGGCAAGCCGAATCCGCCGCAGAGTGCGGCCCAGGCGGTCAGGAAGGCCGCCTCGAAGAACCCGCACGACGCCCTGCTGCAGGCGCAGTCGCACGTGGCCGGCGCGTACCGGGCGGCCATCGCCCGGGACCAGCAGGCCGCCGCCCGGCAGCTGGCCGCCACGATCGACGATCTCGAAGCCGCCCGGCCCGGCGTGGCGCGAGCGGACGGCGCGACTGGAAAGTACCTGGAAACGCTCAAGACGGAACTCGGCAAGTTGCGGAGCCGGACGGCCCGCCTGGACGACACGGCGGCCGCCGAATCGCTGGTCAAGGACCTGGCGACGACCTTCAAGCGCGTCAAGGACCTGCAGGCGCGTTACGAAGCGGCGAATCCGGGGGCCAAGGCCCCGCCGAAGGCGCCAGGCAAGAAGAATCCCTAGTTCCCTCCCGCCCGGTGATAGAATTGACGCCTGACGGCGTCTATTTCTGGAGCTTGGCGTGGACTACAAGGCGACCCTGAACCTTCCGAAGACCGATTTCCCGATGCGGGCCAACGCGGCGGTGCGCGAGCCCGAAATCCAGGCTCTCTGGCACGGCGAGACGATCTTCGCGAAGCTCCTGGAGCGCCGCGAAGGGCGGCCCCGCTACGTGCTGCACGACGGGCCGCCCTACTCGAGTTCGGGCACCATCCACATCGGCCACGCGATGAACAAGATCCTCAAGGACATCGTGGTCAAGCACAAGGCCCTGACCGGGTTCTACACGCCTTTCGTCGTGGGTTACGACTGCCACGGCCTGCCCACGGAAATCGCCGCGCTCAAGGAGTTGAAGGGCAAGAAGGACCTTACAGCCCTGGAGCTGCGCGCCCTGTCCCGGGAGTTCGCACAGCGCAGCATCGACGGGCAGCACGCGGCCTTCAAGCGCCTAGGCGTCTTCGCCGACTGGGACAATCCGTACAAGACGATGGATCCCGCTTTCGAGGCCGCGCAGATCCGCGTTTTCGGCAAGATGGCCGAGAAGGGCTACATCTACAAGGGCCTCAAGCCCGTGTACTGGTGCTCGACCTGCGTCACCGCCCTCGCCGAGGCCGAGGTCGAGTACGAGGACCACGTCTCGCCGTCCATCTTCGTCGGCTTCCCGCTTGTGGCCGCCAAACCGCTGGCGGACCGCCTCGCGGCCGGCCGCGACGTGCGCCTGGCCATCTGGACGACCACTCCCTGGACACTGCCGGCCAACCTGGCGATCGCCGTCCATCCCGATCTCGAGTACACGGTGGTCGAGACGCCGCGCGGCGACATGGTGGTGGCGGCTTCCCTGGTCGAGTCGTTCCTGGCGGCGCTGAAGCTCCCTGGCAAGGACGTGGGTCCCCGCTTCAAGGGCGCCGACCTCGAGCACGCGACGTACCGGCACGTCTTCGTCGACCGGCAGTCGCCGGTCGTGCTGGGCCACCACGTGGAGGCCGAGAGTTCCGGCCTGGTCCACACCGCGCCCGGCCACGGCATGGAGGACTACATCGTCGGCCAGGCCTACGGCATCCAGCCCTTCGCTCCGCTAGACGATCGCGGCCGCTTCACCGCCGAGGCCCCCGACTGGCTGGCCGGCAAGTTCTACGCCGAGGCCAACCCGGTGATCGTCGCCGCACTCGAGGACCGCGGCGCCCTGCTCGCCAACGAGACCATTTCGCACAGCTACGCCCACTGCTGGCGCTGCCACAAGCCCGTCATCTTCCGCGCCACCGACCAGTGGTTCGCCTCGGTGGCCGGCTTCCGGGACCAGGCCCTGGCCGAGATCGAGAAGGTCAGATGGCACCCCGCCAACGGCCAGGTACGCATCACTAACATGGTCGCCGACCGGTCGGACTGGTGCATCTCGCGCCAGCGGTCGTGGGGCGTGCCCATCCCGGTCTTCTACTGCGAAGGCTGCAACACCATCTGCATCACCCCGGAGACGACCGAGCACGTGGCCGCCCTGTTCGAGAAGGAGGGCTCCGACGCCTGGTGGAAGTACCCGGCGCGGGACCTCCTGCCCGCGGGCACGACCTGCAAGGGCTGCGGGCACGGGTCCTTCCGGAAGGAAAAGGACATCATGGACGTCTGGTTCGACTCGGGCGTCACGCACGAGGCCGTCTGCGCGGCGCGTGGCCTGGGCTGGCCGGTCGACCTGTACCTGGAGGGCTCCGACCAGTACCGCGGCTGGTTCCAGTCGTCGCTGCTGACGGCCGTCGCCACCCGCGGCGCCGCGCCCTACCGCATGGTCGTCACGCACGGCTTCGCCCTCGACGAGCAGCGCCGGAAGATGTCCAAGTCGCTCGGCAACGTGGTCGATCCGCTCGAGGTCATCGGCAACCTGGGGGCCGACGTGCTGCGCCTGTGGGTATCCAGCCAGGACTACACGTCCGACGTCAGCATCTCCAAACAGATGCTCCAGCAACTGGCCGAGGTGTACCGAAAGATCCGCAACACATCTCGCTTCCTGCTGGGCAACCTCTACGATTTCGACCCGGCCCGCGACGCCGTGCCCTACGAGGACCTCCCCGAGATCGACCGCTATGCCCTCCACCGCCTGCAGGAAGTGATTCGCGAGGTCCGGGAGGATTTCGAGACCTTCCACTACGACCCGTTCTTCCACCTGGTGCAGAACTACTGCGTCAACGACCTGTCGGGCTTCTACCTGGACGTCACGAAGGATCGGCTGTACGCCTCGGCGCCGGCCTCCCGGCCGCGCCGAGCCGCGCAGACCGTGCTGTACCACATCCTGCACGCCCTGATGCGGCTGATCTCCCCGGTCCTGTCCCACCTGGCCGAGGACATCTACCACTACTTGCCCGCCAGCCACAGGGGGCCGGAGCCGAGCGTCTTCCTGCTCGAGTTTCCCGAAGTGCGCGATGCGTGGCTGGATGACGCCCTCGCCGCACGCTGGCAAGGGCTGCTGGCGTTGCGGGCCGAGGTCAACAAGTTGCTCGAGGAAGCCCGGCAGCGCAAGGAAATCGGCTCGTCCTCCGACGCGGCCGCCCGGGTGCCGGATTGCGGCGTCCCGGCGGAAATCCTGCGGGAGGCGCTCAACGTGTCGCAGGTCGAGATCGGCGCGCCCGCTATCGCGGTAGGCGGCGCCCCCGGCGAGAAGTGCCAGCGCTGCTGGCTGATCCTGCCCACCGTGGGCGCCGACGGCCGGCACGAGGATCTCTGCGAACGCTGCGTGGGCGTCGTCTCGGCCTTGGTCTCTTGATCGAGCTTCCCGAAGGCTGGGAACTCGCCGGCGACGGCCAGGCCCTGCGCTGCGCGGCCTTGCCGGCCAGGCACGCCTTCTCGACGCGCATGGGCGGGGTGAGCGAGGGCCTTTACGGCTCGCTCAACGTGGGAATGCATTCGGGCGATGCGGGCGACCGGGTCCGGGAGAACCGGGAGCGGTTCCGCGTCGCCGGCGCCTTCGACCGGGTGTGGATCGCGGTGCACCAGGTGCACGGCCCGGACGTCGCCGTCGTGGACGATGCGGGCCGCGCCGACCGGGAGCAGGCGGACGCGGTCGTGTGCGGGGCGCGGGGTGTGCCGGTGGCCGTCTACACGGCCGACTGCACGCCCATCCTGCTGGCCGACCGCCACGGCCGGGCGGTCGCAGCCATCCACGCCGGCTGGCGGGGCACCGCCGCCGGGGTGGTGGCGAGGGCGATCGAGAGCCTGGCGCGGCAATTCGACGTCGCCGCCCGCGACCTGGTGGCCGCCATCGGTCCGGCGGCGCGCCGTTGCTGCTACGAGGTCGGCGAGGAGGTGGTCGCGGCGCTCGAACAGGCCGATCCGGGCCCGACCCGCGACGACCGGGAAGGCTGGCAGGCGGTGGGCCCGCGCCGGCCGCACGTCGACCTGCCGGTCCTGGTGCGGCGGCAACTGCGCGCCGGGGGAGTCCCCGCGGAGTTCATCTACGCGTCGGGGATCTGCACGCTGTGCCGCGCCGACCTGTGCTTCTCGTATCGCCGCGACGGCCAGGCGTCGGGTCGAATGGTGTCGGTGGTGCAGCTATGACCAGCCGAAAAACTCATGTAATCCGCCGCGCAAAGCGCCGCAAAACAGCCGGGGCATCCTGGAGAGTGAAGCCTCCACCTCCTCCCCTCTAGAGCCCGGGTCCCCTGCCCCGGGCTCTTATAATTGCTCTCGATGAACACTCGGGTCCTGGGCCGCACCGGCCTGCAAGTCTCGGAAATCGGCTTCGGCGCCTGGGCCATAGGCGGGAATGCCCACGGCAACTCCTACGGCCCCACCGACGATGCCGAGAGCCGGCGCGCCCTGGCTCGCGCACTCGATCTGGGCTGCTCTTTCGTCGACACCGCCGATGTCTACGGCTGGGGCCACAGCGAGTCCCTCGTGGGCGAGGTCGTCGGAAGCCGCGACGACGTGGTCGTCTGCACGAAGGTCGGCGGCGACTTCCAGACGGTCCCGGGCCGCGTCACGCTGAACTTCGCGCCCACGTACATCCGGTCTGCCTGCGAGCAGTCGCTGCGCCGCCTCCGGCGCGAGGCCCTCGACGTCTACCTCCTGCACAACCCGCCCCCGCAGGTCGTGGGCGACCCCCGCCTCTACGAAACGCTGGAGGCCCTCCGGGACGAAGGCAAGATCCGGAGTTTCGGGGTGAGCATCCACGCCGTGCAGGAGGGCCTGGATGCCATTTCTGCGGGCCGCGCACAGGTGCTGCAGGTCGCGCTGAACCTCCTGCACCGCGAGGCCGCCGCCGGCCTCTTGCCGGCCGCCAGAACGGCCGGCGTGGGCATCGTCGCGCGCGAACCGCTGGCCAACGGATTCCTGGCCGGGCGCTTCGACGGCAGCTTCCGCTGGGAGCACGGCGACATCCGGCATACCTGGCCGGCCGCCTTCGTGCAGCACCGGGCCGATCGCGTGCGGGCCCTCCGTCACATGGAGCGCGCCGATCGCACCCTGGCGCAGGCGGCCATCCTCTATCCCCTGGCGCTCGAGGGCGTCTCGACGGTCATCCCGGGCGCCAAGACCGTAGGGCAGGTCGAGGAGAATTTCGGCGCCGCCGCCGCGCCGCCTCTCACGCCGGAGGAACTGGCGGCCCTGACTTGATCCGGGAGCTTCGCGCCCCCTGGCCGCGGGCACGGAGGCCCGCGCCACCCGTCACCAGGCAATCGCCGGGTGGGGCCGGCCTCATAGCGCGGCTCTGATGACTTCGCTCCGGCATCGCGGCCGGCACGGAGGCCGGCCCCACCCGTTGCATCGGTGGCGCAGGCCTCCGTGCCTGCGTCCGATAGGCGCCAGGTCATTT
>Ga0194120_10007215_pt1 | contig 15296 bp, 15 predicted proteins | sample TA2MahCa65mmetaG_FD_148642 | JGI IMG/M metagenome (GOLD analysis project Ga0194120, IMG submission 148642) | Freshwater microbial communities from Lake Tanganyika, Tanzania - TA2015019 Mahale Deep Cast 65m | ecosystem: Environmental > Aquatic > Freshwater > Lake | place: Tanzania: Lake... | reverse complement strand
TGAGCTGGATGGCCCCCCACCCGGACTATCTGGTTGGCGACGATCCGCTGCAGGCGCGCGAGCAGGTGCGCCAGCTCGTGCGCGCCGCCCACCAGGCCGGCATCGAGGTGCTGCTCGATGTGGTCTACAACCACACCAGCGAAGGCAACCAGGCCGGCCCCAGCCTGAGCTGGCGGGGTCTGGCCGACAAGCTCTACTACCAGCAGAACAGCGCAGGCGACTACCTCGACGTCAGTGGCTGCGGCAACACGATCGCCGCCAACCGGCCCCTGGTGCGGCGGCTGATTCTCGAATCGCTGCGCTGCTGGGCCGTCGAGCTGGGCATCGACGGCTTTCGCTTCGACCTGGGCATTGCCCTGAGCCGCGGCGAGGAGCTCGCCCCGCTTGAGCAACCGCCGTTGTTTGAAGAGATGGAAGCCGACCCCGACCTGGCTGACCTCAAGCTGATCAGCGAGCCCTGGGACTGCGGCGGCCTCTACCGGCTCGCCGACTTTCCGGCGCGCCGGATCGCCCCCTGGAACGGTCGCTGGCGCGACGACGTGCGCCGCTTCTGGAAGGGCGATGAGCGCAGCTGCTGGGCCATGGGCCAGAGGCTCTCGGGGAGTCCTGATCTGTTCAACGGCAACAACAGCACCTGCATCACCTTCCTCACCGCCCACGACGGGTTCACCCTCGCCGATCTGGTGAGCTACGGGCGCAAGCACAACCTGGCCAACGGCGAAGACAACCGCGACGGCGACAACCACAACAACAGCTGGAACCACGGCATCGAAGGCCCCAGCAGCGACAACGCGATCATCGCCCTGCGCAACCGCCAGCTGCGCAATTTCCTGGCCACCCTGCTGCTCTCACCAGGCGTTCCGATGCTGCTGATGGGCGATGAGGTGCGCCGCAGCCAGGGAGGCAACAACAACACCTGGTGCCAGAACAACCCGCTTGGCTGGATGCACTGGCAACCCGATGACGACGACCAGGCCCTGCGCACCTACCTGCAGCGTCTGCTGAGCCTCAGGCGGCAGCTGGCCCCGCTGCTCAACCCCGAGCACCCGATGCCCCACTGGCACGGCGTCGAGCTCAACAAGCCCGACTGGGCGGCCTGGTCGCACACCCTGGCCTGGACCCTGCATGCTCCCGGCGGGCAGGCCCTGCTGTGGTGCGGCATGAACGCCTACAGCCGCGCCATGCACTTCGATCTACCCGATTCAGCCAGCGGCTGGCTGCGTGTCATCGACACAGCGCTACCGCCGGGAGACGATCTACCGGCAACGCCAACACGCTGGGAGCCATCGGGCGCCCCACTGGAGAGCCGCAGCCTGATGATGCTGCTGGTGCCAGAGGTGCTGCACAACGCTCAGATGTAGAACATCGGCTGGGGTTGCCTGAGGCTGTCGCTGTCGTGCAGCAGATCAGCCAGCGACAACCCTGACAGCACGGCTCGTCTGGCCCCATCGACGCGCTCACCGAGCTGGTGCAGCACCACAAACTCGGGCGAATCGCGCTCGAGCTGCCGCTCCCCCTGGCCGGCCCCTTCAAGGGCATCCTCGACATCGGCCACGCTGATCAAGGCCGGATCGCGCGCCAGGGCAAACCCCCCGCGGGGTCCGCGAATGCTGCGCAGCAGACCGTCCTTGCGCAGGGCGGTGAGCATCTGCTCGAGGTAGCGCTCCGGGATCCCATGGCGCCGGCAGATCTCGGCGGTCTGCAGCAGCTCGCCCGAGCCATAGGCAGCGGCCAGCTCGATCAGCGCCACCAGGCCGTATTCGGTCTTGGCACTAAAGCCCATGCCCCGCCGCTGCCTGGGCCATTGTGGCAGATAAACAACGGTTAACCGGTAGGAAATAGCGTGCCAGGCAGCAAGCACCCTGTCCCCAGCCTGAACGCCACGGCCCCAGAACCGGTCAGCCTTGGCCAGGCCGCGCTGTTCTGGGCGCGGCTTGGCTGGGTGAGCTTTGGCGGACCGGCCGGTCAGATCGCGCTGCTGCAGCAGGAGCTGGTGGTGCAGCGCCGCTGGCTGAGCGAGGGACGCTTTCTGCATGCACTCAGCTACTGCATGCTGCTGCCCGGGCCGGAGGCCACCCAACTGGCCACCTACCTGGGCTGGCTCATGCACGGCGCGGCGGGCGGCCTGCTGGCGGGTGTGCTGTTTCTGGCGCCGTCGGTGCTGGTGCTCACCGGACTCGCCACGCTGTATGCCCTGTGGGGGCAACTGCCCCTGTTGAGCGCCGTCTTTGCAGTGCTCAAGCCCGTCGTGTTGGCCGTGGTGCTGGTGGCGGCGTGGCGGCTGGGGCGCCGCACCTTGCACACAGCGCTGCAGCGGGCGCTGGCACTCGGGGCCTTTGCCGCCCTGACGCTGTTCCAGATGCCCTACCCATGGGTGCTGGCCCTGGCCGCCATCGCGGGCGGGGTGGCAGCCAAGCTGCGGCCCAAGGCGCTGCAAGGGCAGCCAGGCGCGCAGGCCACACCCGAAGCCACGCCAGCGCAGGCTGCGCTGGCGCCGGCCTATCTGCATGGCGATGCCACAGCGACACCGGCCCACGCCGTTGTCAGCAGCCGCAGGCTGGCGCTCACCGTGCTGGCCTGGGGGTGCGCCACCCTGCTGCCCCTGGCGGCCCTCAGCCACTGGGGCGGCTGGAACGGCACGCTGGCGCTGATGGCCCGTTTCTTCAGCCGCGTGGCCCTGCTGAGCTTTGGCGGGGCTTATGCGGTGTTGCCCTATGTGGCCCAGGGAGCGGTCGAGCAGTTCGGCTGGTTGAGCGCCGCGCAGATGCTCGATGGTCTGGCGCTCGGCGAGACCACCCCCGGGCCGTTGATCATGGTGGTGGCGTTTGTGGGCTTCATGGGCGGCTGGAGCAGCCCCTTGCTGCAGGGGCCCGGCAGCTGGCCCGCCGCTGCAGCAGCCACCCTGGTCACCGTGTGGTTCAGCTTTGTGCCGAGCTTTGCCCTGATCCTGGCGGGAGCCCCCCTGGTGGAAGCCAGCCGCAATGACCTGCGGCTGGGGGCTCCCTTGCGGGCCATCAGCTGCGCTGTGGTGGGCGTCATCGTCAGCCTGGCTGTTCTGCTGGCGCGGCCTGTGCTGTGGCCAGCCGGGCAGGTCTCGCCTGGCGGCGCTCTGGTGCTGGTGCTGGCGCTCTGGGCGCAGCTCAGAGCGGGCTGGGGCGTGCTCCCCTTGATTGGCGCCGCCGCCGCGGCCGGTGCGGCGGCGGCGATCGTGCAGCTGGCTTAAACAGGAGCGCCAAACGCTCTGCCAGCAGGCAGTGAGGTGAATCTCCAGTAAATTGGAAAAAATTGAGGCCGATTTCTCTCTTTGGCGCTGGAGATTCTGTTCATCCTGATCTTGATCCTGGCCAACGGAGTCTTCTCTGGAGCTGAAATCGCGATCGTCTCCTCACGCAGGCACCGGCTTGAGCAGTTGGCCGAGAAAGGCCGGCGCTCTGCCAGAGCTGCGTTGCGCCTGGCGGAATCGCCGAACGAATTTCTCTCCACCGTTCAGATCGGCATCACCCTGATCGGCATCCTCAGCGGTGCGGTCGGCGGGGCCACCCTGACGCGGCGCCTCGAGAGCGTGCTTGCGCAGATCCCCTGGATCGACGGCTATAGCGAAGCGTTGAGCTTTGCCCTGGTGGTGGGAGCGATCACCTATCTCTCCCTGCTCATTGGTGAGCTGGTGCCCAAGCGCATTGCGCTGGCCAACCCCGAGGAGCTGGCCTGCCAGACCGCACCCTCGATGCGCTGGCTGTCGCGCTGGAGCGCACCAGTGGTGCATCTGCTGAGCCGCTCCACCGACACCCTGCTGCGGCTCATGGGGGTCACAACCGAAGCCAGCTCCGACGTCTCAGAAGACGAGATCAAGGCAATGATCCGCCAGGGCGCTGAAACCGGCGTCTTCGAAGAAGCCGAGCACGACATGATGCAGCGCGTCATGCGGCTGGGCGATCGGGCCATCAAGACGTTGATGACCCCGCGCACCGAGATCTGCTGGCTTGATCTCGATGAGCCGATCGACGAAAACCTCAAAGAGGTGCTCGAAAGCACCCACTCCCAGTTCCCCGTGGCGCGCGAAAGCCTCGATGACTGCCTCGGCTTTGTGCGCGTGCGCCATCTGCTTTCAGCCCGGGTGAGCCAGCAACCGATCGACCTCGAAGCCCTGATCCAGCCACCCCTGTTTTTGGCCGAGAGCACCCGCGCCCTCTCGGTGCTGGAAGAGTTCAAACGCACCGGCATTCACTTTGCTCTGGTCACCGACGAATTCGGCGGTGTTTCGGGTCTGGTCACCCTCAACGACCTGATGGAGGGGATCGTGGGCGATCTGCCTTCGATCGACGACCAGGAGGAGCCGCTGGTCACCCAGCGCGATGACGGCTCCTGGCTGATCGATGGGGCACTCGATCTCGAAGCCTTCGCCGAGGTGATCGACGAAGACATCTTCGATATTGAGCAGGAACGTCGCTACCACACCATGGCGGGCTTCGTGATGCACATTCTCGAGCGCATCCCCCAGGAAGCCGACAGCTTCGAGTGGCAGGGCTACCGCTTTGAGGTGGTCGACATGGACGGCAAACGCATCGACAAGCTGCTGATCAGCCCGCTTGCACCATCACAGCTTCAGGAGCACGGCGATCACACCAGAAGCGACTGATCGGTGATCAGGTGAGCAAGCGGGCGGCGGGAATCGAACCCGCATCATCAGCTTGGAAGGCTGAGGTTTTACCACTAAACTACGCCCGCAAGACAAGGCCTGGCCTTGACCTGCAGCATTATGACCTGCGTCGTCCTGGGGCACCTTGACCGCTGAGCTCCGTGACGCCGCCGACCTGCGCGGCGCTGCCCGCCAGCGACTGCTGTGGGCCTATGGCCTGGGCGATGTCGGCACCGGCATGGGCGCAGCCCTGATCGGCTTTTATCTGCTGCGCTTCTACGTGGCCGCTGGCCTGCCGCCCTGGGTCGCCGGCCTGGCCTATGGGCTCGGCCGCCTGTGGGATGCGATCAACGACCCGATCGTGGGCTGGCTCAGTGACAAGACCAGCGGCCACCCCTGGGGCCCGCGCATTCCCTGGATCGTGGCAAGCGCCGTGCCCCTGGGCGCTGCCATGGCCGCGATGTGGTGGCTGCCGCCCTGGGCCGACAGCTGGACACGGTTTGCCATCTTTCTGGCGATCTCCGTGCTCGCCAACAGCCTCTACACCTGCGTCAACCTGCCCTACACGGCCCTGGCCGCCGAGCTCAGCGCGGATGTGAATCTGCGCACGCGGCTCAACACGGCCCGCTTCACCGGCTCGATCCTGGCCACGATCACCGCCGCCCTGCTCGCCGGCGTGCTGGTCAGCGATCTCGGCGATCCCGGCACCTACCTGCCCGTGGGCCTGGTGTCGGGCCTGATCATTGCCGTCACAGCCCTGCTCTGCGGCTGGGGACTGCTGCCTGTGGCCCGCCGCTGCCGCCGGCCCGACAGCACCCCTGGCACCACCCGCCGGCTGCTCAAGCGCGTGGGCCGCAACGGCCGCTTTCTGATGGTGCTGGGGCTGTACCTGCTGCTCTGGTGTGCGCTGCAACTGATGCAGGCGGTGTCGCTGTTCTTTTTGCCGGTGGTGCTGCAGGTGCCCGAAGGCCTCAGCAAGCTGATCCTGCTGCCCTTTCTGCTGAGCTCCCTGGGGGGCCTGTGGCTGTGGACCGGCGTGGCCCGCCGTCAGGGGCGGGTGGCGGCGCTGCGCTGGGGCGGCAGCCTCTGGACCGTGGCCTGCCTGGCGGTGATGCTGCTGCAGCCCCTGGATGCCGGCACCGCGGTGCTCGGCTCACCGGCCAATGCGCTCAAACTGGCGGCCCTGGTGCTGACCATCATGCTGGCGGGCATGGGCGCCTCCACCGCCTACCTGATCCCCTGGTCGCTGCTGCCCGACGCCATCGATGTGGACCCTGAAAAACCCGCTGGTCAATACAGCGCCTGGATGGTGCTGGCCCAGAAGGTGTGCATCAGCGCCGTGATCGCGCTGCTGGGGGTGCTGCTCAGTGCCAGCGGCTACAGCGAAACCCTGGCGGCACACGCCCAACCCGCCAGCGCCCTGCTGGCGATCAGGCTGTGCATGGGGCTGATCCCCGCCATCCTGATCGTGCTGGGACTGCTGCTGATGCGACGCTGGCCCGAGAAAGCTCTGCACCTTCAGAACCACCCGGCATGAGTGTCAGCAGCAGCCAGCGGCCACCCCAGCGAGCCAGACGCAAGCTGCCCCGTGGCTGGCGCACGCCCCGCTGGCTCAACCGGCTCGGCGCCAGTTGCCTGATCGGCGGCCAGGCGCTCAGTGCCATGGCCAAGGGCAGGATCAACGCCAACGACCTGATGGCCGAGCTCATGGAGGCCGGCCCAGCCAGCTTTCTGATCGTGGTGATCACGGGCCTGGCGGCTGGCACCGTGTTCAACATCCAGGTGGCTGCCGAGCTGTCCAAACAGGGCGCCAGCGCCACCGTCGGCGGCCTGCTGGCCCTGGGCCTGGCCCGTGAGATCGCGCCGATCCTGACCGCCACGCTGATCACCGGCAAGGTGGCCACCGCCTACGCCGCCCAGCTGGGCACCATGAAGGTGACCGAGCAGATCGACGCGATCACCATGCTGCGCACCGATCCGGTCGAGTACCTGGTGGTGCCGCGGGTGCTGGCGATGGTGATCATGGCGCCGGTGCAATGCCTGCTGTTCTTCTGGGTGGGCATCTGGTCGGGCCAGGTGAGCAGCACCCTGCTGTACCAGATCCCCCCGTCGGTGTTCTGGAACTCGGTGCGCACCTGGATGGAGCCCTCTGACCTGCCGGCGATGCTGCTCAAAGCCGTGGTCTTCGGCCTGCAGATCGCCGTGATCTCCTGCGGCTGGGGCCTGACCACCAAGGGCGGTCCCAAGGAGGTGGGCAGCAGCACCACCGGCGCCGTGGTGATGATCCTGGTCACCGTGGCGCTGATGGATGCCCTGCTCACCAAGATCCTGTTTGGCTAAACCCACCAAGCCATCAGCCACGCCATGAGCTCCGAGTCAGCCGTCCCGCCGCCAACCACCCCCAGCGCCGCACCCAGCGATGTGACGCTGGCGCCCCGTTTCTGGGTGCCCCTTGGGGTTGTGGGCCTGGGCCTGGCGACCCTGCCGCTGGCGCAGCTGTGGCAGCCAGCCTTGTGGATCAGCCTGGTGGTCAGCGTGTTTGGCCTGTTACTGCTGCTGCAGAGCGTGCTGCTGCGGTTGACCTTCACGGGCGAGGCGCTGCTGGTGCTGCGCCAGGGCACCCTGCTGCGCCGCTTTCCCTACAGCGACTGGTTGGGGTGGAAACTGTTCTGGCCAGCTCTGCCGGTGCTGTTCTATTTCCGTGAACGCAAGAGCATTCACCTGCTGCCGCTGCTGTTCGATGCAACCGTGTTGCGCGAACAGCTGGGCGCGCGGCTGACCCAGCTGAGCCAGCAGGAGTGATCACCCATGCCTGACGACCAGACACCCGAGCAGCCTGCAAGCGATCCAGCCGCAGAGCGCAGCAGCAGGTCGGCGCTGATCGAGAGCGCCCTCAGCGAGCTCAACAGCAAGCGCCAGGCGCTGCTCGATGAGATCGCCCAGCTCGAAGCGCGCCGCGAGCAGATCACCCAGGAGATGGCCAGCAGCTTCAGCGGCCAGTCCGATCAGATCGCCCGGCGCATCAAGGGCTTTCAGGACTACATGGTGGGCGCTCTGCAGGATCTGGCCGTGGCCGCCGAGCAGATCGAGCTGGTGCCACAAAAGGTGTTGGTGCAACCCTCACCCCTGGATCAGGCCCAGCCTGCTTCAGCGGCAACGGCTGGCGGCGAGGCGCAGGCCCCAGCCCCACCGGCTGCAGGGCTGTTTGCCGCTGATGCCGAGCTGATCCGCGAGCGGCTGAGCGGCTATCAGGGGCAGCCCGATTTCTACGCCGATCCCTGGACGCTGCGCCGCAGCCTCGAGCCCCAGGCGGCGGCCCTGCTCGACGACTGGTTCCTGGGCCAGGGCGGGCGCGGCGCGCAGAACAGCAGCGGCAGCCGCAGCCGCAATGCCCTGGTGGCCGCTACCGCGATCGCCATTTTGAGCGAGCTCTACGGCGAGCGCTTTCAAACCCTGGTGCTGGCCGGGGAACCCGAACGCCTGGGCGAGTGGCGTCGCGGCCTGCAGGACTGCCTGGGCCTCTCGCGCGAAGACTTTGGTCCCAGCAGCGGCATCGTGCTGTTCGAGCGCGCCGATGCCCTGATCGAGCGGGCCGACAGACTCGAAGAGCGTGGCGAACTGCCCTTCATCGTCATCGATGCGGGGGTGAGCGCCATCGAGATTCCCGTGCTGCAATTCCCCCTCTGGCTCGCCTTTGCCGCCGGCCCAGGCGAACTGGTCGACGAGCTGCCTCTCTACTGAGTCCTGATTCCCTGAAGCGATGCTGCCCAACCCCCTGCTGATCGCCCTGTTGCTGCTGCTCAGCTACCTGCTGGGCTCGATTCCCACTGGGTATTGGGCAGGGCGCTGGCTTGGCGGCATCGACATCCGCCAACACGGGTCCGGCTCCACCGGCGCCACCAACGTGCTGCGGGTGCTGGGCAAAGGCCCGGCACTGGGGGTCTTTGTGATCGATGTGCTCAAAGGCACGGCAGCCGTGGTGTTGGCCAAGGCCCTGCTCGAGCCCCTGGGCCAGCCGCTGGGCCCCCAGGCCTGGCTGCTCGATACGGCCGTGGTGGCCTGCGGTCTGGCGGCTCTTGCCGGGCACAGCTTTCCGATCTGGCTGGGCGGCAAGGGCGGCAAAGCCGTGGCCACGGGACTGGGCATGCTGCTGGGCCTGGCCACACCGGTGGGGCTGGCGTGTTTCGGGGTGTTTCTGGCGGTGCTGAGCCTCAGCCGCATCGTCTCGCTGTCGAGCATTGCAGCGGCGCTCTCGCTGCCTGTGCTGATGCTGGTCTGGTTCAGCGATAACGCCATGGGGCTGCGCTGGCCCTATCTGGTGCTGGCGTTGCTGACCAGCGTGCTGGTCATCGCCAGGCACAGGGCCAACATCGAGCGCCTGCTCAACGGCAGCGAACCCAGGCTGGGCGCCAAGCGGGCTTAACCCCCCGCCAGTTCGCGGCTGCGCTGGGCGGCAGCCAACACCGCCTCGATCAGGGCAGAGCGCAATCCAGAGCGCTCCAGCTGACGCAGGCCGGCGATGGTGGTTCCGCCGGGGCTGCTGACCATGTCCTTGAGCTGCCCAGGGTGCAAACCCTGCTGCTGCAACAAGGCGGCGGTGCCGGCCAGGGTCAGCGGTGCCAGCCGCAGCGCCAGGTCCCTGGGCAGACCAGCAGCCACTGCACCATCGGCCATCGCTTCGGCCACCAGGGCCACAAAGGCGGGGCCGCTGCTGGTCAGGGCCAAAAAGGCATCGAGCTGTGGCTCAGGCAGCGGCAGCACCTCACCAACCGACGCAAACAGGCCCTCAAGCCAGTCGCGCTCGGCCGGCTCAACCGCATCGCTGTAGCTGAGCCCGGTCAGGCCAGCGCGCACCAGAGCCGGGGTGTTGGGCACGGCGCGCACGCAGCGCCACTGCGGGAACAGCTGCTGCAGCCGCGCCAGGGTGACCCCGGCCAGCACCGACACCAGCAGCCGCCCCGAGGGGCCCGCATGGGCCGCAGCCGTCTGCGCCACAGCGTCGAGCTGCTGGGGCTTGACCGCCAGCAGCACCACCTGTGCGCCCCAGGCAGAAGTCGCATCGGTGCTCACCGCGCAAGGGAGCTCAGCGGCGAGCCGTTGGGCTGAAGCGCTGCGCGCCACCACCGCCTGCACCGCAGACCCGTCGAGCTGACCACGCTCCAGCCAGGGGCGCAACAAAGCCTGGGCCATGCGGCCCAGGCCGATCACCCCGAGGGTTGGCGTCACAGCGCGCTGGCCATCTCCTGACGGCCCCAGGCGGGGCTGGGTGCAGCCTCTTGGGTTTCGGCCAGGCCGCTGCTCGGCTGGCTGACCATGGTGGGCGAGGCAGGTTCTTCAGCGCCGCTGGTGGTCACCGTCACGCAGCTGGGCGCAAACAGGAAGATGCTTTCGCCGACGCGCTCCTGATGGCCATCGATGGCAAAGGTGCCGCCCGCGACAAAATCAACTGCCCGCTGCGCCTGATCAGGGTCCATCATCGTCAGGTTGAGGATGACGGTCTTGCGCTCGCGCAGGGCCTGAATGGCGCGGGGCATTTCATCAAAACTGCGGGGCTCCATCAGCGCCACCTCGGCGGTGGCTGTGCTGAGGCCCGGCATGCCGATCACATTGGTCCCGGCAAAAGGATCATCGGTCTTGAACTCACTGAACGGCACCAACGCATTGGAATTGGCGACAGGGGTGTGCTCAGGCAGTTCGCCACCGTCGTAGTCGAGCTCGTCATCAAAGTCACCGTCGTAGTAATCATCGCCAGAGACGACGGCACGCAGGCGGGAGAACAACGACACGAAGTCAACCTCAATGGTCCTAGAACCCTAAATAGCGTCTCAGCAAAGACCAGGCAAGGGTTGCGGGGACCCAGTTCAGTGTCTTGAGCCAAACAATGCGCTGCCGATGCGCACCCAGGTGCTGCCAGCCGATGCCGCCGCGCGCCAATCGCCGCTCATGCCCATCGAACACTCCTCCAGAGCCAGTGCATCGGCCAGAGCGCGGCATTCGCCAAACACCGCCGCACTCTCCTGGGCCGAGAGCCCCAGCGGGGTAATGGTCATCAGCCCAACCACCACCGCCGGCGCCAGAGTCTGCAGCTGCGCCCAGTGCGCCTGAAGCTCCTCGGGGGTGAAGCCGCCCTTGGCCGGGTCAGGGCGAAATTTGACCTGCAACAGCAGCCGTGGCGCCAGGCCCTCTTCGCCAGCGATGCGGGCCACCCGCAGGGCCAGATCAAGGCTGTCGATCGCGTGGATCGTGCCGAATGCCTTGAGCACAGGCCGCACCTTGTTGGCCTGCAGCCGACCGATGAAATGCCAATCGAGCGGCTCAAGATCAGCCAGTTCAGCCTGTTTGGCGAGCGCCTCCTGCAGCCGGCTCTCGCCAAAACTGCGCTGAGCCAAGGCCGCCGCCTGGCGAATGGCGGCAGCATTCTGGCCCTTGCTGACAGCCAGCAGGCGCGTGTGGGGCGGCAGTGCAGAGCGAATCTCAGCCAACCGCGCGGCAAGGCCGCCATTGGGCTCTGCTGCTGCCACGCCGTGGTCGATCAAATGAAGGTCTGATCAAAAACCTGACGCCACTGCGCATGCACGTCAGGACCTTCTCGGCGCGCTCGGGTCAGATTTTGCTCTGCCAGATGACGGGCGTCCATCAACGGAATCACCTCAAAAGTGACTCCGCGGTTCTGCAGTGTCACCACAAAGAAGATGCGCTGCGCATAAAGCGTGGCGTAAAGATCCCTGCCCTCCCCAGCGGGTGCGACCCGGTAGAGCATGCCGAAGGTCGGGTGATTGAGATAACGCTCAGCGCTCAATGGCCAGGGCGCCGGTGCGCCATCCACTGAAAACCATTAAAGATCACCGACTTTCCAGCGCAACAAAATCAGCAACAACAAACCAACCACGGCCGCAGCATTGAGCGGTTGTGCCGTGCCCTGAGCCTGATGCAACACCGCAGGTGTCAGCAGCCGCCCCCCGCGCGCGACCAGGGCGTCGGCACCCTGCTCAGCGCGCAGCAGCACGTTGGCCAGCAGCCGCTCCCCGATGGCCAGCACAAGGCCCAGCGCCCCTCGCCAGCCCAGGCGCTTGAGCACCACGGCGCGGGTGGCCAGCGCGCGCAGCAGGTTCTGCAGCTCCTCCTGCACCAACGGCAAAAAGCGCAACGCCAGCAGCAGCGTGAAGCCCAGCCGCTCCACCGGCACCCCCAGCCGCCCCAATGGCGCCATCCACCAGCTGATCGCCCACACCAACTGCTCTGGGGGCGTGCTCAACAGCATCACGTTGGCGCTGTGCACCAGGGTGAACAGCAGGGTGCCGCCGCTGATGCCGAGCTCCAGCGAGCGACGGGTCACCTGCAGCGGGCCCAGGCGCCACAGCTCCCAGGCCTGACCGCTGCTGCTGGGCGGGGGGCTCTGGGGCTTGCCAGGCTCCAGCCGCAACTCGGCTGGAGGCCGCTGCAGCGCTGCCGCCGGCAAAGCCCCTGCTGGCAGCACGGCCGCCAGGGCTCCAACCGCCAGCGACAGGGCCAACAGCAGCGCCGCTCCCCTGGCCCAAAGGCGCGGCGGCAACCCGCTGCAGGCTGTGATCAGCAGCAGCAGCGCCACCAGCGCCAGGCGCCAGATCGGCCCGGCCAGAATCGGCGTCAGCAGAAAGGCCAGGGTCCAGGCGAGCTTGAGCCGCGGATCCAGCTGCCGCAGCCAGCCACCGGAGCCATCGACGTATTGCCCGATCGGCAGCTGCCGCAGCCAGTCCATGACGCCTGCTCAGCGCCCCCGGCTCGCCTGCCGCGCCTGATCGCGCTCGGCGTCGCGCTGCTGCTTGCCGCGCCAAAAAAGCTTGATCGGCGAGCCCTCAAAGCCCAGGCTCTCGCGGATCTGCCGCTCCACATAGCGGCGGTAGGTGTCGCCGAACAACTTCGGCTCGTTGACAAACAAGGTGAAGCTGGGCGGCCGCGTCGCCACCTGGGTGCCGTAATACAGCTTGCCCTGGCGGCCGCCGCGGCTGGTGGGCGGGGTGCGCCAGCTCAGGGCTTCGGTGAGCACCTCATTGACCACCGAGGTGCTCACGCGGCGGCGGTGCTGCTCCACCGCCAGCAGGGCCAGGGCAAAGATGCTCTGCACCCGCTGGCCGGTCAGGGCCGAGGTGAACAGCATCGGCGCCCAGTCGAGGAAATAGAGCTTGGCCCTCAGCTCCTTTTCCATCGCGGGCAGGGTATGGGAGTCCTTTTCAATGGCATCCCACTTGTTGACCACGACCACGCAGGCGCGGCCGTCTTCTTCAATGCGGCCCGCCAGGCGCTGGTCCTGCTCGGTGACCCCATCGAGGGCATCGATCACCAGCACACACACGTCGGAGCGCTCGATCGCCTTGAAACTGCGGTTGATGCCAAAGAACTCGGGGCCGTAGTTGACCGAGCGCTTGCGGCGAATGCCGGCGGTATCAAGGATCTTCCAGGTCTTGTTTTCGCGCTCGACCGTGGTGTCGATCGTGTCGCGGGTGGTGCCGCGGATCGGGCTGACGATGGCCCGCTGCTCACCGCAGATGGCGTTGAGCAGGCTCGATTTGCCGACGTTGGGCCGGCCGATGATCGCCAGCTGAATCGGTTCTTCGCCCTCCTGCTCGGCGCTGGGCGGCAGAAAGCCGACCACCTGATCGAGCAGATCACCGGTGCCGGCACCATGAATGGCCGAGATCGGATGGGGCTCACCCAGGCCCAGCCCCCAGAACTCGGCCGCCATGGCCAGACCCGCATCGGGCGACTCGCATTTGTTGACCGCCAGCAGTACGGGCAACTTGTGGCCCCGCAGCCAGGCGGCGATCGCCTCGTCGGCCGCGGTGCAGCCCTGCTGACCGTCGACAATCACCAGTGCCACCGCGGCCTCGGCCAGCGCCAGGTTGGCCTGTTCGCGGATCTCCGGCAGAAATTCACTGTCGTCGTCAAACACCAGTCCGCCGGTGTCGACCACCTTGAAGTTGCGGTCGCGCCAGAACCCCTCTTGATAGGTGCGATCGCGCGTGACGCCGGGCTCGTCGTGCACGATCGCGTCGCGGCTGCGGCAGAGCCGATTGACCAGGGTCGATTTGCCCACATTGGGGCGGCCAATGATGGCCACTACCGGAAGCGCCAAAACCGCTTATCGCAACAACTGTCCTGCTTTGACCTTACAGGCCGGCTCTGGAGGCGGGATCCTGGCGCAACAGCTCCGCCAAGGCCGTGGCTTCGTTCGTACGCCTGCTGCATCAGCGCCATCAGTACTACCGGGCACTGCTGGTGGTTGAGGTGTTGGTGCTGATCAGCCTCAGCAGCCTGCAGCGGATGCCACGCCTGATGGGTGTTGTCTATCTCATGATCACCGGGGTCGTGGTGGTGCTCGATTCACCCCTGCTCCCCAAAAACCGGCTGGAGCGCAATGCCTTCGGTTGGGTGGCTGGCCAGCTCAGGAGCCGCATCGAGCGGGTGATGCTGAGGCGTCAGGTGATCGTGCTGGGCTGGCTGGTGTGCCTTGTGGTGGAGGTCGCCTGGCAGAGCGCCCTGCAGCTGAACCCACCGCTGGCCGTGCAGCTCAGCGGACTGCATCTGGTGGTCTGGCTGGCGTTGATCCTGCAGATGCTCTGGGGGCTGGTCAACGCCCTGGCCGCTGAGCCGGCTTTCAACGGCTCGGTGCTCATGGGTGCAGCGGCCGGCTACCTGCTGGTGGGCTTTGCCGGCGGCATTGCGCTCAATTCGCTGCTGGTGCTCGAGCCCAGTGCCTTCGACCTGCCCGCCAGCATGAACGGCCTGCCCGCCGGCATCGCCCACGCCCCCAAAGCCCTGGGAGCAGCCTTCGGCTGCCTGACCACCCTGGGCAGTCCGACACTGAAGCTCGATCACCTCACCGCGCAGGTGGCCGCGACGGCGATCGCCGCCCTGGGGCAGCTGTACATCGCGATCTTGATCGGCGGGGTGCTGAGCAAACCGCATCAGCTCTCGGCCGCGCGCAGAAGCGCCAGCAAAAAGCGACTCAGCAGCAGCGGCGAGCGGCCAACACGTCAGGGGAAGACAGCCTGTTCAGGCCTCAAACTGCCGCAGCAATTTGGCGATGACCAGCAGCAGAGCCACAAGCAGGGGGCCACAACCAGCACGGTGCCCGCCAGGGCGCTGACTTAGGGCCGCCCGCAGCGCAAGGCATTGTTCAAACACACCCCATCAACAACACGCCAGAAATCACGCCAGTTGTCTAAGGATGCTGCTACCGCCTAGCCACAGGCCAGCTTGCTTTAGAAGGCCGTTCAGAGAAAAAGCGCCACAAAACGCGCCACTTTTCCAAGGGTCCCAAAACAGCGATCCTGGTTGCTCAGCTCACCGGCAGATCACCCGGGTGCCCCGCCACCGGATCGGCGGGAGCTGGCAGCAGCTCGGGCACAGGACCGGACTCGGGCAAGGGTTCACCGCGCTCGGCCAGGTGCGCCAGCAGCCAGTTCACAGCCGTGGCGCGCCGGGTGCGGCGCGGGTACAGCTCGCCAATCGTGTACCCGCCAAAACCCAGCTGCTCCTTGAGCAGTTGCTTGTGTTGCTTGGCGATCGAGCGGGTCAGGGCAACGCTGGGCGGCCGCTGGGCGATGAACGCCGGCTCGACGGGAAAGGACTCCCGCCAGATTTCGCCCGCAGCCGGGCCCGCGTTCCAGGTACCCGAGCC
>Ga0194120_10007214_pt1 | contig 15297 bp, 11 predicted proteins | sample TA2MahCa65mmetaG_FD_148642 | JGI IMG/M metagenome (GOLD analysis project Ga0194120, IMG submission 148642) | Freshwater microbial communities from Lake Tanganyika, Tanzania - TA2015019 Mahale Deep Cast 65m | ecosystem: Environmental > Aquatic > Freshwater > Lake | place: Tanzania: Lake... | reverse complement strand
ATCGACGGCATCGATCAGGTCGTCATGCATCTTGCGACCCCATTCCAGATCGCCTGCTGAAATAAAGGCCTTACCAAAACCGGTGGAGCCGCGGAAGTTAACCGAAAGCACGGCATACCCACGATTAGCGAGCCACTGGTGATACGGGTTGTAGCCATAGTCATCACGTGCCCAAGGCCCGCCGTGGACAAACAACACCATCGGCACTGGCGCAGCAGGTACACCATCCCCGTCTGGATCTGCACCTGGCGGTAACGTGAGATAGGACGGGAGCATCAACCCATCACGCGATTTGATCTCGACGGGGTACAGCGCCTGCAGTGGCGCACCGACGAGCTCGGGGCGAGAAACATAAAGTTGCACCAGCGTTTTTTTCTTACGGTCGAATAGGTGAACCGATGCCGGTGCAACCACCGGATCGACGGCGACCGTCCACAGTCGATCATCTTCGGTTCGAGAAGAAACGCTGATATCGCCCTTCAACTGCTCGCGTAACCAATCAAGATCAGCGCCAATGATTGGATCGAGTGCCGTCCACTCATCACGCAGATACGTCACCGCATACGCCTCGATGACACCCGTACGCGGATTCGACATCGCATTGCTGATGTCTGCTTGGGCGTTTTGGCCAATGATGCGCGTCGTACCCGTCGCAGCGTCTTGTGCAATAAGAGCGGCCGTATTTCGACCGCGGCTGTCGATCCAATACAGCGTTTTTCCGTCAGTCGTGAAACCCGCCGGACTGGTCGTCAACGAGTCATCAAGCCCCGTTGACGCGACCGACTTAGCGGATACTTTACCGTCCGAAACGGCGAAGTAGTCCATACCGCCGGCAGCATTCGGTCGCAGCGCTAGACGCAGCGCGTGCGCGGCGTCGGCGACGAATCCCGCATACCCGTCACCGCGCATGATCTCGGTGAGCTTTCCTGTTTGCAGATCGAGGCTGTGGATGTCATGCCATTGTGGATCGCGGTTATTGAGACCCACGAGAATACGATCTTTAATAAGCGGCGAAACGCTCACGATCTGCACCCGGGTTTTTTCGAAAGGCGTGAGTGTGCGCTCGCCGCCGCTTCGAACATCGACTCCATAGAGCAGGAAGTTTTCATCTCCCGCCTTATCTTGGATATACATCACCATAGAGCTGTCGGGCGACCAAAACACGGTTCGGATCGGTCGATCTTTGGAAGCCGTCAGCGGACGCGCAGCATCGAGCTTATTAATGGGTGCGATCCAGATATTCATTACGTCATCTCGCGGCGCAAGCCACGCGAGATGCTTGCCATCAGGGGCGAGAGAGGCTCCTGAGCGACTTGGATTACCGAAAAGCTTCGCACGCTCGATGAGAGGTACCGATGGATTTTGGGCTATTACGCTCATCGAACTTAACGCGAGTGATGCAGCGACCAATGAGGAAACAAAGAAAATTTTCAAAATCGTAACTCCTAAGGAAGATCTTTAAACGGTTTACAATCTACTCAATTGATCTACGCGAGGATACTTTATCGGTATCATTAGCCGCCGAGTGCAAAGAATTCATCGACAGCCTGTTCCGCATCTTGCAGCGAGCCGCTTCTTATGTCGCGCTTCGATCAACTTCTGTTTTGTAAGCTGGTCGCGGTAAATCCAAACGATCGGGATCATTATCCCGAAGACTATGGCAAAGATCGGTATCAAGATTCCTAGTTCATCTGCCATAGTATGCTACTAACGACGTTGCTTGTAGATATTAGACGTAGCAGGGGGCAGTCCGGTTTCAAATAGAATTTTGAAACCGACTCGCGCTGCGGTGCGTCTAAGGGTATTTGCCCTCACTCTTGATGTCCGATAGAAATGAAACTGACGGGACAGCACCCCATCGGGAGCGTGCAGAGTTTCAGAATAAAGGATACACCCGCTTTGGGAAATCCGTATCCGGTCAGCTACTAAAGAGGCTTGAGGCCTTCACGTTATTGATCGTGGCGGTGCAAATAAATTGAAAGTACTCTGTGACTAGGAATTTCTGTTAGAACCAGAGCCGAGGAGAACTTCGGATGAACCATCGTGGCGGAAAACTGAGCGGTAAGGTCGCAATCGTCACCGGAGCAGCCAGTGGCATCGGTGAGTCGATCGCTGCGCTCTATCTGAGTGAAGGCGCGAGCGTAGTCGTCAGCGACCTACCTGAACGCGGGCTAACAAAGCGATTCTCGGATCACCCGCAGGCCCGGTCCGTAGAGATCGACATCACTGCCGATGTGGCCCCACAGCAGATCCTCGAAACGGCAACGCGCGATTTCGGCGGCCTTGATGTTTTGGTCAATAACGCTGGAATCGCGCTCGGCAAACAATTCGAGGATATCAACGACGAAGAATTCGACCGGATCATGAACATCAACGTCCGGTCAGTTTTTCGAATGACGCGCGCCGCCGTGCCGCACTTGCGGGCGCGTGGTGGAGGCAGCATCGTTAATCTTGCGTCGATCATGTCATCCACAGGTGGGCCGCTGCTTTCAGCCTACGCCGCTTCCAAACACGCCGTACTCGGTCTCTCGCGCGGCATGGCGGTTGATCTTGGCAAGTACGGGATCCGCGTCAATGCGCTGCAGCCGGGTTCGATTTGGACCGGCATGTCGAGACCGTTCTTCGACGACCCGAACTTCCGTAAGTACTGGGAAACGAAGGCACCGTTAGGCCGTATCGGCGATCCGATCGACGTGGCGGCGGTCGCGCTGTTTCTGGCAACGGATGAAGCAAAATTCGTGTCGGGTGCCGGAATCGCAATCGACGGTGCAGCAGGCGTTAACTTCTGACGCTCCTGATAGCGTGCTTAGGGGCTATCCAGTCCGCCCTTTCAAGTCGAGTTTTGAAGTTAGTGTGCGCTCTCGCAAAAACTGCCTTTGGCGATAAACGGTCCGTCTCTATCGGGAAATACCCCGACCGCGCGAAAATCAATCCCCCGCCCGGAATCACACCCATGGCTCGAGAAATTTTTCAACAAAGAGCGGGTGTTGCCATAACTACGCTCGACTCGCCAAGGGTGCCGGCATCAATCAATCCTGACGGCACTTGCTGCAGTGCGTCGTTGGTCGATGAATTGATTGAATGCCTCGCGCGCCGTGAAGCTCGTGAATAGCGCATCGTGGCCACCGGTAACCTCGAGAAAAACAGGCCGCTGGCAGTTCGTACAAGTCTGTACGGCTTGCTTGAGGAGCGGCCACGAACGCATCTGGATATCAGCATCGTTCAGCCCTTGTACGAACAGCGCATCCGCCTTAAACCCCTCGGTATACGACAGTAATGAGATCTTTCGATATGGCGCGGGGTTGGCAGAGGGCCGGCCGTAGCGCTGGACCATCAGCCCGCACTCCTGGCTGCCCGGCGCACTGCCTCGCTCCTCCAAGAGGCAACGGTACTCAAAGTCCAGCGGCCCCGGATCATCGATGATGCGCATCGGCGTTATTGAAACTACAAATACCTATTGCCTCAACTCAGCCTTGACATACTTTGTTTATTAAAGTACTTTCTATCTAACCAAGGTCGATTGCCCGAGGAACCTAAGATGCCGACCGATACTCCGCCACAAGACGATTTGTCTTTCCTCCGTAGCCTTGCCGAGCGCGGACTTGCTGCGCCGCTGTTGGCAGGCCCCTACCTCATCGCCGGCGGCAGCTGGTTCGCTGCGGCAAGCCTCATCCAATGGCCCCTGCTGAGAGATCTCGCCGGTCTTAGCGCTGATCAAGCGGTAGCGGCGTGGCTGATGGCAGCGCTCGGCTTCGCTATTCATCTCACGATCCTCATCCGCCGCGATCGAGACAAAGTCGAAACTACCGTTAATCGCGCCGTGAAGGCCGTCTGGTCAGGGATCGGCTTTGGCATTTTCGCATTTTGGGTCGGCGTCGCCATGATGGCGTACCAGCGAGACGAACTATTCGTCTTCAATACGATCAGTCTTCAGGTTCTCAGTGTGTACGGCATCGGCTGGGTGGTGGCTGCCGCCATTACTCGAGAGGGCTGGATGACCTTTACGGCGATAGCCGCGTTCGGAACCGTTCCTGTACTTGGACTGTTAGTCGGTACCGGACACGAATATTTGATCTACGCGATCGCGCTAGTGCTCACCTCGGTAATCCCCGGGGTACGCCTACTCCGTAAGGCGCAGTCGGCCTGAGAGGCATGCCGATGAAGAGCTTCGACATTCATGCCATCGACGAGGTCATCCATGGCCGGCTGAGACTCGGCATCATGGCTTACCTGATCGGGGCAGGCAGTGCGGACTTCACCACTCTCAAACAGCATCTGGAAACAACGGACGGCAATTTGTCCGTGCATCTTCGAAAACTCGAAGACGCGCGGTACGTTACTGTCGAGAAGTCTTTTAAATATAGAAAGCCCAGAACCGAAGTCCGCTTGACCGATGAAGGTCGCAAAGCCTTCATCAGTTACCTCGACTCCCTCACGAAGTTGATCAGCCAATAGACCGGAAGTTTATTGGTTTGTAAGACTGGGCTCGCTTAGATTCGAACTAATGACAAAGGGATTATGAGAAGACTGGAGTTCGTGATCCCTGTTGGCCTTCAACGACTTACGCGCGTCACTAAGCTGTGTGTAAGAGAATGTGTAAGTAAATATCGTGTTTTTGACGGGATTACGACTCGTCGTTTAGCGCTATCGCCGCACCAAGCAGTGCCGCCTTGTCATTCACAATCAAGTCGATAGGAATTTTTGCCATCCAATCCGAGTGACGTCCTTTCTCATTGAACTTTTTGAAAAAGCCACTGTTGCCGAGTAGCGGAACTAATCGCGGCAATATACCGCCGCCAAGAAATACCCCGCCTCTCGCCCCGAACATCATCGCAGCATCGCCCGCGAAGCTCCCCACGATGCCTAAAAACAGATTTACTGCATCGGCCGCTATGGGATCGGCTGAACTCAGCGCTCGCTTCGAAATCGCATCGGGCGAATCATCTATAGATTCACGCCCTGCTCTACAAGAAAGAAATCTGTAAATATTGGTTAGTCCGGGTCCGCTCGCCACTCTCTCGATGGAAACCCGCCCAAAAGTCGTCCGAAGATATGCTAACAACGCTTCTTCAACGTCATCTCCTGGTGCAAATGCTATATGACCGCCCTCGCCCGGAATTGGAATCCACCTAAACTGTCCGTCAGTTGACGAGTGTCGAATTAGCCCGGCGACTCCTAACCCCGTCCCAGGCCCGACGACGACACGCGCGGCGTTTGGGTGACTTTCACCATCGCGAAAACGGGTTATGAAGTTAGGGGGGCGATGCTGAATCTGCAGCGCCAAGGCCTCAAAATCGTTCACGATTAGAAGCTTTTTAAACTTGAATCGCTCAGTCAAACTCTGGCGAGAAAAACGCCAAGGTGAATTAGTAAACCGGATCTCGCCTATCCCAACTGCGGAGGCTACGGCCAGAGAGGCCCCAGCTACGCCGGACTGCGCCAACCCAGATGAGTCAAGATACTCGGCGATCGCATCATCAAAATTTCCAAATTGCGAAACCGCTATACTTCGGAATTTAATTAACCGAAACCCCGAGTATGCGCACTCATGCGAGCGCTCCGCCACCGCAAATCTAGCGTTCGTGCCACCCACATCGGCGACAAGAAAACGGTCTGAAATTTCGGGGTTCACGAGTTCTTCTATCGACGCGATATTGACACGCGAAATACTAGGCTCGACTTAATGGTCACATGCTCAATATCAGACTCAAGCTGACCATCTTCAATTCGCCGAATGAGAATCTCTGCCGCTCGCTCCGACATCTCACGCACCGGCTGCTGAGTGGTGCTGAGCTGCGGCCACACTTGAGCGGTGACCGGAATGTTGTCGAATCCTGCTATCGACACATCCTTCGGAACTGAAGTTGCCCCTATCAGGCCGCACAGTCAACTGCCGGTTGATGGGGGCAGCTCCATTGCGCGAACGGAATTGGCTTCTGACACCAATCTTCCGGTCACCTCGCTTCAACGAGTCATCGAAGGGTAATCCCCCCGCCCCTGTAGGGATTACCGTACAACGAACGCTGCGAGGTGCAACCGGCTACGGCCGTAATGCACAGCACATCCCAAAGCGAAATCCAGCGACCATGTCGTGACATGCGAGCCTCCTGAGGCAACCCCTTACTGGAGTGTACAAGCGACGATCGCCTGAAGCCTAGAGAACGCTCACTGCATGGTCGGGGCGAGCGGCTACATGCCTGCGGCGGCCGGGGCCCGGACTACTCTTGCCGTGACGAGGCGCTGCAACGCCCGAGGAGAACATCATGTCCGTCATTCCCTACGTCACCAAGATCGATTTCATGAGCCCACGCTGGAACCGCGATGCATGGGCACGCATTCAGGCGGATATGGACAGCAGCAAGCAGCGTACCATCCACTGCAGCGGCACTATCCTCGCGGTGCGTCCCGGCGAAGCACTCAAGCCCTTCCTCGGATTTCAGACTTTTCTTTGTACCCGTTTGTTGCCGTTGCCCGATGGCAACATCCGTCGCGTCAACAAAGAAGTCATTTTCTACACCAATCTCACTCGCGGTGGTCAGCCGGGCGAGATCATCGACAGCTTCGTCAATCCGTTTACGAAAGAGACGGTACGTGTCGTCCATGCGATCAACGATCCTTTCAACTACACGATCAGCGAAACGCTGATTCTGGCTCCCGAAGATTTCGGCGGCGATCCGAGCAAGTTGATCAAGCTGCCGTTGATATTCCCGTGGCAGGAGCTCGACAGCGAGACTCTGGTGCTCGCCACCGACATGCATTTGAACTACAAGAATCCGCTACAGCCCGACAAATGGCCGCGCGAATCTGCCGGCCCGAAGGCGCAGGTGTCGGAGATGATGCGTTACTTCGTCAAAAGAAAAGACCTGGAGAATCCCGATCTTTCTGCGTTGCCCTACGTGGGTACCTGGCAGCGCGTGACTCCGTGGCTGCCATGGCTGCTGATGGGCCAAGCACCGGGCCACTGCATTTACATGTCGACGATGACCACAGTCGCCGATGCCTCGGGTCTGCCCAAGCATGTTCGCGAATACGCCGAGAAAAACTGCCCGCACATGTTGTCGGCACCGACGGAGGACTATGGCCCGAGTCACTCTAGTCTTGAACTCTACTCACGACAGCAGACTCCCGCGCCGGCGATCTGAGCCGGCGAACTGAACCGGCGGTCCGGCCGCGGCGCAGCTAGCCTTGGGCAGGTCGACGCCACTCGATTTCGTGGCGCCGCAAACCGTTTGCGGTTTTTTCCACGTCGCGGCGTGGCAGCAGAGTATTGCTGCAGGGACAGTCAGTACTGGCTGCGTATGAGCACTGCTGGCGAATTTGGACTGGGCCCGCTTGGATTCGAACCACGGACCAAGGGATCATGAGAAGACTGGGGTTCTCAATCCCTTCTGGCCATCAACAACTTACACGCGCCACTAAGCTGTGTGTAAGGGTGTGCAAGTAAATATCGGGTTTTTGACACGGGATTTACCAAGCAGAAACACTTCCGCACGCAGAGCTTAGTCAGAGATTAAGGAAAGCGGCTTGAGAGTAAGAATTCGGTTTTGACGTGGATTTCTTTATTAACCGAAGCCCAGCGTTTGTCGTTTAAACGACAAACGGAGTGTCTACAGACCGTCGCCAACCGCTCGGTCATTTCCTAAATTATTTCCACCTGACCGATCAGCACATCGGCCTCCCGAAGCTTATGGATGATCTCCTCGCTCGTATCTCTCTGCTTCGCCATCGTCCACGTCTCCTGTCCCTTTTATGAACATTCAACCTGAACCAAAAATACCGGGCCACGTCAGCCGCTGCGCAACGAATAAACTCGCTCGAAGACAATGCTGCGCATCTTTTCGCTGCAACCTGCTACAGCGCTGTCGTCACAGTAGTACCCGATCATCGAGATCGGGTAGCACGCCGCTGCAGGTACCGGCACAATAGCGCTTAGTCAGAAATACGGTAGGGTGTGGTTCCATGGATGTCGTTGCGCGTGCGCAAGAACAGCTCGCCGGCCATCAACCGCACCTAGCCCTGCCGGAAGGTACCGATCCGCGCATCTCCGCCGCCGCTGCCCGCTTGACGAGAGAGCACGGCGTTCGTTGCGTTCTTGTCGGTCCAGCAGAAGCGCTGCGTGCAGCACTCATAACCGAGAATCTGTTCGCTGAATCGGTCGACATCATCGACCCGGACGCGCATCGACCCGACCCGGCGCTCATCGGAGCCTGCCTTGCAATCCGCCCAGACATGCGCCCTGAAATCGCCGAGCGCCTCACGCGCAAGCCGTTGATGCACGCCGGTCTGTTGGTCGCCACGGGGCGCGCCGACGCGATGGTAGCCGGAGCGACCTGCCCGACCGCGCGCGTGATCGAGGCGGCGATGATGACGATCGGTTTGGCCGATGAGGTACAGACGCCGTCGAGTTGCTTCGTCATTCGACCAAGCGGTACTCCCGAGGGTCCGCGTCGTACCCTCTTGTTTGCCGACTGTGCGGTCAACGCCGACCCGTCGTCCTCCGAGCTTGCCGACATCGCTTTGGCTTCTGCAAGAACGTTACGCGAGCTGACCGGCGAGGAGCCGCGCGTCGCATTTCTGTCTTTCTCGACCCGCGGCAGCGCGAAGCATCCGCACGTAGAACGCGTGCGCACTGCCGTCGAACTCGCGCAAGCACGAGCACCACAACTCTTGATCGACGGAGAGCTCCAAGCTGACGTAGCGATCTCACCGCGCGTGGCGAGGACGAAGTTAGGCGCGGCCGGCGATGTGGCCGGACGTGCCAACGTATTGGTTTTCCCCGATCTCAATGCCGCCAATATCGCCTACAAGCTCGTGCAGCACCTCGGCGGTGCTGAAGCCCTTGGTCCCCTTCTCCAAGGGTTCGCTCGACCTGTCAGTGATTTGTCACGTGGCGCGACGGTTGAAGATGTCGTTCGGACGGCACTCCTGACGTTGATGCGGGCCGTGCGTCGCTAGATTGCTCCGGTCAGCCTCGCGCGTCGATCGGCACCCAGTCTCGCGCAGGCGGACCATCATAGAGGGTCAACGGCCGAATCAGAATGTTGTTCTCTACTTGCTCGCGCACCTGGATCACCCACCCGGGTACTCGTCCCATGGCAAAGATGGGTACAAAAAAATCCTGAGGGATACCAAGCAGGTGGTAAATCACGCCGGCGTAGAAATCAACGTTCACGTTGACTCCCAAACGCGAATACGGGCGCATGGCCTCAACTACGGCCTGCAACACCGCATACCATTGTGGCTGCCCGAGTTCACGTGACAACCGCTCGGCACGATCGCTCAAATGTCTTACTCGCGGATCCCGGGCTCGATAGACGCGATGCCCGAAGCCCATGATGGGTTCACGCTGCGCGCGTTTCTCCTTGACCCATGCCGCGGCATTGGCCGGTTCGCCGATTTCACGCACCATTTTCGAGACATCTTCGGCTGCGCCGCCGTGCGCTGGACCGGAGAGCGCGCCAATGGCAGCCGTTAATGCCGAATGAAGGTTAGCCCCCGTGCCGGCCACCACGCGTGCGGTGAATGACGAGGCGTTCGATCCGTGCTCGGCATGCAGTACCAGATCGACATCCAAGATTCGTGCCGTGTCTGCTGTCGGCTCAACTCCGTGCAGCATGTACAGAAAATTGGCGGCATGCGCGAGTTCACGACTCGGCTCTACCGGGTCGAGGCCACGGCACAGCCTGTAATGACTCGTGATGATGGTCGGCACCTTCGCAGTGAGCTGCAGTCCTTGCCGCAATAGCGCTGATGTCGATGTGTCATTCGACTCAGGACACAATGCACCGAGCGCCGACACCGCCGTGCGTAACACCTCCATCGGGTGTGAATTCTTGAGAGAAGCGATCAACGCGTAGACCTCAGCAGGAATACCGCGCGACGCCTTCAACTCCGAATCGATCTGCGCCAACTGTTCGCGGGTCGGTAACTCTCCGTACAAAAGCAACCCGCAAACCTCTTCGAAGGTCGCATTCTCCGCTAGATCATGGATCGTGTAGCCGCGATATCGCAATTCACCGGCACGCCCGTCGATCGAACTGACACCGGAACGATCGAAATAAACGTCCTTGAGACCCCGATGAATACGTGGCCCCATCGCTTCCGATTCGCTCATGACCTGCGTCACCCGGGACGCTGCTGACGCATGTCGGCGACGTCGATTCCCGCTACGACCACGGGTTTCTTCATGGCATCACGCCGGAATGGTTCGCCGAGCTCCTGGTTCAGCAGGACCTCGATGAACGTCGTGACGTTGTTCGCCTGCGCGGCACAGGCTGTTCTGATCGCTTCGGTCAATTCCGCCGGCGTGCGAACCAGAACACCGCGATGACCACAGCCTTCCGCAACGCGCGCGTAACTCAAGTTCTGATCGAGTTCCGTCCCGACGAAGTTATTGTTGTACCAAAGGATCGAGTTTCGTTTCTCTGCACCCCACTGATAGTTGCGAAAGATCACCATGGTCACGTGCGGCCATTCGTCACGCCCGATGGAGGTCATTTCGTTCATCGAAATGCCAAAAGCGCCATCGCCGGCGAAACCGACGACCGGCGTATCCGGATTGCCGATCTTGGCGCCGATGATCGACGGGAACCCGTAGCCACAGGGACCGAACAAGCCCGGTGCCAGATATTGGCGACCCCGCAGGAAGGTTGGATAGGCATTGCCGATCGCGCAGTTGTTGCCGATGTCGCTGGAGATGATCGCCTGTGGCGGCAATCCCGCCATGATCGCCCGCCACGCCTGACGTGGCGACATGTGTCCGGGTTCGCGTGCGCGGCACTCAACGTTCCAATCGGTGCCCGGATCATCATCTTCATGATCCATCGTTGCGAGCGCCTTGGCCCACTCACGCTTCTTGGTCTCTATTCTCTGACGGCGCTCCGCACGCCCGGCGTCACCAGCCGTCTTTGGCAGTTGCTGCAGGATTTGTGCAGCCACCAGCTTTGCGTCACCGCAGATCGCGACTGCCACAGGCTTCGTCAGACCGATTCTGTCGGGATTGATGTCGACCTGAATCACGGCGGCGGATTTCGGCCAGTAGTCCAATCCGTATCCCGGCAGCGTCGAGAAGGGATTGAGACGTGTGCCCAGCGCAAGCACGACATCCGCCTCGGAAATCAGCTCCATCGCCGCACGCGATCCGTTGTAACCGAGCGGACCGACTGCCAAAGGATGGTTGCTAGGGAAAGAATCGTTATGCTGATAGTTATTACAGACCGGAGCATCGAGTCGCTCGGCCAGCGCAGCACACTCCGGAATCGCGTTGCCAAGCACAACACCGGCACCGGATAGGATCACGGGGAACTTCGCACGCGCGAGCAGCTCGGCCGCCTCGGCGATCGCCTTGGCGCCACCCGAGGGGCGCTCGAACTCGATAATCGTCGGTAACGGCACATCGATCACCTGCGTCCAAAAATCACGCGGGATATTGATCTGCGCAGGTGCCGAAAGACGCTTCGCCTTGCCGATCACGCGATTGAGCACCTCGGGAACCCGACTCGGATCGCGCACTTCTTCTTGATAGCCGACGATGTCTCGGAACAGCGCCATCTGCTCCATCTCCTGGAAGCCGCCCTGCCCGATGGTCCGATTGGCCGCCTGCGGCGTCACCAGCAGCATCGGCGTGTGGTTCCAGTAAGCCGTCTTGATAGCGGTCACAAAACCAGTGATTCCCGGTCCATTCTGCGCGATCGCCATCGCGATCTTGCCCGTTGAGCGCGTATAGCCATCGCAGATCAACCCACCGTTACTCTCATGGGCAACGTCCCAGAATTTAATCCCAGCTTTCGGAAACAGATCGGATATTGGCATGAATGCCGACCCGATGATGCCGAATGCGTTCTCGATGCCGTGCATTTGCAGCACTTTCACGAACGCTTCTTCTGTCGTCATCTTCATACGTGATCCCTTAAATATCGAATTTATTATTTATTTCCGAAAACTTTCTCCAACGCCGCATCGATAGCGTTAGTGATGCGGTCTATGTCATCCGCCGTAGCGATCAATGCAGGACTCAAGCACAGCGTGTTGTTGAGGCCCGGTATCGAGCGGTTGGTGGCTCCGATGATCACGCCGCGACTCAGACACTCGGCAATCACTGCCTGAACCTGCTTCTCATCCGCCGGCGCACGAGTCTGGCGATCTTTGACGAGCTCGGCACCGCAGAACAGACCCAACCCTCGTACATCACCGATCACTGAGTGACGAAGCTGCAACTCCGCCAGATTGCTTAGCAATCGTGCGCCCATCACGGTTGTATTCTCGAGCAGCTTCTCGTCTTCGATGATCCGCATGTTTTCAAGCGCAGCGGCTGGACCCGATGTGCAACCGCCGAAAGTGGAGATATCTCGAAAGTGCGACAGCGGATCGCTTGCGTCGTCTTTGAAGAGATTAAAGACAGTCTCGGTTGTAACCAAACAGGAAATTGCAGCGTAGCCCGACGCAACGCCTTTGGCCATGGTCACCAGATCCGGCTTGATGCCGTAGTGTTGGTAACCAAACCATTTGCCTGTGCGACCAACGCCGCAGACAACCTCATCGAGGTGCAGCAGGATGCCGTAGCGCCGGCAAATCTCCTGCACCCGCTCCCAGTATCCCTTGGGCGGGGGGATCACACCTCCACCCGCGGTGACGGGCTCCAAACAAATCGCACCGACGGTATCGGGTCCTTCTCTGAGGATCACCTCTTCTATGGCATCGGCGGCGCGTTCGCCGTAATTGGCGACTGCGCCATATTGACTGCGATACTCAAGACAATGCGGTACCTGTACGAAACCGGGAGTGAGCGGACCATACTGAGCGCTGCGCTCAGGTTGACCACTTGCCGAGAGCGCACCGATCGTGGTGCCGTGATAGTCGCGCTCTCGGTAGAGAATTTTGTATTTACGACCGCCATAATGACGATGCGCAATCTGACGCACGATCTTGAACGCCTTCTCGTTGGTCTCGGAGCCGGAGTTTGCGTAATACACCCGACTCAAGCCTGGCATCTTGCTGATCAGACGCTCGGCAAACCGGGCACCCGGTACTGAACCCGCGGCACCGGAAAAATAGTTCATCCGCACGAGCTGCTCGTGCACCGCATCGGCGATGCTCGCTCGACCGTAGCCGACATTGACGGTCCATACCCCACCCGAAACCGCATCGAGATACTCTCTGCCCGTCGCATCCCAGAGGCGCATTCCACGCCCCTCGACGTACAAACGTGGATCTTGGCTCTCGAATGGCTTGTGTTGGGTCAAATGGTGCCAAACATGAGATCGATCGGCGTCAATCGTCTGGCGCAGGTAATTTACAGGCATATGCACGCTCAAGTTGGAGTCACTCCTGCTGTAGAAATCGGCGGCGCAGTGGTCATACGGTTAGCACTCCCGCGTGTAACTCGACAGCTGACGTTAGTAAGCACGACTCGGAGGCGCTAGCACCAGTCGATCCGCGTCGTTGGAGCCAGTTGGATTCAACCGCATGCGAGATATCGATTCGGGAGAATTCCGAATCATCCGGGATTTCGAAGCTGCTTTTCAGCGGCGCGAGCCAACCGCTCTATTCCCGGTTCAATCAGGTCCGCGGCGATTGATGCAAATCCGAGACGAAAGTAGTTCCGTGGCGCATCCCCACCCGAGAAGAAAACATCGCCGGGCTCGATCAAAACACCTTCCGCCGCGCAATCCTCCGCGAGTCGGCGGGTATCCAGGTTCTGCGGTCCGCGCAGCCAGACGGCCGTACCGCCGGCGCTAGGCGCCCGATGAGCCCACGGCAGATACCGCTCTAGCGCCTTGTCGAGCAGCCTTCTGCGCTGCCCATACGCTTCACGCAAGTGCGCCAGATGCGAACTGTGATGCCCAAGCTCGATGAACAGCGCCACCGCAGTCTGCAATAATGCTGGCGGGTGGCGCAGCTGCAAGCGTCGCAGGGCACGCGCCTCTCGAATGACGTCTGCCGGTCCGACCATAAAGCCAAGGCGAAGACCAGGCGCCAACCATTTCGAAAGACTGCTCACGTACAACACGCGATCATGACGATCCAAGCTCTTGAGCGCCGGACTCGGATCAGATGCGAAATTCATTTCCGGCTCGTAGTCATCTTCGATGATTACCATGTCCTGCTCACATGCGCGCTTGAGCAACGCCTCACGCCGCGGAAGAGACAGTGTTACCGCCGTTGGTGACTGGTGGCTGGGCGTCACGTAAACATATCTGCATTCATCAAGCCGTTCGTCCGGATCCAAACCCGCCTCGTCGACAGCGATGGGTAACACGCGCCTCGAATGAAGTGAGAATAAGTTCCGCGCATCTGGGTAGCATGGATCTTCGACCCCAATGGTGTCGTCGGGACGCAGGAGCAGCTGTGCTAGCAAAAACAACGCATTCTGAGCGCCGAGAGTGACAAGAATATTTTCAGGTACAACCCAAATTCCGCGACCGGGGAGCAGTCTCGAGCGAATCATCTCGACAAGGCGTTCATCGTCTCTATCGATCCGGTCCAATCCCTCCTGTGCAATCGATGACAAACTCATCGCCTGCCGTAAACATTCTCGCCAATCTGCCACCGGAAACAATGCAGGATCGCCTTGTCCAAAGATGAAGGGATACGTGAACCTCTGCCATCGTTGGGGCTTCTCGATATTGCGCTGATTGGATGGCTCGACCCTGAACCGGCCACGCCAATCCGGAACCGAGTCGATTTCGATATCGGTGCTAGGCGCAATAACTCGCCCCGATAACACTTCAGGGTTGACGAAGTAACCCTCGCGCTCTCGACTGATCAGGTATCGATCGTTGATCAAACTTTGGTACGCAAGAACGACAGTATTGCGCGAAATACCAAGTAACTGTGAAAGATGTCGACTTGATGGAAGAGGCAAGTCTAGCGACACCTTTCCATCTAAAATTGCTTTTGTAAGCACGGTTCGGAGCTGTTTCTGCAAGCCGAGGTCATCTCTGGTCTCAAGAGTAACCAGTTGACTCCACATCAGATCGCTTGATCCACGTGTCATGAATCGATAACCGAGACGCCATCACGGGAGCTGAATATACTCGAGCGGACCAAGCAGATCGCAGATCGACGCCTGTAATGATTTCTTGCTGGCGCTATCGAGCTTACGTCGCTGGTCGTGACGATGGACTTCGCCGTGTAGATGCGCAGCGGCGACTCAGCTGCGAGCGTTGTGTCCAAACCCATCGCGACGATGCACAGCGCGCAGGCCAGCTGTGCACCGAGGTTCCAGGATCTGGTCCCGTGCAAGCGAGGCGCCCCGTGTCCACGTCGATGCGGGCAGTCGACATGCGGTCGAGCACG
>Ga0194120_10007213_pt1 | contig 15299 bp, 17 predicted proteins | sample TA2MahCa65mmetaG_FD_148642 | JGI IMG/M metagenome (GOLD analysis project Ga0194120, IMG submission 148642) | Freshwater microbial communities from Lake Tanganyika, Tanzania - TA2015019 Mahale Deep Cast 65m | ecosystem: Environmental > Aquatic > Freshwater > Lake | place: Tanzania: Lake... | reverse complement strand
CTCGTTGATAAGATCGTAGATGGTCTGACGGGAAAGACCAAGCAAGCGGGCAATTCTTGTCTTGGGCACGGCGGCCTCGGGCAAGACGATCTCGCGCAGGAATTCCCCGGGATGCATGGGACGCAAGGCGGACTTCATGACCCCTCCTAGTGATAGTCCTCGAGGTCGACATCGCATGGTCCGTCATTCCAGGACCAAGTGATGCGACAATTTCCGCTGACACGCACCGACCATCGCTTCGGTGAACCGCTCAGGCCATGGAAAAAAAGTCCCGGCAAATTGAGGTCCTCCGGACGATGGGCCGCCTGCAACGCCAGCAATATCTGACGAACACGCCTGTCGTTCTTGACGCTCAATCGACGCGATTCGCCGTCCGCCCAAAAACGCCTCAAGACCTTGTTGCGGAAGGAGCGGATCATCGACTGTAAGGTAATGCCTTACAGAGGTCCATGCAAATGGGTTCGCTCCAAAGACGCGAACGGCCGGTCCTGGCGGACCGGCCGATCGTCTTAAGGTTCGGCGGGGGGAGGGGATGCCGAACCTCTCGAAATTTGGGATCCGGCGGGGGGAGGGGGTGCCGGATCCCGGGTCAAGTCGTGGGGCTTAGGCCGCCATCGGCTTGACGAACTTCTCCACGGCGACGGTGACGCGCGCCTGGATCGGCTCATAGGCCTCGTTCGCGGTCTTGACCGCGAGGTCGGAGAGCTTCGCCGTCTTGCCGACCGCGTTGTCGAACGCGACCTTGGCGAAGTCCGACTGCAGGTCCATGACTTCCTTCAGGGTCTTGGCGCCGAAGACCTTCTTCGCCTGGGCGACGGTGTCTTCCATCTGCGCCTTGGTGAAAGCGAGGAGTTCGGCCGAGAGAACCTCGAAGCCCTTGGCGGCGACGTTCGACGCCGCCATCGCGGCCTCGACATTGCCCTTGTTCCAAGCGGCGAGGTCGGCATAGCCCTTGACGGCCGAGTCGACGTTTTCCTTGGTCATCGCCATGGCCTTCTCATAGCCCTTGGTGTAGGCCTCGGTGCCCGCCTTGACGAAATTCTCGGCGGCGTCCTTGCCAGCGGCCATGACGGCCTCGACAGTCTTCTGAGCGGTTTCTTGGGTCGCCTTCGCGGTGCCCTTGATCTTGGCGTTCATGATGGATCTCCGGTTACGGTTTGGGTTCGATCTTGATGTCTGAGCGCCGCCGCTGGCCCATGCCTTTTGTGCGGTGCAACACGAGACTTATATATGCACTGCAACATCGCCGTCAAGGCAGAATTGTTCGGTGCGTCAAAAAACCTTCATTTCTGCGGCGGATTGTCGCAGGCTGTCAATTAATTCAAGTTATATCAATAATTTACTGAACTAGTAGATGGCGCCATTCCGAAACCGGAGTTCGAAAGGCGGGGCTTCCCGACGCTGATCGGCGAACATCTCGGCGGGCGGCCGGGGGGCGCTCAGAGGTCGATCGAAGCCATCGCGCCTGATCAGGGGCTCGATAAACCGGATGCGCTCATAGCGCTCCGACGGCCAGGCCCAGATATTGGTTTGGAACTCTCCCGCGAAACAGGCCGAGGCTACCCAATAGAAACTATCGGATCTTAGCCGCGCATCCTCGGGCCGTTCGCGAAAGCCGCTGGCGATCAACGCGGATTTGATGTGCTGATAGGTGTTGGCGTCGAGCGCGACCCGGCGTCTTTCGCCTCGCCAAAGCCCGAATGGGTCAAGCAAATTCATCTCAAGGAGGTTGGTCGAGCCGCGGCGCCGCGCATCCATTTCGGCGCCCGACGCGTCCTGCTTGATGTCGTAGCTTCGGATCTCTTCCTTGTAGTTGCCGTTATAGACCACGCGGATGGTCTCGGCGGAGCCGGGCCCGCAATTCCGCCGAAGATCGCTCGCCGCGACATAGGCGCGCCATTGAGCGCTTCGCAAGATCGGGTTGTCGCTCGGCCCCTCGGCCGCGCAGCCGGCCAGGGCTCCGACCATGCCAAGGCAGAAAAAAATACGCCGATCAATGGTCTTACTGGACATTGTTACAGTCTCTTCTTAGTATGAAAGGACGATTCGGTTTTCGGGGGTATATTTGCTTTCGGTTAGCAGTCTAACGCAACACCTGACCGGGTTGTTCCTGATCGTCGCGCTGGCCTTCGCCGCGCCGACGGCCGACGCCGCCAACACCAAGAAGAAAAAGAACAACGGCCAGACCCATCCCGCGGCGACGCGCGCCGCGCCGCTGCAGCCGCATCCCGATCGTTACGCCGCCATCGTGGTCGATGCCGATTCCGGCGAAGTCTTTTTCGCCCGAAATCCGGACGATGTTCGTTTTCCGGCGTCGCTCACCAAGATGATGACGCTCTACATGACTTTCGAGGCGGTCGAGCGCGGCAAGCTTCGCCTCGAACAGCGTCTGGTCACGTCCGAATGGGCGACCATGCAGTCGCCGACCAAGCTCAATCTCGAGATCGGCCAGACCATTGCGGTCGAAGACGCGATCCTCGCCCTCGCCACCAAATCGGCCAACGATGCCTCGGTGGTTCTCGCCGAGGCGCTGGGCGGCAGCGAAGCGCAGTTCGCCGACATGATGACCCAGCGCGCGCGGCGTCTCGGCATGCGCCAGACGACGTTCAAGAACGCGTCGGGCCTGCCCGATCCCGAACAGACGAGTTCGGCCCGCGACATGGCCATTCTCGGCCGCGCGCTCGTGCGCCACTTTCCGAACTATTACGGCTATTTCGGCCGCACGCATTTCGCCTTCAACGGCCTTACCTACCGCAATCACAACGGCCTGCTCGACGCTTTCCCTGGCACCGACGGCATCAAGACCGGCTTCATCAATGCCTCGGGCTATAATCTGGTCGCCTCGACCATGCGCGGCGATCGCCGCCTGATCGGCGTCGTCTTCGGCGGCCCGACCTCGGCTTGGCGCAATCAGCACATGATGCAGATTCTGGATCAGACCTTTGTCCGACTTGATGGCGGCTCGACCGAGCCGGCGCCTGTTCGCGTCGCCAAGGGCGCCCAGCCGCAGAAAACTCCGGCCGCATCGCGCGCGGCGCAGGCCAAGGCACCCCAGCCCGAGTTCGAGCAGGGCGATGGACGGGTCGCCGGATCGCTCGCCGGCACCTGGGCGGTGCAGATCGGGGCCTTTCGCCAAATGGCTTCGGCGGAACGCCAGGCTCGCCAGGCCACCGAGCGGGCGCCCAGTCTTCTCGACGGTGCGACGCTCGCGATTTCCTCGATCAAGGACCAGAACGGCACGCTCTATCGCGTTCGCCTTGCCGGGATTACCGAGGAAGCCGCACGCAAGGCCTGCAACGCCCTCAAGCAGAAGAAGATGAACTGCCTCGCCGTGCCGGCAGGAAGAGGTTAGCCCTTCTTGGGCAGATGCTCGGCGCCGTCGAAAAAGCGCGCGCGATCACCGTAAAAGACGTGAACGCTGGGCGGCGGGCCGACGGCATCGTCGAGCGAGACGCGCGTCACATGGGTCTCGCCTAGCCAATTGATGGATTCGAAAAAGAGCTGGGTGCCGCAACGCCCGCAGAATTTGCGATGCGCGCCGGGAGAGGATTCATAGTCGCGCAGGTTCTCGGCCCCGCCCGTCACGCGCACCTCGTCGGTCTTGTAGCAAGTCCAGGTGACCACGGGCGCGCCGGAGGCCCGCCGGCACATGGTGCAATGACAATGCGCGGTCACGCGCCCGACCTGCGCGACGTCGAAAGTGACCGCGCCGCAAAAGCAGCGCCCCGGGACACGAGATACCGTCTCCGTCACGGCGCTATTTTCCCGTGAAGCGCGCTTTGCGTTTTTCGACGAAATGCGCGACGCCTTCCTTGAAGTCCTCGCTCTTGAAGCTCTTGCGCATTTCGCGGTTGGCGTCGCGAACCGCCTCGGCCATGGTCTGAAAGGGCGTGGCCCAGAGCTGGCGCTTCATCGCCTCGGTCGAGCGCGGCGAGACGTTCTCGGCGATATCGCGCGCGATGTCGTTCACGCGATCCGCGAAGGACGCCATCGGAAAGACGGCATTGACCAAGCCGATGCTCAGCGCCTCGGCCGCGTCGAATTTGCGCGCGCTGATCAGAAGATCGAGCGCCTGAGCCTGGCCGACCAGACGCGGCAGGAGCCAAGAAATGCCGTGTTCCGCGATCAGGCCGCGGCGCGAAAACGAGGTCGTGAAGACGGCCGCATCCGACGCATAGCGCCAATCGCAATAGAGCGCCATGATCAGGCCGAGCCCGGCGGCCGGGCCGTTGATCGCGCCGATGATCGGTTTCGGGATCGCCGGGAAATAGGAATAGCGCGTCTGCCAGTCGGGTCGCTTGTCCATGTCGAATTTGAGGGCCGTTTCGCGCCGCGCCCCCGGCTTGGCGCCGATGCCTTGCAGGAGGTTCATGTCGGCGCCGGCGCAAAAGCCCCTTCCGGCGCCGGTCAGAACGATGACCCGCGCCGCCGGATCTGCTCCGGCCTGTTGCATGGCGTCCCGCACTTCGTCTTCCATGACCGCCGTCCAGGCATTGAGCTTGTCCGGACGATTGAGCGTGACCGTCGCGACGGCGTTCGCCACGGTGTAGAGAATTTCCTGATAGGCCATGTCGTCTCCCCTGGTTAAGCTCAGCCTAACAGGAGGGTCGCGCGATGACCAAGAGCGAAGAATTCAAGGCGCTGCTCGGGCGTTTGGACCGCGCGGCGGATTCCGGCGACGGCGAGGCCTTCGCCGCCTGCTTCACCGAGGACGGCGTCTATCACGACTATATCTACGGCGATCACAAGGGCCGCAAGGACATCGCCCATATGCTGCGCGATCTTTTTCACCGCGACGCGACCGACTATCGCTGGACGCATTTCGATGCCGTGTCGGATGGGCGCATCGGCTACGCTTGGTCGCTCTCGACCTTCGTCTCGACCATTCCCGAATTCAAAGGCCGACGGATCGTCATCGACGGCATGAGCCGATTCGAGCTTCGGGGCGGCCTGATCGCGGATTACAGCGAAGCGGTCAATGGCGGCGTCGCAATGGTCCAGCTCGGCGTCGCGGCGCCCCGCATCGAGAAGGTCCTGAAGCGCTGGTCCGGTCAGTTTCTCGACCGCGCCGACGTCAAGGCTTATGTCGCTCAGGGAAAAAGATAACGCCTTGGTGAAGACGAAATCGAGGTCCGTTCGACTGCGCGCGCCGCGTCCGGGCGATTTCGGCATCGTGATTTCGCGCCAAGCCGCGCTGTATGCGCGCGAATTCGGCTGGGACGGGACGTTCGAGGGGATGCTTGCCGAGATCGTCGCCAAATTCATCCGCGACTTCGATCCGCGGTGCGAGCGCTGTTGGATTGCCGAGCGAAAAAGCGAACTCATCGGCTCGGTCTTCGTGGTTCGGAAATCCAAGCATGTCGCGCAGCTTCGCATGCTCTATGTGGACAAGTCCGCGCGCGGCTTGGGCATCGGTTCTCGTCTGGTCGAGGCCTGCATTCGCTTCGCCCGCGCCAAGGGCTATCGGCGCATGGTGCTCTGGACCAACGACATCCTGGTGTCGGCAAAGCGCATTTACGAGGCGGCGGGCTTTCGCCTGACGCGCGAGGAGCGCCACCGGAGTTTCGGCAAGAACCTGGTCGGCCAGTATTGGTCGCTCGACCTTCGATGAGCGATGGCGGGCGCCAACGCCTAGCCCTCTTGGCCGCGGCGGGAACGGGCATGCAGGTCGGCGCCGCCATCGTCGCGACGCGCTTCGTGGTCGATCAGACCGGCCCGGCATCGCTCGCCATGCTGCGCTATGTCATCGGCTTTCTCTGTCTTCTGCCCTTCGTGATCGCGGCCGGAAGGGTGCGCATCGAAGCGCGCGACCTTTTCCCGATTGCGGCGCTCGGATCCGTCCAATTCGGCATCTTGATCGCGCTGCTCAATTGGGGTCTCAAATCCGTGACCTCGGCCCGTGCCGCGCTCATTTTCGCGACCTTTCCCTTGATCACCTTGCTGCTGTCGGCCGCCATCGGCCGCGAAAGACTGAGCCTCGCCAAGACGGCCGGCGTGCTTTTCGCGATCTTGGGCGTCGGCCTCGCGCTCGCCGATCGTCTGGGCGAAGGCAGCGGTTCGGCCGAGGAATGGTGGGGGGCGTTGGCGGTCTTCGGCGCGGCCTTCTCGGGCGCGCTCTGCAGCATTCTCTATCGCCCCTACCTCGCCAAATACCCGACGCTCCAGGTCAGCGCGATCGCCATGCTGGCCTCAGTCGGATTTCTCGCCATCTTGGCCGCAGGCGAAGGCTTTTTCTCCGCGCCGCCGGAATTCACCTCGGGCGGCATTGCCGCCATCGTCTTCATCGGCGTCTCGAGCGGCATCTTCTATTACGTCTGGCTTTGGGCGCTTAGCCACACGACGCCGACCCGCGCGACGGTGTTCCTGACGCTTTCGCCCGTGACGGCGACACTGCTCGGTTGGGCGTTCTTGGGCGAAACCGTTACGCCGTTGATCCTTCTTGCCCTCGTCTCGGTCGGCGGCGGCCTATGGCTCGCCCTTCGATCGCCTAGCTGACCTTCAAGGCGCAGCGTTTCCAGATCTGATGGTCGGCCGCCCCTGGCGGCAAGAGATGCACCGTCTGATCGTTGATCAGGCGCATGACGATGGTGCCGCCCGCGCCAGGCTCGCCCGCCGGCACGACATAGTCGAAGCCATGACGGTCATAGCGCCCGGTCATTTCCTTGCCGCCGGGCGTCACGATCTTGGGACCGCGGATCGACAAAGCCTTGCCGCTCTGATCGCACCAATCGCCGTCGATGGCGTCGGCCAGAGCCGCCGAGCCGACGCCGACGAAAACGAGGGCGGCGGCGAGGATACGATGAAGCCGGGCCATCTGTTATCCTTCTCTCAGGATCGGGGTTCATTTGAGGGGGGACGGCGGGGGATGTCAAAGTCGGGAATTCTGGGGCTGAGTCTGGTTTTGGTCGTGGCCGCGACGGCGACTGCGCGCGCGGCCGACATCACAGTCTATGCCGCGGGCGCGGTCCAGTCGGCAGTACTCGACACCAAAACGGCCTTCGAGACCGCGAGCGGCCATCGATTGACCTTCGTCTTTGGAACCGTCGGCGCTTTGCGCGATCGGATCCTCGCCGGCGAAGCCGCCGATGCCACGCTTCTCTCCGTTGCAGGCATCGAAGCGCTTGAGCAAAAAGGCGCGGCCCGGAAGGGCATGAGCGTGATCGTCGGCTCGACCGGTCCCGGCATCGCCTATCGGGCGGGCGCGCCCAAGCCCGACGTCTCAAGCCCCGAGGCGCTCAAGGCCGCGCTTCTTGCGGCCAAATCGGTTTCCTATGGCGATCCGACCAAAGGTGCGACGGCCGGCATTCATTTCTCCAAAGTGCTGGGCGAGCTCGGCATCGCCGAGGCGATCAAACCCAAGACCCATCTCGTGCCTTTCGGCGTCGAGGGCATTGAACGAGTCGCCAAAGGAGAGAGCGAGCTGGCCGTCAGCCAGGCGACCGAAATCTTGGCCAATCCGGGGACGCGCCTTGCCGGCAGCCTGCCCGCGCCCTATCAAATCGGCACGGTCTATGCCGCGACCGGCGTTCAATCGACCAAAGTCCCGGATGCCGTCGCGGCCTATTTGCGATTCCTTCTCAGCGCCGAGACCGTCGCCAAATTCCGCGCGAACGGCTTTGCCGAGCCTTGAGCCGCCTGCTATACCGCGCGCCATGCGCAAGGCCAGCATCGAACGCAAGACCAAGGAGACCCAGATCGCCGCGACCGTCGGTCTCGACGGCACGGGGCGCTATCGGGTTTCGACCGGGATCGGCTTTCTAGATCACATGATCGAGCAGCTGTCGCGGCATTCCTTGATCGACATCGATCTCGAGGCCAAGGGCGATCTGCATATCGATTTTCACCACACGACCGAGGATACCGGGATCGCGCTTGGCGAGGCGGTGGCCAAGGCGCTCGGCGATCGCAAGGGCATTCGGCGTTACGGCGCGGCGCTCATTCCGATGGACGAAACGCTGACGCGCGTCGCGCTCGATGCCTCGAACCGGCCCTATCTCATTTGGAAGGTCAAGTTCACCAAGCCCAAGCTCGGCGAGATGGATACCGAACTGTTTAGGGAGTGGTTCCAGGCCTTCGCGCAGGCGGCTGGCCTGACGCTCCATGTCGAGAACCTCTACGGCGAGAACAACCACCATATCGTCGAGTCCTGCTTCAAGGCGCTCGCGCGGGCCTTGCGCGAGGCGGTCGAAGCGGATCCGCGTCAGGCCGGCCTCGTGCCCTCGACCAAGGGCGTGCTCGGCGGCTCGCTCTAGCGCCGCCATGACCATCTACACCGCGCATTATCGCCGCTCCGCGGCCGATCAGCCGGACGTCATTCTGGTGAAGGAAGGCTTTTGCTGGCCGGCTTTTCTCGTCCCGCCGATCTGGCTCTTGGCGCGTCGGCTTTGGCTGGGCGTCTTGATCTACGTGCTGGGCGCGAGCGGAATTGCCGCGGCGAGCGAACTCGCGGGCGTCGGCGAAGTCGCCGCAGCCGCCGCCTCGCTCGCTTTCGGATTCTGGGTTGGCTTGATCGGCAATGACTGGCGCCGCGCCAAGCTCGACCGGCTCGGCTATCGGGAGCTTGGCGTGGTCGCGGGCGCCGATTTGGACGAGGCCGAAGAGCGCCTCTTTCGCGCCCATGCCGCGCGTCTTGCCGCGCCATGAGCGTCGCCATCATCGATTACGGCTCGGGCAATCTGCGCTCGGCGGCCAAGGCCTTCGAACGCGCGGCGGCCGATCGCGGCGGCGGCGACAAGATCGTCGTTACCAGCGATCCCGAGACGGTACGCAAGGCCGACCGCATTGTGCTTCCCGGCGTCGGCGCTTTCGCCGATTGCATGGCCGGGCTGTCGGCGCTTCCGGGCATGATCGCCGCACTTGAAGAGAGCGTGCGCAAGGCGGGTCGGCCCTTTTTCGGCATTTGCGTCGGCGCGCAGCTCCTGGCCGAGCGCGGGCTCGAACATGGCGTGCATAAGGGCCTCGGCTGGCTCGCGGGCGACATCGTTCGCATCGAGCCCAAAGTCGCGTCGCTCAAAGTGCCCCATATGGGCTGGAACGACCTTCGCTTCTGTAGGCGCCACAGGGTGTTCGACGGCTTTGCCGACGGCGCGCAGGTCTATTTCGTCCACTCCTATATCTTCAAGCCCGCGAGCGCCGCCGATGTCGTCGCCGAGGTCGACTATGGCGACGCTTTCCCGGCGGCTTTCGGACGCGACAATCTGATCGGCACGCAGTTCCATCCCGAAAAGAGCCAGGCGCTTGGCCTGCGCATCATCGGGAATTTCTTGTCGTGGCGGCCATGAGCTTCGAGATCTGGCCGGCGATCGATCTCAAGGAGGGGCGCTGCGTGCGGCTCCTGCGGGGCGATATGGCAGAGGCGACCGTCTTCAACGACGATCCGGGCGCGCAAGCGGCCAAGTTCCGCAAGCTCGGCTTTGCGCGTCTTCACGTCGTCGATCTCAACGGTGCTTTCGCGGGCAAGGCGGTGAATGCAGAGGCGGTCGGGCGCATCCGCGCGGCCACCGATGCGACGGTGCAACTGGGCGGCGGCATTCGCGACATGGCCATGCTCGAGTCATGGCTCGACCGCGGCATCACCCGCGCGATCCTCGGCACGGCGGCGCTCAAGAACCCTGATTTCGTGAGCGCGGCAGCCAAGCGTCATCCCGGGCGCGTGGTCGTCGGCATCGACGCGCGGGGCGGCAAGGTCGCGGTCGAAGGCTGGGCCGAGACCTCGACGGTCGAGGCGGTCGATCTTGCGCGACGAGCCGAGGATTGGGGCGCTGCCGCGATCGTCCATACCGACATCGACCGCGACGGCGCCATGAAGGGCGCCAATGTCGAGGCGACGGCGGCGCTCGCCCGCGCCGTTCGCATTCCCGTGATCGCCTCGGGCGGCGTCTCGTCCTTGGCCGATATCGAGAAATTGGTCGCAACGCGCATTGTCGCCGGTGCGATCGTCGGGCGCGCGCTTTATGACGGCGCGCTCGATGCCAAGGCCGCGATTGCCCTCGCGGAGGCCGCCTGATGCTTCGCTTGCGCGTCATTCCGTGCCTCGACGTCAAGGACGGGCGCGTCGTCAAGGGCGTCAATTTCGTGGATCTCCGCGATGCCGGCGATCCGGTCGAGCAGGCGAAAATCTACGACGCTGCCGGCGCGGACGAGCTGTGCTTTCTCGACATCACGGCATCTTCCGACAATCGCGAGACCATCTACGACGTGGTCGCGCGCACGGCTTCGGTCTGTTTCATGCCGCTCACCGTCGGCGGCGGCGTGCGCAAGGTCGAGGATGTGCGCAAGCTCCTGCTCGCCGGCGCCGACAAGGTCTCCATCAACACGGCGGCGATCGAGCGGCCGGAGCTCGTGCGCGAAGGCGCGCAGAAGTTCGGCGCGCAATGCATCGTGGTCGCGATCGATGCCAAGCGCAACGCCGCCGGCAAGTTCGAGGTCTTCACCCATGGCGGGCGGCGCGGCACGGGTCTCGATGCCATCGCCTGGGCCAAGCAAGTCGTGGAACTCGGTGCCGGTGAAATCCTGCTGACCTCGATGGACCGCGACGGCACCAAGCAGGGCTTCGACATCCCGCTCACCCGCGCCATCGCCGATGCCGTCAGCGTGCCAGTGATCGCCTCGGGCGGCGTCGGCACGCTCGATCATCTGGTCGAAGGCGTGCGCGACGGACATGCCTCGGCCGTGCTCGCGGCATCGATTTTCCATTTCGGCACCTACAGCGTCGGCCAGGCAAAAGCGCATCTCCGCGCCGCCGGCCTGCCGACGCGCGATTGACGGAGGGCCTCATGCCCAAGACCATCGAGTTTTGGTTCGATGTCGGATCTCCCGCGGCCTATCTCGCCTGGACGCAACTCGCCAAGCTCAAGGCCGCGACCGGTGCGACGATGGCCATGAAGCCCATGCTTCTGGGCGCGGTCTTTCAGGCGACCGGCAACCGCACGCCCATGGTCGTGCCGGCGAAGGGTGCCCATCTGTTGGTCGATCTCGGCCGCTATGCCAAGCGTTATGGCGTGCCGTTCGGCATTCCCAAGGACTTTCCGGTCAATACGCTTGCCCTCATGCGCGGCGCGATCGTCGCGGAGGAAGAGGGCAAGCTCGACGCTTATCTCGGCGCGGTCTACCCGGCGATTTTCGCCAAGCGCCTGCCCATGGGCGACATGGCGACGGTCGGACAAGTCCTGACGGAGGCCGGCTTCGATCCCGCGCGCTTCGCGGCGCGCATCGGCGAACAGGCCGTCAAGGACAAGCTCAAGGCCAACACCGAAGAAGCGGTACGCCGGGGCATCTTCGGCGCTCCGACATTCTTCGTCGGCGAAGAGATGTTCTTCGGCCAGGACCGCCTCGACTGGGTCGAAGCGGCGGCGAAGGGTGAGCGAAACGCCTCGTCGCCCAGGCGTTCGAGCGCCCGGGCAAGCGTCAAGATTTCGAGGGCCGCGCCGTCTCGCCTGAGGGTCACGTTTTCCGACCGCATCTCGGCCTCGCCGATGGCGAGTAGCGCGGGAATGCCGAGTTCCCGCGCATCCGCTACCTTGCGCCCAATCCTTTCGGACCGATCGTCGAGGCGGACGCGAAAATCCGCGTCGACAAAGGCCTCGTAAACCCGTGTCGCCCAGGGTAGCGCCGCGTCGGTGACGGTCGCCACGACGATCTGTTCCGGGGCGAGCCAAAGCGGCAGCTTGCCCTCGTGATGTTCGAGCAGGATGGCGATGAAACGCTCTATAGAGCCGAGCACCGCCTGATGCAGCATCGCCGGCCGCCGCCTTGAATTGTCGGGACCGACGTAAACTGCATCCAGCCTTTCGGGCAGCACGAAATCGAGTTGAATGGTGCCGCATTGCCAAAGGCGACCACGCGAATCGCACAAGGCGAATTCGAGATTGGGTCCATAGAAAGCGCCCTCGCCCGTCTTGAGCAAGGGATCAAGACCGGCCGCTCGCGCGGCATCCGACAAGAGCTTTTCGGCTTTGTCCCAGGTCGCGTCGTCGCCGGCCCGAATCTCGGGCCGAGTGGAGAAACCGACGATCGGCTTGTCAAAGCCGAAATCGGCATAGGTCGCGGCCAGCATGGCGGCGAAACTCGCGACCTCGCCTGCAATCTGATCCTCGGTGCAGAAAATGTGAGCGTCGTCCTGCACGAAGGCGCGGGTCCGCATCAAACCCTGAAGCGCCCCCGATGGCTCGTTGCGGTGGCATGCGCCGAACTCGGCATAGCGCAATGGCAAATCGCGAAAGGAGCGGACTCGCTTGTTGAATATTTGGATATGGCCCGGGCAGCTCATCGGCTTAAGCGCCAGATGGCGCTCGCCATCGGCGAAATCGAACATGCCGTCCGAAAACTTTTCCCAATGCCCGCTCTTTTCCCAAAGCGAGCGCGCGAGAAGCTGCGGCGAGCGCACTTCGCCGAAACCGGCCTTGCGCATGCGCTTGCGGATGGCATCTTCGACGATACGCCAGAGTTCGGTGCCGCGCGGGTGCCAGAAGACGACGCCGGGGCCTTCGTCCTGCTGGTGAAAGAGGTCAAGATCGTTTCCGATGACGCGGTGATCGCATTTGTCCATGGGTTTTCTCCTCGACTTGCGGTCTCGCGGAACGGAAGAAACCCAAAAAGCAAAAGGCCCCGTCCGTTTCCGGCGGGGCCTGGTTCAGTAAATGCGCTAGGTTCAGTTTGCGCGCAAGACCGACGGCCCGCCGTTGCGGGTCGTCGTCGTTTCGATGCGAGCGATGTTGAACATGGCGCTGGATTTAGATTTCCGACCTTTGTTTGTCAAGTCGCGCCGAGGATCGCCCGCGCCGCTTCTTCCTCAAGCGCGCCGTCCTCGGAGGCGAGCGGGTCGCGCGGGCTGAGCTTGTGGGCGAGCACGAGGCGAGCGAGCGCAAGACGCGGTGCGCCGGCCTTGCCGAGCCTTGCGGCCTCCCAGGCGAATAGCGCCGCGCTCATGGCGTGATAAAGCGCCGAGGCCGAAGCCCGCGCCTGACGTTCATCGCCCGACCCCGCGGTCTTCGAGGCGAAGGCGACCGCGCGGTCAAGCGCATTGCCGATGGTCGAGCGGAGCGGCCCTTCGACGGCATTGAGTTTGGCCGCGAGGTCTTCGGCCAATGATTCGTGAGCACGCGCTTTCACGATCGCACGCGCGACGTCGAGCGCGACGATGTTGCTGGTGCCTTCCCAGATCGAACCGAGATGCGTCTCGCGGATCATGCGGGGATGCGCCCATTCCTCGATGTAGCCCGAACCGCCGCGCACCTCCATGGCATCGCCCGCGACCTTGCGCGCATCGCGGCAGGCGCGGAATTTCAGGAGCGGCGTTGCGATACGCAGGCGCTTGGCCGCGACCTCGTCGCCGGCATCGGCCTTGTCCAGAAGTTCGGCCGCATAAAACGCGCCCGACAGCGCCTGCTCGGCCGGCAGGATCATCTTGAGCAGCTGGCGGCGCATGAGCGGCATGTCGATCAGACGCCTCCCGAAAGCGACGCGGCCTTCCGAGACCGCGAGCGCCTCGTGGATGGAGCGACGCATGAGACCTGCCGCGCGCACCGCATTCGAGATGCGCGAGAGATTGATCATGTCGGTCATCTGCAGGAAGCCGCGCTCGAGCGCGCCGACCTGATGGGCATAGGCACCCTCGAAGCGCATTTCGCCCGAAGCCATCGAGCGCGTGCCGAGCTTGTCCTTGAGACGCACGCAGGTGTAGCTGTTGAGCGTGCCGTCGGGACGACGACGCGGCACCAGGAACAGGCCGAGGCCGCGCGTGCCGGGCCCGGCGCCTTCGGGCCGGGCGAGGATCAGCGCCATGTCGGCATCGGCGACCGAGCAGAACCACTTGTCGCCGGTGATCAGCCAGTGATCGCCGTTCTTCTTGGCCGTAGTCGTCACCTTGCCGACATCGGAGCCGCCCTGCTTTTCGGTCATCCACATCGTGCCCTGCTGGTGGACGTCCATGTCCTGGGCGACCAGGCCCGGCACGTAACGCTCGATCAGCTCGGGCGAGCCGAATTTCAGGATCATGCGGGCCGAGAGATCCGTCATGTTGATCGGGCAACAGAGTCCGAATTCCGCCTGAGAAAAGAGATAGGTGAAAGCGTATTTCGCGACCTCGGGAACGGTCTTGGGCCAACCGAAGACGCCGGGCCGGTTCGACATGGCGGCAAGGCCAAGGACGCCGAAAGCGACGCGCTTGAGTTCGACATAGGCCGGATGGAGCGCGATCGACCAGGCGTCCTCGCCCCGGCGATTGCGCGGCTTGAGCACGGGCGGATTGCGCTCGGCCTCGATCGCGAGATCGTCGAGGCGGCCGGGCACCAAGCCGCCGAGCTTGGCATATTGCGGCTTGAGCCGGCCGAGGAGGTCGGCCGGCAGATAAAGCCCGAGGAGGGTGCGAAGCGAAGCGTCGCGCTCGAAAAAATTGAGCCCGCGCGTCTCGGGTTGCGCGCCCTCGATCGCCTGAAGCGAGGGGCGAATGGCGGCTTGGCTCATGGCTCGGCCCTTTCCGACTGGTGAGGTGAGCCAAGCATGAGCCGATCCCGGCATTCGCGCAACAATGCCGGCATTCGCCCGCGAAAACGCTGGCGACCTGCGTTCAGGCGACGAGTTCGCCGGCCAGCGCCCTGCGCGCGAGCGCGGCCGTTTCGGCGACGCCGTAGAGCTTGATGAAACTCCCCATGCGCGGACCCTCGGCCGAGCCGAGCAGGACTTCATAAAGGCATTTGAACCAATCGCGGAGCGTCGGAAAAGCCGGACGCTTGCCGATTTCATAGACCTGGTTCTGGATCGCCTCGGCCGTCGCATCGGCCGGCAGCGCTTCGAGCAGCTTGATCAAATCGCGGAGCGCCTCGGCCTCGGCCTCGCTCGCGGCGCGATGCTTCTTGCGCGGCAATTCGTAGTCCCGGTAGTAGGCGACGGCGTAGCCGACGAGGCGGTCGAGCATCGGCTCGCTCGCCGGCGTGGCCTCGGGCTTGTAGCGTCGAATGAAGCCCCAGAGCACGGCGGCATCGGTCGTGTTCGCGACGCCCGCGAGATTGAGCAAGACGTTGAAGGAGATCGGCGCGGCCTTGTCGGGCGGCGTGCCGCCATGAACATGCCAGACCGGGTTCTGGAAACGCGCCTTCGCGTCCTGGCCGCGATAGGCCTCGATCAGGCCCATATACTCGTCGACCTGGCGCGGAATGACGTCGAAGAACAGGCGCTTCGCGCGCTTGGGCTGTTGATACATGAACAGCGCCAGCGATTCGGGCGAGGCATAGGTCAGCCACTCGTCGATGGTGATGCCGTTGCCCCGCGACTTCGAAATCTTCTCGCCGTTCTCGTCGAGA
>Ga0194120_10007209_pt1 | contig 15305 bp, 8 predicted proteins | sample TA2MahCa65mmetaG_FD_148642 | JGI IMG/M metagenome (GOLD analysis project Ga0194120, IMG submission 148642) | Freshwater microbial communities from Lake Tanganyika, Tanzania - TA2015019 Mahale Deep Cast 65m | ecosystem: Environmental > Aquatic > Freshwater > Lake | place: Tanzania: Lake... | reverse complement strand
GCGCGCGTAGGCCCAGTTGAAGAGCGCGGTGCGCGCGCCGCCGATATGCTGCTTGCCAGTGGGGCTTGGCGCGTAGCGGACGCGGATATCGTCGTTGCGGGTCATGGTCATGGGCGGAAGCAGCAGAGTGGATCCTGTAGGCTAGCCAGCGCGGCCCGCGGATCCCAGGCGCAGCGGTGCCGAATCCACATGGCGACCTGGGCTACACTGGGGAGTCGGATTCTCGCTCGCCCCCCCCATCGACATGCGCAGATTCTCTCCTCGCCTGTTGTCGGCCCTGCTGCTTGCGGCCTCGCTCCCCGCCGGCGCGGCCCGCGCCGATCTGCCGAACCACTTCGAGACGCTGCAGCACGGCCCCCCGCTCAGCTACGCGGTCGGGTTCACCTTCGCCGCGGATGGAACGATTTTCCTGGCCGAGAAGCCCGGCCTCGTGCGCGTGTTTCGGAACGACACGCTGCAGGCGGCGCCGCTGATCGACCTGAGCGCGGAGGTCAACAACGACTGGGACCGCGGCCTGCTGGCCGTCGAGCTGCAACCGGGGTACACGCCCGACGGCGGCCCGAACTCGTGGATCTATCTGCTTTATACGGTGTCGCCAGTCCCCGGCCAGGACTGGCCGTTCAACCAGGACCAGCGCTACTCGTTTTCGCGTCTCGCGCGCTACCAGACGCTGGACGCCGGCGGATCCATCACGGCGCTCCCGGCCTCGCGCGAGGTGCTGCTCGGCAACCAGCTCGCCGACGGCAGCGTCCCCGACGGCATCGCGAGCGTGCATCACTCGCACTCGAACGGCTCGATGCACTTCGGAACGGACGGCTCGCTGCTCGTCGCGACCGGCGATGGCGCGCACTTCGACTTCACGGACTTCGGCGGGCAGGATGACCCGGCCTTCGACGACTTCGTGCACCCGGTCACCGGCTTGCTCGGGCCGACGCCGAAGAACCAGGATTCCGGCTCGGCGCGGTCGCAGGATCTCGTTTCGCTGGCCGGCAAGATCCTGCGCATCGATCCGCAGACGGGGCAGGGCCTGCCGAACAATCCGTTCTTCGACGGCAACCTCTCCAGCCATCGTTCGCGCACCTGGGCGCTGGGCCTGCGCAACCCGTTCCGCACCTGTCTGGTGCCGGGCACCGGGTCGAGTGATCCGTTCGACGCGCAGCCGGGTTTCCTGGTCGCGAGCGATGTGGGATGGAGCACCTATGAGGAGCTGAACCTCGTCCGCGGCGGCGAGAACTTCGGCTGGCCGTGCTTCGAGGGCTTCTACCCTCAGCCGCTGTACCAGCAGGCGGTGCCGCCCAATCCGTTCACGACGCCGTGCGGCGGACCGATCTTCGGGGTACTGACCGCGCCGCTGTTGTCTTGTCACCACGGCGATCCGAGCCTGCTGCTGCCGGCGGGGATCCACTACGACGAGAACGGCAACCCGCTGGCGCAGGGATTCAACGGCAACTCGATGATCGCGGGCTGCTTCTACACGGGGGGCTCGTACCCCGCGGCGTTCAACGGAAGGATGTTCTTCGCCGATTACGCGCAGCGCTGGATCCGGACGCTGGAGCTCGATTCGAACCACGCGCCGATCGCGATCCACCAGTTCGGCAAGAATATCGGCAACGTCGTCGACATGGAGCGACACCCGCTGACGGGCGACGTGTGGTTCCTGTCGCTCGAACACACGACGAGCCGACTGCTGCAGTTGCACTACGGCACGAACCTGACGCCGGTGCTGCTGGCCGGCGCCTCGCCCCAGAGCGGCTCCTTGCCGCTCCAGGTGCAATTCCAGGCGACGAACTCGTTCGATCCCGACAATGATCCGCTGGCGGTCACCTGGGAATTCGGGGATCAGAGCGCGCCCGCGACGGGCCCACAGGTCCAACACACGTACACGACGGCGGGCAGCTATGTCGCCAAGGTCACGGCCACCGATCCGCTCGGCGCGAGCGCGACGCTCGAAATCCCGATCTGGGCGGGCAACAGCCCGCCGGTCGTCGTGCTGAACAGCCCGCTTCAAGGAGACACGTTCGAGGCACCGCACACACTGCAACTGTCGGGCTCGGCGATCGATCCCGAGGACGGTCCGATCGGGGTGCAGTGGACGATCAACCTGATCCACGACAACCATGTGCACCCGGGGATCTACACGTCGACGAGTTCGAACGACACGTTCGAGTTGCAGGAGCACTCCGGGGTCGGCGAGTTGAACTACTTCGAGGTCCAACTCAGCGCGATGGACAGCCAGGGACTGAGTACGACGCAGCGCGTCTATGTCTTTCCGGAGCACAACGTACTCGACGTGAGCGGCAAGGCCACTCCGATCTCTCGACTGCAGTCCCTGAATCCTCCCAGTTCACTCGCCGGTGGGAATCCCGACATCGAGGTAGTGCGCGACGGTGTGTTTCCACCTCCCAACTCGCTGGACTACCTGCAGTACGACAGCTTCCACTACGGCGACCAGGGCAACGACGACTGGATCGGGTACGAATTGGCTGTGCCCGTCGGAATCAACGCAGTCTTCAACGGACTGCAATTCCAGGAAGGCGTGCACCTGTCACTCGGAGGTTGGTTCGAACACCTGTGGGTCGAGGTTCGACAAGCAGGCGTCTGGAAACTCGCTTCGGGCCTGCGTATCGATCCGTCGTATCCGTTCGAGGCGGCCGGCCAGCCTGGTTTCGACGGCCAACCCTTCCAGGTCTACGCGCTGCGCTTCGACCCGCTCGCCGGGGATGCGATCCGCTTGCGCGGCGTACCTGGTGGCTCGAGCGGCTTCGAATTCATGAGCTGCGCCGAGCTGCGCGCGCTGATGGCCGTGCCCCTGCCCGCTCCCGCGCCGCATCGCGACATCACCGCACAGGGCACGCCGATCGCGCGCGTGCTCGAGCTCACTCCCAGCGGGCCGACGGGCGCAGGCAGTCAGGAGATCGAGACGATCCGCAACGAGACCTGGCCCGCCCCCGCCTCGACGAGCCTGTGGGCTCAGTACGACACGCAGCACAGTTCGCTGCCCGCGGGCCCCGATTGGATCGGCTACTCGTTCGACGGTCCGCGCCTGTTCTCGCGCCTCGTGTTCCAGGAAGGCTTGAACCAGGTCTCCGGTGGCAGCTTCGCGAATCTGGAACTGCAGGTGCGGGACCTCGCCGGCAACTGGAGCGCGATCCCGCAGGTTGTCGCCACACCTGCCTATCCAGGGGATCCGAGCCCCGGGGCAGGCTACGAGACGTTCACATTCGTGTTTCCGCCCGTGCTCGGGGACGCCGTGCGGCTGCACGGAGACGCGGCGGGCGCCGAGCAGTTCATCAGCGTCGCCGAATTGCGCGTGGACGAGCCGAACCCGCCCGCACCCTGCGGCTGGACGAGCTACGGCTCAGCCAGCGGTGGATCCGGCTCGCTGGTCTTGGAAGCGCTGACTCCCGGCGTGCTGGGCATGCCGGTGGCGTTCGCGATCCACGGAGCGAACGGCAGCGGTCTCGGGACGGTCGGCGCGTCGGCCAACCGGGCGGAGCTTCCGCTCTTCGGCGGCACGCTGCTGATCGATCCGTCGGCGCTGCTCACCTACCCCGTCTTGTTCGACATCCAGGGCCGCGCCACGCTGGTCAAGGCTCTGCCGAACGATCCTTCGCTCCTCGGCACCAAGCTCGACGTGCAGGCCTGCAGCGTTGGCACCAATTTCCCCGACTCGGTGCAGTTCTCGCAGGGCTTGGAACTCACGCCCTGCAACTGGTAGCCGGGCGGCCGGCGGCTGCGGGCCGGCCACGCGGTCGCTGAGATCAACGCCCGAGCAGCTTGGCGCAACCGTGGCGCAGCGCGCGCGCGCCGCGCTCCAGCCGCGGTCGCAGGTACTTCAACTGCGTGGCCGGCGACAACCGGCCACGGAAGTAGCGCACGAACTCCGGCGCGGGTTCACCGCCGCGCGCGGCGACGAAGTAGGGCCCGTCGATGTACGGATCGAAATGATCCATGGACATGTACTCGATCACGTAGGCCAGGCGCTTGGAAGCGGTGGAGTTGGCGTCGGTCTTGTGCAGCAGGAACGATGAGAACACCAGCGCATCGCCGGGTTCGGCATCGACGAACACGGCATCGCGTTCGTCGGCCGGCGTGACGACGTGCGGACCCTGCGTGCCGTGCCCGCGGACGCCCGACAGGTGACTGCCGCGCTGCAACCAGAGGCCGCCGTTCTCGCGCGTCATGCTCGTCAGGGCGATCCACAACTGATAGTGCGGATCGCGCAGGCCGCTGTAGCCGTTGTCCTGGTGCCAGGGGAACGGCGCGCCGCCGGGCACCTTCTCGATCGATTGATCCCAGCGGATCCAGAAGTCGGGACCGGCGAATTCGCGCAACAGGTGCACGACCTTCTTCGACGAGACGAAGTCCTGCAGCCGCTTGCTGCGCCGGAACAGGTTGTGCTTGAAGACCAGGCCCACTCGGTCGAGGCTGCTGCTCTCCGGAACGGCGACCTGAGCTTCGCGCACGGCGCGCTCGAGATCCGCGGTTTCGTCCGCCGTGAGGAAGCCCTTGCGCACGGCGAATCCATCCCGATCGAAGTCCTGCAGGGGCGGCATGGCTCTTCGGCTCTTCGGCTCTTCGGCTGTTCGGCCCTTCGCGCGCTCGGCCGGCGCGAATGGCACGGACCAATATCGACTGAACCCGCCCTCGCGATCAAGCCTGCACGCGTTGAGCCGCGCACCACGAGAGCAAGACGTACGGCGACCAGACTCGCGACCAGTACAGTCCGGGCGAACCGGCCTGAAAGGCCTTCCAAAGCGCCGCCAAGGGTTCGGGCGAGATCCCGATCCGGGCGCAGGCCGCGCGATCGTGCAGCACCGCGGCAACCTGCTCCTTGAGCGTATCGCGGCACCAGGAATCGATCGGCAGCACGAAGCCCGACTTGGGACGATCGAAGGTTTCCGGGGGTAGATCTCCGAGGGCGGCCGCGCGCAGCGCCTGCTTTCCGCGTGCCGCGCCGAAGCGCAGTCCCTCCGGAAGCGCCCAGACCGTTTCGAGCAGGCGGTGGTCGAGCAGCGGCACGCGCACCTCGAGCGAAACGGCCATCGAGGTGGTGTCGGTATCGCGCAGCAGCCGATTCTCGATGAAGTTCGCCAGCTCGAGCCGGGACACGATTTCGCGCGCGTTCCCGCGACGCGTCAGCTCGTCGAGTTCGACGCGGCGCTCAGCGCACAGACCGTGATCGGATGTGCTTCCCGGACGCCGCCCGAGCAACTGCCCGTGCGCGCTCTCGGTGTAGAGCGCATAGGCCGCCTGGTACAGCTCGACCCAGGACAGGTCCGACCCCAGCACGTCGGCGAGCTTGCCCCAGCGCGTCTGTGGAGGAAAGGCTGCGCCGGTTCCGCCGCGCAGCCGGAGCAGCTGCTCGCCGCAGCGCCGACGCAGTCCGCGCGGCATCCAACCCAACCACGCCGCGACACGTCGCGCGCGCGGCAGATCCTCGAAGCTCTTGTAGCCGCCGAACAGCTCGTCCCCCCCCGTCCCGGCCAGCGCCACGGTCACCCCGCGTTCGCGCACCGCGCGGCTGACGAAGTAGCTGTTGATGCCGTCAAAGGTCGGCTGGTCGAGGCTGCCCAACGCTTGCGGCAAGTCACGTCCAAACTCGGACTTGGTCAGCAGGATCTCATGGTGCTCGCTGTGGATCGAGTCGGCCACGGAGCGCGCGTGGGCGGACTCGTCGAAGGCCTGCTCCTCGAACGCGATGTTGAACGTCCGCACGGGCTGGGTACGCGCCTGCATCGCGAGCCGGGCCACGGCGCTCGAGTCGATTCCTCCGGACAGGAACACGCCCAGCGGAACATCGGAGAGCAAGTGGCACTGGACGGTCTGCTGAAGGCACGCGCGCAGGTCCTCGAGCGTGGCCGTTCCGCGAGCCTCGATCGGCAGCGACCAGTAGCGCCGCGGTGCGACCCGCGGTTGTTCGGCTCGTATCTGCACGAAGTGCGCGGCGGGCAGCAGCTCGATCCCGGCGACGATCGTTTGCGGCCCCTGCACGAAGCCGTTCCACAGGTAGCTCGACAGGCCGTCGCCCGAGAGTCGCCGCTCGACGAGCCCGGTCGCGAGCAGCGCGCGCAATTCCGAGGCGAACAGGATCGCGCTGCCCCCGGTCGCGGAGCGCGCGCTGGCCAAGTAGAGCGGCTTGATGCCCAGCCGGTCGCGCGCCAGCGATAGCGTCTGCGTGCGCGGCTCCCACACGGCGAAGGCGAACATGCCACGCAGATCGCCCAGACAGTCCGGACCGCGACGCGCCCAGTCCCGCAGCAGCACCTCGGTGTCCGATGTCGTGCGGAAGCGCTCGCCGGCCCGTTCGAGCCCCTCGCGCAACTCGGGGAAGTTGTACAGCTCCCCGTTGTACGTGATCACGGCCCCGCCCGACGGCTCGTGCATCGGCTGCGCCGATCGCGGGTCCGGATCGAGGATCGACAGGCGCCGGTGACACAGAAAGACCCCGCTTCCGCCTTGCGGGCCGACCGAGGACCACTCGCCGGATCCGTCCGGCCCGCGATGGGACTGGGCCTGCGACGCGCGCCGGACGGCGTCGATCAGTTCGGCATCGAGTTGACCGACCGCTCCCGCTATGCCGCACATCGGAACACGTGGAGCCCCAGGCCGGGGAAGGAATGGCGGGGCGCGGACCTTGCGCGGCGAGGGATGCGACTTGGTCTGCGCTGCATCTGCATCCGCTTCCTTGTACCGCGCGCACATGCCCGACGGAATCCGACAGCGGGCGACACGCGAGAAAAAAACGCTCTCCACTCGCCGAGAAAGAAACTCCCACCCCCTTGGCCGCTAGTTGGGCTCCCGCGTCCGGCCGAACGCGAAACCTCAAGAAATCCGCTCCACGTGCACGAAAGATGCACGCCAGGAGACGGTGCACGGCGGCGGGCAGTGGGGCCTGCTCCGCACACCGGTGGGTGCAGGGGATGAAAGAGGTTCACCGGCTCGAAGCGGCTCGACCGCATGCTCGCGCGTCCGAGTTGCAAGCTCGGCCTAGGGCAGGTTCGGGACATACGCGGGCTCGCGACCGCCATCCCGGATGGAGAGCGCTCACCATCGGCTCGCTCGCGCTGTGCGGGCTCGCTTGTGGCGGCGGGGGCGGCGGTTCCGACGGAGACTCCGCCCCCAGTACCGCGCTGCTCGTCTCGCCTGGCAACGGCTGGTCGCCGGTGCTGACGCCCCAATCCGAACCGTCGCAGGTCACGCACGATTTCGTGCTGAGCAACCAGGGCGAGGACCCCATTCAGTGGTCGGTCACGACCGGCTCCCACTGGCTGGTGGCCGACCAGAATTCCGGATTGATCGAGAGTACGAGCGCCACCACCGTGACCGTCGCGCTCAACGAAGAAGTGGCGGCGGGGCTCGAGCCGGGAATCCACTTGACGGAGCTCACGTTCCAGAACCTCTCCTTCGTCGAGCCGGACACGGTCGTCGAGGTCTCGCTGAACGTCTTGTCCTCCGGCGTGGCGGCGCTGGTCGAACCCCCCGAAGGCTTGCTGGCCTCGGGGCCCGTCGCGGGCCCGTTCCAGAACACGACGATCCCCTACACGGTCACGAACACCGGTACGGAGCCGCTGCAGTGCCAGATCGTCTCGACGGCGCCGTGGATCGAACTGTCGGGCGACACCAGTGCCACGCTATCTTCGAGTGAATCCATGTACGTGACCGCAGGGGTCAATTCGCTCGCGGCAGCCGTGCTGGCCGCGGGAACCTATACCGGGAACGTCGAGTTCCTCGACGTCGGCGCGGGCGCCGTGATCGATACACGCACGATCACCCTGGAGGTGTCGACCTCGGGAGGGGGCGACGGCTGGACCCAGCTCAGCAAGAGCGTCGACACGCGTTCGGTCTACGTCTCCTCCAGCTTGGGCGACGATGCCAACGACGGACTCACCGAGAACACGCCCAAGCGCACCTTGCAGGCGGCCCGCCCGCTGATCCGCGACGGTTACCCGGACTGGCTGTTGTTGCGCAAGGGCGACGAGTGGAGCTACGCGTTCGAGCGCTGGGAGACCTCCGGTCGATCGGCCTCCGAACCGCAGGTGTTGACCAGCTATGGTCCGGGCACCACGAGGCCGAAACTGCTGACCGGCGACAAGGCCGGCATCATGTCGCTGCAGAACTACGTGACGCCGCCGCAGACCGACTTGCTCTCCCACATCCGCGTGGTCGGGCTGCACTTCGAATGCAACGGATACAGCGGCTGGGGAGACGGCCCGGTCGGCGTGCGCCTGCTGACCTGGGTCAAGGATTTCCTGGTCGAGGACTGCAAGTTCGAGAAGTACGGGACCGCGGTGGTGATCCAGGGCCTGTCCAACAAGAAGCACGACGACGTGCGTCTGCGGCGCAACGTGATCGCCGACTGCGACTCCCTCGATTCAAACATGAAGCCGCAGGGCGTGTACGCCCAAGAGGCCAGCAACGTACTGATCGAGGAGAATCTGATCGACCGCGTCGGCCTCTCGAATCCGTCGATCTTCCGCCACGCCATCTACGTCGACAGCGAGGGCAATCAGAACTTCACGGTCCGCGGCAACATCATCTCGAACACGTCTTCGCACGGCATCCAACTGCGCCCGGGCGGCATCATCGAGAACAACCTGATCGCGCGTACATCGATTGCCATCACGCTGGGTTCCTACGAGAGCTACCAGCCGAATTCGATCTGCCGACAGAACGTCATTCTTGACGGGAAGAACATCCTGCCGAGCAAGCCCCGCGGCTGGGGCATCACGTTCGACAATGCCGGCCCGTCGCTGATCCAGGACAACATCGTGTGCAACGCGCCCGATGCGAGCGACGGCCGTCCGATCGAGGTCAACATCATCGAGACTTCGAAGAGCTGGGGCCTCCTGTTCGTGCACAACATCGTCTACGGCTGGCCCGGCGCGGCACTGAACCTGCAGTACAAGGTCGATGCGAACCAGGACATGCACCTCAGCGGCAACATGTTCCGGGCCAAGGGATCCGGACTCGCGCTCGAGCTCGACGACGTCAACACGGTCGGGGAAGTCACGTCCCAGAACAATTCGTTCTACTCAGGCGCACCGTCGAACCAGTGGATCCAGGTCGGCGGAAGCGCCGATCTCGTGAGCGTCGCCGGCTTCAAGTCGATGGTGAACGACACGACGTCCTATTCCGTGGCGAGCGCGGGCGCGGGATTCCCGTCGCCGGACGACCGCACGGTGGCCCACTACAACGAGACGCTGGGCGGGACGAAGAGCCATGACGCGTTCATGGCGGAAGCACGCCTGCAATCGCGCGACTACTGGCGCCCGCAATACACCGCTCAGGCGGTCAACGACTGGGTGCGCGCGGGTTTCGGCCAGTAGGGCTCGCGGACACGGTCGAACGAGGGCGCAGCCCCACGGGATGGCTAGGAAGCGAGCGGCTCCGCAGCGGCCGGCGCCGGCTCGGCCGGCGCGCGTGCCCGGCGCTGGAAGCGCAAGGGGCCGAGCCCGGCCAGCCCGCCCAGCGAGAGCACGAGCAGTGGATTGGGAAAGTCGTTGAACAGGCCGTCCACCGCGTACAGGCACGCCGTCACGGCCAGCGCGATCGCCGGAATCAAGGCGGGTAGACGCCAGGCCCCGCGCGGAAGCCCGCGCATCGACCTCAGCACCGGAACGGCGAAGGCCGCGAGCAGGCTGGCGAGCCCGAACAGGCCCGTCTTGCCCAGTGCAATGACCCAGGATCCGTCGGTCACCGAGCGATCGTTGCCCATCTCGTCGTAGACGCGCGAGCGGCCCCAGCCGCCCCAGCCGAGCAACGGACGCTCCAGCGCCTTGTCGATCAGGATGTTCTCGTTCTCGAGGCGGAATTCGAAGGACTGCGCGCGCCCCTCGTGCAGCAGCGAGACCGCGTCCACGACCTCGGCCGCGGACCAGGTTCCGGTACCGCGCACCAGCGCATAGGTCGGCGGCAGGAACGCGAGCAGCCAGAGCAGCCATGCGCTGCGCCAGCGCAGCGAGACGTACAGGACGGCCGCTCCCCCGAACAAGAGCACGGTCGCCCCAAGGTTCTTGCACAACAACGTGACCGCCAACAGTCCGGTGAGCAGCAGCACGGTCGGCAGCGGTCCAATGCGGCGCGGCTGCCCCGCCATCCACAGCGCGACTCCGCACATGCAAGCCGCGGTCAGGTAGATGCCGAGTTCCAACGGATTGGCCAGGAACACCGACGGCCGCGAACCCCAGGCTCCAAGCTCCTCGAGGTAGCGGATGCCACCGTAGACTTCGACGCCGTAGACATAGCGGTGCAGCGTCGGACTCATCCGCACTTCCCACAGGCACAGCGGCGCGTACAACACGCCACCGATGAACGTCGCTCGCGCCAGATCGGCGAGGCCGTCCGGAGTCGCGAAGTACAGGCGCCCGAGCAAGTACGGAACGCCCCAGGTCAGCGCCACGGCGAGCGCCGACATGGCTCCATCGTAGACCCCCAGGCCGTTGCTCAAGGACGAGCAGAACGGCGCCGCACACCAGCACAGGATCGGCAGGTCGTACCAACGCGGCCGAAAGGAGAACAGGCGCGCGCCGTCGAAGAGCAGGACCCCGAGCAGCATGCCGAGGCTCGCCGTCAGGCGCCGGTCGAAGTCCAGGAACCCCTTCGTTTCGAGCCGCACCGCGGGCAGGAACAGCCATGCGCCGACCACGGTCACGAGCAGCGCGCTGCGCGGCTTCAGCAACGCGAACAAGAGGATCGCGATGGCGATCCATCCGTACAGCGCGATCGGGATCAGCTCGGTCAAGAGGCGCGCTGGCTCCGGAAATCCTCCACGACGCGCTCGAAGAACGCGAGCCGGCGCCGCGCGAGCTGGGTGGGGTTGAATTCGCGCGCGATGTGGGTGAAGGCCGCAGCGCCGAGCCTCGCCGCGTACTCGGGATCGTCGAGGAGTTCCAGCATGCACTCGGCCAGCGCGGCGTCGTTCCCGGCCGGAAAGCACAGGCCGGTCTTGCCGTGAAGCACGTGCTCGGGGAGCCCGCCCTGGTCGGCGACGATCGTGGGCGTCCCGAATGCCAGTGATTCCATCGCGGCCAGCGAGAAGTTCTCGTAGCGCGAAGCAGTGAAGGTGGCCAGCGCGTTCCGATACCGTTCGGCCAGCGCGCGCGGGTCGATCTGTCCGGTCAGCACGACGCGTCCGGAGGCCAGCGCTCCCGGGATCCGCGCCTCGATGTAGTCCTTCAGCGTCCAACGCCGGCCTTCCGGGTCGGTGACGCCGCGGTCGGGTCCGACGAAGACGAGCCTGGCTCGGGCGTTCCGCGCGGCGACTCGCGCGAACGCATCGATGGCGATATCGCCCCCCTTGTGCCGGTCGAAGCGTCCGACGAACAGCAACTCGTTGCGATCGCAGCCAGCGAGTTTCCAGGGACCTTTCCCGTGGTGGTCCCCGATCGGGAACGGAAGGACCTCCTCGTGGCGTGCCGCCAGCCCATAGCGCTGCTTCGAGCGCTGGAGCACGTCGCGCGACGGTCCGATCAGCGCGAAGGCGTTGCGCAGCGTCTCGCCCTCGGCCTCGATGCGCAGCTGCATCTCGGTCGCGTTCGCGCCGTCGAACAGCGGACCGTGCAAGAACCACGGGCCGTTCAAGGTCACGGCCACCGGGATCGGCGCGCGCCGCGCAACCTCGCTCGCCCAGCCGAACGACTCCTCCATCTCGAGCACATCGACCTTGCCGGCGGCGATCAGGGGTTCGATCGCGCGCCAGATCCGATCGGCCATCTCCAGCCGGTGGGTCTGGTACGGCGCCGTGCGCCAGGCGACCCAGCGCGCCGGCCGCGCGAACAGGCTGGTGGGTCGCGGCGGCGGCAGCGCGTGCACATCGGTCTCGCCCGGCTCCGGTCGGCCTTCCACCGCGATCACCTGGATTGGGACCCCGATATCGCGGAAGGCCAACCGTAGACATTCCACTCCCGTGACGATGCCGTTGGCGTACTTCGAACGCGGCCAGCCCGGCGACAGCATCGCGATCGAGAGCGGCCGCTTGCCACCGTCGGCGCGCGAGGAGGCATGGGCAATCGAATTCGAAACGGGTTGGGTCACGCGAGCCACCTCAGAAGGAGCCAGGTCGGGAAGAACGCAACGGCGAAGCACAGCGGCGCGATGCACTCGCGCGACAGTCGCAACAATTTCTCGCGGCGAAGGCCCGTCCACAAGACCGCGAGCGGACAGAGCTCGCTCGCGACGCCCGCCACGAGCAGGCCTTGCAGTCCGCCGCAATACCAGCCGATCGGATACCCGATCAACGCACCGGCCGCGCGGGCCGCCACCGGCCAGACCTGGAACTGCAGGCGGTTCATCGCGACCAGGCACGACTGGCACGTGTCGGAGGCGCACTGCAGTCCCACGCCGACGCACATCAGCCGGAACATCCAGCCCGCGTCGGCATAGCGCGCATCGTACATGCGCGCGATCAACCACGGCCCCGAACCGGCCAGCACGCCCAGCGGAACCTGGACCAGCACGTCCATGCGCAGGCGCGCCCGATAGAAGGCGCGCTGCAGCTCGTGCGGACGCTCGCGCGACAGGCTGCTCAGCGCGGGAAACAGCACCTCGCGCGAGAGCTTGTACCCGACCTGCAGCAGCGCATCCGCGAGGTACGATCCGACGCCGTACACGCCGAGCACGGCCGTGCCGGCCAGGTGACCCAGCATCAGCCGATCGGTCTGCTTGGCCAGGAACTGCAGCGCGCTGCCGAGCGTGATCAGGCGACCGAAGTGGTACAGCGAACGCGCGTCGTCGCGATCGATGTGCAGGCGATTGCGCTCGCCCGGCAGAACGGAGTGGCTGAGCCAGGTGCGACCGAGCGCCGCTGCCACCGCGCCGAGCACGAGCACCCACACCGAAGGTGCGAGGAACGCCAGCGGGAGCATCACGGCCAGCCCGATCAACTGGGCGCCGATGTCCATCAGCGCCAGGCGACCCAACTGCAGGTGCCGCCGCGCGCTCAGCACGTTCGTCGAGGCGAAGGAACCGATCCACACCGAACCGGCCGCGACCGGCAGGATCTGGAACAGGAGCGGCTCGTCGTAGAAACGCGCGGCCGGGTAGGCCAGCAGGGCCGCCACGGCCCACAAGCCCAGGCCGCGCACGATCCCGAGCGTCCAGGCGGTGTTCAGGAATCGCCGATCGTCGCCGCGCTCGTGACGCACGATGGCGGCCGAAATGCCGAAGTCCGACAGCATCTCGAGCCCGGTCAGCAGGCTCCAGACGATCGTCATCACTCCGAATGCTTCGGGATACAGCGCGCGCGTCAGGACGAGGTTGCTCGCCAGGCGCAGCGCCTGTCCGGCTCCGAATCCGGCCACGCTGACCAGCGAGCCGCGCACCATCCGCTCGCGCAACGAGGGCGCGGCGCCGGGCGACTTGTCCGCCGGCAGACCGGCAGCGGCTTCCGCGCCCGCCGGAACCTCCCCGCGCTCCATTTCGGCTAGGACCGATCCCGGCGCGTGATCTTCTTCGCGGCGCGCTTGGCACGCCGCAGCGTGTCGCTAACATCGCGCGAGAGTTGCTCGAGCGGCATCAGGAGTTTCCCGCGCAACTGTTCGGTCGGCCGCGCGCGGAAGATCGTCGTGTGGTCCTTGCCATCCCAGCCGGGCGGAGCGGCCAGCGTGTAGTAGTAGGCCGCGAAGGACTTGCGGAAGACCCCGGCGGGGCAATGCACCGGCGCCACGCCGTGATAGCTCTTCTCGCTGGTCTCGAAGAGCACGCAGCGGTTCAGGAGCGGCTCGACCGAGCGGTGGCAGACCTTGACCGGCTCGTCCCACAGCTCGAGCTGCCCGCCCCATTCCGCGCGCCAATCCTGATTGAGGAACACGAGCACGTTCAGGCAGCGAAACCAGCCCGAGGACTCGAGCCGGTTGAAGTCGACGTGCACGTCGAGCCGGCCGCGCGGGCCGGTGGCGTGCATGCCGCCTCCGACCAGCGCCTGGTCGGCGAGCAGGTCCGGCTTGCCGGTGACGAACGACATGCGCTCCAGGAAGGCAGGACTGGCGAGCAGCGCGTTCAGGCGCTGCACCGGCTCGGGGAAGACCTTCGCATCGGTGATCTGGATCTTGCCGCGCTCGTTGAGCCCGGCGAACTCGCGGCCCAGCGCGCGTGCCTGTTCGAGGCTCGGATAGGCGTCACTGACCTGGCGCGCGAAGGCGGGGTCGAGCAGGCCGTCGATCACGATGTGCGGAAACGGCTGCGCGCTCGCGAACTCGCGGCGCAGGCGGTCCCAATCGATGTGCGAATTCAGCATGGAGGTTGGCGGAAGGCCGTTCAGCCGACCCTTGACGGCGACCATTGTAGAGATCCCTCGGTCAGCGCTGCATCATTCGACCGAATCGGGCTGCGCCTTCACTCGCGACCAGACCAGGGCCTCGAGCCGGCAGACATTGGTGCGCAGCGAAAACTCGCGCTCGACGCGCTGCCGACCCGCGCTGCGCAGCCGCTCCCCGAATTCGGCGTCGGTGCGCAAACGCTCCAGCGAGGTCGCGAGCGCATCGAGCCGGCTCGGGACGAAAAAGATTCCCGTCCTCCCGTCCTCGATCAGCTCGTGCAGAGCCGGCAACTCCCCGCACACCACCGGCAGGCCGCACGCCATGGCCTCCATCAACACGACCGGCAGGCCGTCTCGATCGCCTTGGCTGTCGACGCGGCAACCGAGCGCGAATACGTCCGCCGAACCCATCAGTTCGCGCACGCGAGCGTTCTCGACCGCGCCGAGCCACTGGACCCGGGCGGCGATGCCGAGTTCCGCCGCCCGCGCCTCCAGGCGCGCGCGCTCCGGCCCGTCGCCCGCGACGGTCAGACGCCAGGGCCGAGCCGCGCGCGCATCCAGGCGCGCCAGGCCGTCGAGCAGCAGGTCGACCCCCTTGTTCTCGACCAGCCGGCACACCGTCAACACCTCGAAGGTCGGACGCGCGCGGACGTCCGCGGTTGGCGGGCGCCACTCGTCGAGGTCCACGCCGCAGCGCACCACGTGCAGGCGCCCGGCACAGGCGGGCTCGATCGCGCGGTAGAACTCCGCGTGCCAGTCGGTGATGCAGGCAACGAAGCTCGCGCGCGCGAGCTTGCGCCGCAACAAGGCGCGCTGGATGAAGATGTCGTTGGCGTGCCCGGTGAAGCTGAAGGGCAGCCGCGCCTGGCGCGCCGCGTACATGCCGACGCTGGTCGGCGCATGCGCGAAATGGCAGTGCAGGTGCGCGACGCCGGCGCGGCGCAGGTGTCGCGCGAGCGCGATGCCCGCCACCGCCTGCGCGAGCAGGCGGGCCCGCGGAAGGACTCCCATCGGCTCGCCCGGAACGCACGCGTCGCACAGCGCCAGC
>Ga0194120_10007204_pt1 | contig 15311 bp, 6 predicted proteins | sample TA2MahCa65mmetaG_FD_148642 | JGI IMG/M metagenome (GOLD analysis project Ga0194120, IMG submission 148642) | Freshwater microbial communities from Lake Tanganyika, Tanzania - TA2015019 Mahale Deep Cast 65m | ecosystem: Environmental > Aquatic > Freshwater > Lake | place: Tanzania: Lake... | reverse complement strand
TGGCTGCGGAAGTTGGCGGCGAGCCCGGTGACTGCCTGCGGTGGCTCGCCGATGACCCACCGGCTGATGCTCGCGCCGTAGCAGCAGTAGTCGAGCAGGGCTCCGCCGCCGTCTGCCGCGCTGTGCCACCACTCGGCGCCCTTCTCGTCATCGGAAAGGCTTGCCAGGGGACCCATCGAGCCGGAGCGGCGCTTGTACTGGAACACGTCGCCGATCTCTCCGGCCTCGACCATACGCTTCGCGAGCCGCAGAGACGCGCCCCACGTCGAGGGCCAGTTGATGCAGAGGACGACCTCCTCGCGGCGGGCGACGCGTGCCATGTGGAGCGCTTCGGCGTAAGACGCGGCGGGCGGTTTCTCGACCAGAACGTGCGCTCCGGCTGCGGCGATGGCTTCGGTCACCTGACCGTGTCGCGCGTTCTCCGGGCAGGCGATGACGATGTCGAACTCCTCCTCGTCGAGCATCTCCTCGTAGTCCTCGTAGACCTTCTCGATGCCCGCCTTCCCCTGCGCGTACCGCAGGTTCGCGATGCGGGTCATCGGTGCGTCCGACAGCGTCGCCGTTGACGGCACAGTGTCCGCGCACGCGACCCATTCGACGTTCGGGAGCGCGTCGAACTGGTCGATCAGCCACGTGACGTGCATGTGTGCGAACCCGACGATGCCGACGCGGTAGGTCTCCGCCATGCCTGCGTGCCTCCGTGAATGGAACTGCATGCGACGCCGCTGACGAGGAAGCGCCGGTCGCATTGTTCATGACACGAGAGCGGAACGCAAGGGCGACAAACAAGCAGACAGCCCCCTGCGTGTGAGGGCTGTCTGCTGATGGGTCCGTACCTCGCCGAGATGTCACCGACGCAGGTCCGCCCACACGGTTGGCAGCTTGCCCGATGGCTGCACGGCGAGCCCGCCAGGCGGCGTGATTGACAGCGAGTGAATCCACAGGTTCCGATCCTTGGCAGGCGGCGGATCGGGTATCCACGCGTCGTTGGTGAACCAGATGCCAATCTGCCCCTTGAGCCCTGCCTCGGAGATCGCGACGGCAGACTCAATGACCGCCCAGTCCTGCCCCTTCTTGGAGTCGGCGCGAGCCTTGCCGGTCATCAGGCTGATCTCTTTGTCCGTCTGACCCTTGACGTTGTTGACGTCGACGATCGTCTTCGCCAGCTTCTTGATGCCCTTCTCGGTGTAAAGGCGCACGTCGAACTCCGCCCATACGTCCGCCTTGGTGTCGGCTTCGTCGAGCTGATCGCTCTTCGCCTTGACGACGAACTTGTATTCGCCCTTGGTGGGGAACACGACCCAGTCGTCGGACATGATCGGTTCGCGGGCTCCCCAGTAGTGCCAGCCCTGTCCGGCGGCTGCGGGGATCGCGCCGTGGAAGTTGCCTAGGTCGAGGAATCTGTGACCGTCCACGTTCGAGAGCTTGGAGCCCTCGAACGTCACCGGGAGCGTGACGTCCGCCGTGGCGGCAGACGCGAAGAGGAGCGTTCCGAGAACCAGGCAGACAGATAGGACGCAATAGCGCATGGGTTTCTCCCTATCCTTGTCGGGCAGCCGTCCGAACGGGTTGTCTGCTGGCTCTTGCGGCTGCTCAAGCGCCACCGATCCGGCGCGCCGTCAGCGCGCGCCGCAGGCTTGCAGGCACGCCTGCATGTGTCCGCGCGACTCGGCGGCGATCCCGCAACACTGCTCGAGGCTGTACTCCTTCGCCCCGATGACCTCCAGATCGACGGGTCCCTTGTACCCGTTCTCGTGCAGCACCCGCAGGTATCCGACGAGGTCGATATCGCCTCGGCCGTTCGCCTGCATCTCCGGTTTGCCGGGAGACTGCTGCCGACCCTTGCAGTCGCGGATGTGGATGTGCTTGACGCGCGACACGACGGCGGCGACCGCCTCGACCGGGTTCTCGCCCGCCCGGTAGATGTGCGACGGGTCCATGTCGATCCCGAACGCTGGCGACGTGATCTCCTGCATCGCCCGGAGCGTCGTCGGCGTGTTGTAGATGCTGCCGCCCACGTGCGCCTTGACGCAAAGCGTCACACCGTACCTCGCTGCCATCTCGGAGAGCTTGCCGAGGGAGTCGATGACTTTGGGCCACGCCTCTTCGTCGTCGGATTTCCCCCCGGGACCGCAGTTGACGACGGGGATGCCGATCTCGACAGCCGCCTGGAACGCCTGCTCCATCGTCGCCGGGTCCTGCGACGGCTGCTCCATCGCGAGCAACTCGAGGCTGTAGTCCTTCGCCAACTGCTTGATGCTCGCCGCCAACTCCTTCCATCGCCCGAGGACGAGATGTTCGCTCATCCCGCCGATGGCGGAGACCTCGATGCCGTCGTAGCCCGACATCGCGATGCATCGAAACGCCGTCTCCATGTCGTAGCCGCCGAACAGAACCGAGTTGGCTCCCAGTTTCACGGTGGGTCTCCTCTTGCCGAATCGTTGTCGAGCTCAGTCACATCTTAGCCGACCGCTGCGAGGCGCATCATAGGGTGTACTCGGAGCGATAGACCTCCAGCGAGTACTGGAAGTCGTCATAGTCGATGTTTGTAGAGAGTGAATGATCGGAACCGTAGACGAATCGCGCTCCCCGCGCCTTCATGCCACGGATGAAGCCTGTGACGCCGGCGCGGATCACATCGCGGTTGCCGCTTTCGAGGATCCGCGCGTCGAGACCGCCGACGAAGGCGATCCGGTCGCCGTAGCTCTCAGCGAAGGCGAAGATGTCGTTGCCCGCCTTCACCTCCATCGGGTTGAGCCCGTCGAACCCGGCGTCGACGATCAGCGGCAGCGCCGCCGCCTGATAGCCGCACGAGTGGAGAACGACCGGCAGGTCGTAGCTGTGGAAGAAGTCCACCATCTCGCGGTAGTACGGGAAGATCACCTCATCGAGGACCTTTGGGCTGCAGAACAGCCGGTCGCGGTAGCCCAAGTCTTCGTAGAGCCAGACACCGTCCGGCAGACCCGCGTTCTCGAACAGATGGCGGAATCCGGCGATGTAGAGATCGGTATAGACGCGGTTGAAGTCGTGAATCCACTCGGGATCAGTCAGCAGGGCGGTGTACATCGTGTAGTCGCCCATGCTTCCGCGCATGTTCTCCCAGATGAACTGCGTCCCGAAGTGCGCCCAACGTCCCTTCGCCCGCCATGTCTCCAGGTTCTTGGCTACGGCGGCGGCGTCGCCGAACCTGGATGGGTCGATCTCTGCCACGAGCGGGCGATAGTCCCGCTCCCATACATCCCGATCCGTCATCAGGAAGTCGATGTGCTCCGGCGTGCCGGACTTGTGTTTCCACCACTTGAGGGCGGCTCCGGCTCCGTTGCGCACGATCCGCCACTCGTCGGTCTCTTCGAGCACCTCGTGGACGCCGCGCTTGGGGAGCCAGTCGAACCACCCGCCGCACCCGACCAGGTCGAACCCGAAGTGCTCGACGGCGCTGACGGGGTTGCCGTTCGCATCGGTGGGCATCCCCTGCTTCGCCCATTTGCGGACCGTGTCGCCCCACGGCGAGTCGTGGATGGGGATGTGGTCGGCGGGCAGATGGCGCAGCATCGCATCGACGGCTTCACGTCCGGTCTGCATGGCGAACCCTCCGGGAACGCTTGACGATTTCTGCCGCCGAGCGTTCCTATCGGCGTCGGGTGAACGAACGGCTGGCGTCAGTTGCCTGCGGCGCGCTTCTCGCGTTCCTGAATCCGCTCTTGGAGCTTCCTCGCGGCTTCCGGATCGCCGATGTGCAGCGTATCGTATGCCTCCTGAGAGGAAGCGAACGGCGCATCGCGCCCGGCGAGGAAGTTGTGGTAGATCGGCGCGGGTCTGCCCGTCTCGCGCGTGCGCCGATCGATGTGGCGACGCATGTGCGCTTCGAGCATCGCGACGACCTCCGGCTCCTCGGCGGCTACATTCCGGTGTTCGCCGGGATCGCTGACCAGGTTGTAGAGCTCGACCTCCGGCTTGTAGTGGAAATCGGGCTCCAGCGCGTGGATCAGCTTCCAGTGCGGCGTCCGCCAGCCGTGCTTGTGCATCCACGTGCATTCTGTGAGGTAGAAGGTGGACTCCGGTTCACGGGGTTCGCCTCGCATGAGCGGGCACAGGCTCCTGCCGTCGAACGCGTCGTCTACGGGGATGCCGAGGAGCTCCAGCACGGTCGGGACGATGTCCTTCGTCTGGACGTAGTCGCGGTGCCTCATGTTCGCCGGCGTCTTGCCTGGAAGGACGAACGCTAGCGGGATCGTCAGCGTCGGCTCGTAGAGCCCGTGGTGATCGTAGTGGCAGCTATGTTCGTAGAGCGTCTCGCCGTGGTCGGCGGTCAGGACGATCAGCGTGTTATCCGCTTGCCCAGTCTTTCGAAGCGCCGCCCGGATGTTGCTGATGCACGAGTCCATGTACGCCACCGCGCCGTCGTACTGGGCGTCCATGTACTCCTTGTCGGTACATCCGGGCGGGAACCAACTGATGAAATAGTCGCGGAACGGCTTGAAGTCGTAGAGCTCTTGGAGGGAGCCTGGATTGTCCGCGAACTCGTTTCCTCCGTAGAACATCCTCTCGAACGGCGCCGGGGGCAGGTACGGCGTGTGCGGATCCATGTGACGGAGGAACAGAAAGAACGGCTTGTCCTCGGCAGCGAGCCGTTTGAGCTCGGGGATCGCCGTCGCGTTCATGCTCTCCGCCTTGGGGCTGCGCCCGTCCTCGCGGTTTCCCCACCCGGCGAAGTTCAGGTTCGTCTCGAAGCCACGGATGTTGTATCCCACCGTCGAGGTGTTGTACCCCGCGTCGCGGAGGATCTCAGGAAGCGTCCGATGCCCTGGGGCGATCTCGCCCCGGTGACCCAGCGCGACGACGTTCGTGCCGAAGCAGTCGAGACCCGTCAACATCGACGAATAGCCGGGCGTCGTCGGGATGCTCGGCGCGAAGCAGTGCTCGAACACGATGCCGCCGGAAGCCCACCGGTCGAGGTGAGGGGTCGTCAGACGCGGATAGCCGTAAAGGCTCATGCGGTCGGCTCGCAGGCTGTCCACACCGAAAAACAGGAGGTTGGGCTTCTTTGCCATAGGTCCGAGTCCTTCTTCGCGAGGGGGTCGAGCGGGACCGGGCGTTGCGCTGGGTCAGCATACTAGATACGGGCGTCGACCATGTCAACGGCTCTCGCGGAAGATCGCACCGACAGCGGTCGTCGAGGCGCGACGAAGGTCTGTGCCGTCAGAGCACTTTGCAGGCGCCAGCCGGACTGTCATAGGATAGCCGAGCCCGATCGATCCTCACATGTCCAGTCGGGGAAGGAACCGTATGGACAACGGATCCGACGCAGGTGCGACGCCCGCATGGGTGCGTGAACTGGTCGCTCTGTTCACCTTGGCGGTTGCCGTGGCATGGCTCGCCTATGTGTTCACGCGTCCTTCTTTCGCTCCCCGCACGTGGATCACGCATCCTGTGACCGGAGGAGCGATCCTGTTCGTCCTGCTTCCGCACGCCCGGGCGTCTCTCGTGCGGCGCGCCGTGCTCATGGTGATCGGCTTGGTCTGCCTGTGGCTGGCTGGCGCGACCGCCACGGTGTGGACGCCATTCGCGCTGGCGCTGTCCATCGCGTACTTCCTCCGATTCCTGTCGCGAGCCCTGCGGACGATTCATCTGCCTGGCGGACGCGTGCTGCGTCTGCCGAGGTTCTCCGCCAACGCGGTCATCGTGGTCGCGTTCGTATCCATCGCGGCTGCCGGTCTCTTCGTCGTCGTGCCGGGCGTCGTCCACCAGACCGCCCAGTTGGCAGAGGGAGCCGGTGTCGCCTACCGCGAGGCGTTTCGGTTCCGCACACAGTCCCTGCCCCTACAGATGGTGAACCCGAACGCCCAGCCGCCGCAGACGCTCGCCGAGGACGTGAGCGCCTACGGAAAGTCCTGGCCCTCTGGAACCGAACTGACCTCCGAGGTGCGCGCGGCGATGCGACAATACGGCGTGACGGTCGTCACCGTACGAACCGACCCGCTGTTGACGAACTGGCTGGCTGAGAGCGCTTGGGTCGGCTCGCTCAAGTCCTTCTGGCAGCGAATGTTCGGCGACGAGTTCACGACATCGGCGGTGCGTTACCTCGAGGGCAGGTTGGGAACCGTGACGAAGGGAGCGACGGACTCCGTCGCGTGGTTCTTCAGCCTGTCCGGACGAGTTCTGTCGAGCGCGCTGGGAATCGCCATGGTCGTGATCTTCTCGCTGATCGTGCTCGCGTATTTCCTGCCGGCTCGCGAGGCTTACGTCGCCGCGTTCTTCCGTCTCTTCCCGGAGGAGTCGCGCGGCAGAGCTCGGCGCATCGCCTCGATGATCGACGACAACCTCACCGCCTTTCTGCGAGGGCAAATGCTGGTCGTCGCCTGCGTCTCGGTTCTCTCGGCGCTTGCCTACTGGCTCGCCGGGACGCCGTTCCCATTGCTGGTAGGGGTCGTCGGCGGCCTGATGAACACGATCCCGAATGTCGGCGTGTTCCTCGTCGGCGTGTTCGCCTTCGGCTCGCTGGTGGTCGGGACGATTGTCGGGTTGGAACCGCCGATCGCGTTGGCGATCTACGTCGGCGGGTTCAACGGGTTCCTGCTCCGAGCCCTGCTGATACCCGTGGCCGTCGAGGTCGTGCAACTCATCGACAACTCGCTGATCTCACCACGGGTGATGAGCCAAGCCATTCATGTCGATCCGCTGCTGATCATGTTCTCGGTGCTTCTCGGAGGCACTCTCTTCGGCTTTTGGGGCGTGCTGCTCGCGGTTCCTGCGCTGGTCGTCATCAAGTCGGCGTGGGACGCGTACCAGTCGGAACGCGGGTGACCCGCGCACGAAGCAGCAGGCGCGCCAGCGGGCTGTAGGACTCGTCGGACGAGTTCATCGGAGCCGCTGCCCCGACCCACGCAAACGCTTGACAGGATGGGCTCCCTATGGTAAACCCAACCCGTCTTTCCTGCGTCCGGCGCGGTCATTCGACCTCGCCGACGATCGCGCAACCGGGTCATAACGCGTTGCCGCTCCGGTTACTAAGGTGTTGCCGATGAAAAGATGCTGTCCGCGCGGAACCACGGACTTCGGGTGGCTGCGGCGCTGGATCGCCGCATGGACTCTCTGCTTCCTGGCGGGGGCGACCGTCACGAGCGCCGTCGCGCAACGCGCCGAGCTCGCACTATCACAGGATGCGGAGATGATCCGCCGCGCCGTGCGGATGGACAACATCAAGCGAGACATCGCGCGCCTTTCCGCGCTGGAAACCCGCGTCACCGGCTATCCCGCCTCGGATTCCGCTGCCAAGTACGTCTTCGACCGCTTCCAATCTCTCGGGCTCACCCAAGTCGACTCGCGCACCTTCTCCATCGCCGTTCCCATCGACCAGGGCACGGGGCGGCTGGTGGTGCAGGGCCCGGACGGAGTCGAGATCGCGTCGATTCCGGTTCGCGGCTTGTGGCCCAACCTCGTGCGCGCGCCCTTCCTGGCGAATGGGTTGCAGCACAAGACCGCTCCGGGCGACACGCTGGACTCGATCGCCCATGCCTACCGCGTGGACGCGACGGCAATCGTCGACGATCCGCGCAACGACGAACTGCGCAATCAGCGACAAGACGGGCTGGACAACGACAACGACGGCTTGGTCGACGACGCCGACCTCGACGGCGAGATCACGCCGGTCGCGGGCTCCAACGTCTTCATTCCGACGGGCGGCATGACCGGCAGGCTGGTCGATGGCAAATCATGTCGGCTGGCGGACTTCAACCGCAAGCCCGTGGGCGGCTTCTGGTACCCGGTGCAGTCCGGCGACTCCATCGAATCGATTGCCCGTCAGTTCCGCGTCGCGCCGGGCAGCATCGTGGACGACGTGCTCAACGTGCATCTGAGCCGTAGCCACGACGGCATCGACAACAACGGCGACGGTGTGATCGACGAGTACGGCGAGATCGAGCCGACGTCGGTGATCCAGGGGTGGGCTCGAGACGGGGTCGACAACGACCGCGACGGGCTGGTGGATGAGACAGCGTCCAGCGATCGGGCGGGCGTCTCCGAGGCTGCCGTCTTCGTGCCGCGTGGAGCCGTCGTGCTGGCGGACTTCAACTCCGGTACCGAGTGGATCAACGCGGCGATGCTCGGGGCTCAAGCGATCCTCTTCGTAGAGCCCGACGAGACGATCCGCGGCGAAGCCGAAGACAAGTTTCTCACCGTCCCGGCGAACATCCCGCGTTTCTGGGTCGCGAAGTCAGATGCCGCCTATCTGAGGAGCCTGCTGGGTACCGACGGCGGCGCGACGACCGAAGCCACCGTGCAACTCACCGCCGATGTCCGCTGGGAGAAGCGGACGGGGCAGAATATTCAAGGACTGTTGCCCGGCTCCGACCCCGTCCTGCGGGATGAACTCATCGTCGTCCAGGGCTACTACGACTCCATGTCCGTGGTTCCCACGCTCGCCCCGGGAGCGGAGACGACCGCGGGCATCGCCACGATCTTCGAGCTGATTCGGCTCCTGAACACGCCGGAGTTCCAGCCAGCGCGCTCGGTGCTGTTCTTGGCGACGGGAGCCCACTTCCAGGGCTTGTCCGGCATGCGGGCGTTCATGGAGGGCATCAGCCAAGACAACGTCTCCGTGATGCGGGAGATCCGCGACGACCTGAAGTCCGACGTAATCGAGTTCCAGGAGTTTGGGCGTCGCATCGCGCTGTCGCTCGACCGAGGCTATCTCGTCGAGTTCAGACCCTCTTTCCATCACCGCGTCAACAAGCTGTCGTCGGACCTCGACGCGCTGGTGACGAGCCTGAACGACCTCTCGCGGATTCAGGGGCAGATCGACGGGCTGGCGTCATCGCGCCAGGCGGCGAAGGAGCAGGAACGGACGCGGCGGATTGCCGACCTTTCAAAGAACCGCGACCGGCAGGAGTTCACCGAAGAGGAGAGGGCGCGGCTCGAAGTGAGTCTGGCGCGCGCCAAGGCGAGCGCGCTCCAGACGGCGCAGTTCCTCAAGGAAATCGTGCGATCCATCGCGGCGCTGAAGGCGGAGACGCTCGCCGAAGCCCGAAAGACGGAACACGAACTCCTGACTAGCATCGCACTGCCCATCGCCAAAGTCGATGTCTGGGCAGTGCAGCGGCTAATCGCGCAGATCCGCAGCGGCGAGATCGGCGGAGCTTTCGAGCGAGGTCCGGAATCGAGTCTGCTCCCTTACACCGATCCAGGTACGCTGCCGGCGGAAGCCGTCGGAACCATGTCGCGGATCGACATCCCAGGGTTCGGCGCCATCGATCCAGCCGCCTCGCTGAACGATCTGCGGCCCGCGCTGGAGGGTTGGGAGGTAACCACCGGCCGGATCGCGGAGTTCTACACGCCATACCGCCTGCTTCAGCGACATCTGACCGCGGCGGAGCTGGGGCGCATCCGCGCCGCCCAGGCGACACTCCACGGCAGAACGTCCAGCCAGTCCAGCGCCGATCTGGCTCGGTCCGAGATCGCGCTACTGCGCAAGGCGGCGAGCTCGGTCGACGCGCGGGGTGGAGACGCGAATCCTGACGCCGAGGCGATCCGGAACGCGGAAAACTCGTCGTATCGACAGGCACAGCCGCTCCTCGAGCGGTATCTCACCGAGGACGAACTCCGGGCGCTGAAACCGCTCTACCGTGAGCTTTCGGACGCCAAAGCGCGCGACATTGCGCTGGGCGAGATACGGCGGTACCTGAACATCGCGGCGCGGCAGGCGCGGATGGAGAAGGGAACCATCGGCGCGCTCCTGGCATCGGCAGAGCAGGGCGTGTTCGCGCGCGACTTCCGACCTCAGGAACTGCTCGCCCTGAGGAACCATCTGAGCGATGGTGAGTACGTCGAGCTGCTTGGAACCCACGCCCAGACGTTCGCGGAACACGAACGCGAAGCGCTGCTGACCGAAGTCGAGCGACGCGCGTTCAACGACGTTCTGGAGCTCGAACAGCTTCGCGCGAAGCTGCCGGCGCTCGAGCGCGACTTCGTCGAGGACGAGAAGCGTCTGCTCCGTAACAACCTCCTCACTCTGCGCAACAGCCGACTGCGGAACGTCCACAAGCGCATCGAGCGCGTCTCGCGCATCGACGGCGCCGAATACGAGCGGCGGATCGCCAACGTCGTGCAGGCGGTTCAGCTTCAAGACGAACTCAACCGCTACTACCAGTCGCTCGTCGTCTCGGTCGATCTGTCGACGCAGGGCAGCCAGCTCGGGGTGTTCTACAAGGGCTGGTTCTACAACGACAACCGCGAGTTCGAGCTGCGCCGCGAGTTCGCGCCCATCGGCAACAAGCTCGTCGAGTACGCGACCAACGCGAGCCTCAAGCAGAATATCGAGGCGCTACGCCGGTTCCCCGACGACTACGTGCGCCAGGCGGTTCTCTCAAGCCAGTGGGCGATTGCGGATCGACTGGACAAGGTCGAGGCGCTGGAGGGCAAGACCCTCGAGACGCTCGTCTTTTCCTATTACGACCAGTTGGCGTCGCTCGGAGGCGTCAGCCGTCTGATGAAGCTGCAGTTCGAAGACATGCGGCAGAAGGGCGAGCCGTCGCAGTCCATGCTCAAGGACATGGACTACATCCGCAAGGAGGTCGAGCGGCTCGTGCGCAACGACGTGCGCGAGGCGCGCCGCAGCCGCAAGTCGACACAACGTCTATTCGCGCGAGTCGAACGCATGCTGGCGCTTCGCAGCGTTCCGGTGGAAGACCTGTCCGACGACGAGATCAACGACATCAAGACGCTGATGGTCATCGCCGGGATCACGGCGAAGTCGAACTTCGTCAACGCGATCAGCGCGAGCGGCGGCAAGACCTGGCAGACGTACGTTCCCGGGAAGATCGCATTCGATTCGGAAGTGGCGACGCTGTCCGGCAAGACCGGGATCGCCTTCGCAACGGTTGACGACAGCCGCGTCCTGACCGACACGCCGTTGGACACGTACGGCAGGCTCAACTACACGAACCTCCAGCAGCAGGTCGAGACGCTCGCCTCGCTGATGATCCAGGTGCTCCGCGACCCGAAGATGCCGACGTCGGCGCGGGTCGGCAACTTCTACTGCACGCTGTCCGGGCGTGTGCTGCAGTACGACGCCCGCGAGAGCGCCGTGCCGCAAACGCCGGTTCGCAATGCGCTGGTCGCCATCCGCCAGCAGAACAAGACGATGATGGGCGTGCGCGGCGACCTGTTCGTGCTGGGCGACCAGAAGGGCAAGTACGACATCTCCGGCTTGGCGATGGAGGGTCGCGCGACTTCGCGTCCCGGCGGGACGCAGGAGACGGAAGCCTACGTCCTCGACCCCGAGTCCGGCGACATCGTCTATGCGCCCGATCTCGGCAACTACGGCGCGAAGATCTATCCGAACAAGGTCGCCATCAACCGGCGGCTCGTCGGGGCTCCCATCGTCGTGTTCCCATGCGTCAGCACGACGATCTACGACCTGGTCGATCAGCGCTACCTGCGCACCCTGACGCAACTCGAAGTCTACGACGCGGACCGCGACGCGCCGCCGGAGCGTTATGGTATCTCCCGACCCTGGGTTCAGCCGATGGTGTCGTCGGCGGAACCCATCGCGCTCGTCTACTCGGAACCGGGGTCGCGCATCAAGGTCAGCATGGCGTCCGGCTTGCTCGGTAAGCTCCTGTTGCTCATCAAGGCGACCGCGACCAACGTGGACAATCCGACGCTCTACACGGGCGAGGGGTTCGTCGTTCGGGAGAACGGCTCGATCCGCGTGACGCCGTACGTGGTCGTCCAGGACATGTGGAACCTGGACCAGTCACGCATTGCGCTCTACCAGCGGTATGGCATCAGCAACAAGCGGCTCGAGGAGCTTCACGCGGACGCTTCCACGCTCCTCGGACGAGCGGAGCAGGAACTGTCGCAAGCGAACTACAGCGACGCGCTCAAGCTGGCGCGCGCCTCGTGGGGCAATGAGTCCATCGCCTACCCCGACGTGAAGGCGACCGGCAACGACGTGGTTCGCGGCGTCATGTTCTACCTGTTTCTGCTGCTGCCATTCGCGTTCTTCCTCGAACGTCTCCTGTTCGCCTTCACGAACATCAACAAGCGCATCGGCGCGACGTTCGGCATCTTCCTGCTCGTCTTCTTCTTCCTGAGCCGCGTGCACCCCGCGTTCGAGATCGCCGAGACGCCGTTCATCATCCTGATCGCGTTCGTCGTGCTGGCGCTGACGATCGTCGTCATCTCGATCATCATCCGCAAGTTCAACGAACAGCTCGAAAAGATGAAGCGCGAGAAGTCGAAGATCTACAAGGCGGACGTGGGACGCCTGTCCGCTAGCGCCGCCGCGTTCTCGCTGGGCATCTCGAACATGCGGAAGCGGCGCGGACGCACGATGCTGACGTGCGCCACGCTGGTCGTCTTGACCTTCACGGTCATCTCGTTCACATCGGTGCGCAGCGAGATCCGCGCGAACGCGACACGGATTCCTGGTATCACGCCCGTCTATCAGGGCGTTCTGGTGCGCGACCAGTATTGGCGGACGCTGGAAGAGCCCGTTCTCACGGGTATCCGCAACGACTTCAAGCGCTCGACGGTGACCGTCGCCGGCGAGGAAGGGCGGGAAGCCGTCGCGGTCACGAACAGTGTCGCACCGCGCGCTTGGTACGAGTCGGCGAGCATCGGGAACCAGTCGTCCGTTCTGCTGGAGAACCGCGCCGGCGACAAGAGCTACGCGGTGAACATGCTGATCGGCATGTCGCCGGAGGAGCCCCGCGTCACGCGAATCGACTCGAAGCTCGTCTACGGTCGATGGTTCGCAGAAGGGGAGGACGGCGCGTACGTCACGGTTCTCCCGAAGGGCGTGGCGGATTCGCTGGGGGTCACCGAAGAGGACGTGATCAACGGGGCGGCGGCGGTTCGGCTCCTGGGAGCCGAGTTCAAGGTCGTCGGCGTGCTGGGTATCGACTTCAAGGAGCTCACCGACCTCGACGGCGAGGAGCTCACGCCGGTCGATTACCAGCTCTTGCAGCAGCAACAGTCGCGCGGGGCTCAGGACAGCACGCTCGAAGGCGAACTGCAGAAGTACCAGCATCTCCCGCCGGATGCCGTCGCGATCCTGCCGTATGACATCGTCATGTCCCAGGGCGGGAACCTGAAGTCGATTGCCGTGAACATGGAGGACCCGGGGCTCGAACTGCCGTCGGGGACGACGATCTCCCAGAAGATCGACGCGACCATGGGTCCCCTGATGAAGCGGTCGGCGCTCGACTTCTTCGTCGGCAAGGGCAGGAACGTCCACCTCTACAGCTCCATCGGGGCGACCTCGACGGAGCAGATGAGCAACCTCTTCATCCCGGTTCTGATCGCGGCGCTCATCGTCCTGAACACGATGCTCGGAGCCGTGTACGAGCGCGTCCGCGAGATCGGCATCTACAGTGCCGTCGGGTTGGCTCCCGTCCACATCGCGTTTCTGTTCATCGCCGAGGCGTGCGTCTACGCCGTGCTTGGAGCCGTGCTGGGGTACCTGCTGGGTCAGATCACCGCATGGACTCTGGTGCAAACGGGATGGCTGGCGGGACTGACGCTCAACTACTCGGCGCGGTCCACCGTCTACGCGACGATGATCGTCATGATGGTCGTGTTGGGATCGACGATGTATCCCGCCATCAAGGCGGGACGCATGGCGGTTCCCGATATCGAGCGGAAGTGGCGACTGCCCGATCCCGACGGCGACGAATGGAACTTCGACCTGCCGTTCACGGTGCTGGGCGAAGAAGCGCTCGGGCTGAACATCTTCATGCGGGATTACTTCGAGGCGCATGCCGACGAGTCCGCCAGCGACTTCTACACGGAGAACGTCGCGTTCCAGCGTCTGAGGCAACCCGATGGGGCGAAGGACAACTACGCGATCGAGATGATGGTCTGGCTCGCGCCGTACGACCTGGGCGTCAGCCAGCGCATCAGCCTGCAAACGTCTCCGGTCGGCGGCGAGGAGGAGGACCTCTACCGCATCCATCTGACGGTGTTCCGCGAGAGCGGCGAGATCGCGTCGTGGAAGCGCGTGAACCGTCGGTTCCTGAACCTGATTCGGAAGCAGCTGCTCATCTGGCGGACGTTCAACGTCGAGCTGCGCGGCGAGTTCCATGCCCGGGGGCGCGAGGAGACCCAGCGCCTGGCGGGCGTCACGCCGGAGTTCGCCTCCGACTAGCCGACGTGCGGCTGATCGGCGCCCGTCGCGCGCAGGCTGGCGAGGGATGCGTAGTTCGTAACTGCTGAGGGAACCAGAGTGGCACGAGCAAGACGACGCAGCGAATCGCTCGCGGAAGAGATGATCTCATGGGCGAAGCGATACGAGACCGACGAGGGCGTTCATGCATTCGAATCCGGGCTGACCTTGAAGGTGCTGCTCGGAGCGATGTTCGTCGGCTTGCTCATGATGCCCGGCGCGATCTACCTGTCGCTGCAGACGGGTCAGCAGGCGGGTGGCGCAGCGGCTCCGTGGGTCGCGGTCATCCTCTTCACCGAGATCGCGCGCCGATCCTTCCAGACGGTTCGCAAGCAGGAGCTCTACATTCTGCTGGCGCTGACGGGCGCGGCGGTCGGAGCCGGCGGTCAGTACGCCGGATACGTGTACGACTCCTACTTCATCAACTCCCAACAGGCGGAATCCTACGAGATCGCCGACAAGATCCCCGACTGGGCGATCCCGCCGAGGGAGTCCAAAGCGCACGCGGAACGGTCGCTCTTCCACAAGGACTACTGGCTCGCCGCGCGGGACAAACAGACGGTGTTCGGGCTATCCGTGGGCCCGATCACGTTGATGCTCATCCTGCAGTTGCTGGGGCGAATCCGCCACATCGGGGGGAGCTATTTCTTCTTCCGGCTCACGGCGGACTACGAGAAGTTACCGTTCCCAATGGCTCCCGTGAGCGCACAGGGAGCCACAGCGCTCGCGGAGAGTACGGAGAAGAAAGAGACGTGGCGCTGGAGGGTCTTTAGCATCGGCTCCATCATCGGGATGGGGTGGGGACTCGTCTACGTGGGCGTGCCCCAGCTCACGGCGGCGTTGGGGATGTCGCAGCCGATCAAGATCATCCCGATTCCCTTCATCGACTTCACGCAGAGCATCGAGGGCTTTGCCCCGACGGGGACGCTGGCGATCACGACCGATGCCGCCGCGATCCTGCACGGATTCGTCCTGCCGCTACCCATCGTCATCGCCAACTTCGTCGTCCGGGTCTTCTCGGCCTTTTTCTTGAATCCGTGGCTCCATTCGCGGGACATCCTGCACACGTGGGAACCGGGCATGGATGTCCGGGTCACGGGTCTGCGGAACAGCCTCGACTTCTGGTTCAGCTTCGGCATCGGGAAGA
>Ga0194120_10007202_pt1 | contig 15319 bp, 8 predicted proteins | sample TA2MahCa65mmetaG_FD_148642 | JGI IMG/M metagenome (GOLD analysis project Ga0194120, IMG submission 148642) | Freshwater microbial communities from Lake Tanganyika, Tanzania - TA2015019 Mahale Deep Cast 65m | ecosystem: Environmental > Aquatic > Freshwater > Lake | place: Tanzania: Lake... | reverse complement strand
GTCGCCGATGCTGCCGATGTCCTTGACCTTGTCGACGGCGCCCTTGGCCTTGTCGCCGACGCCCAGCACGCGGTCCTTCATCTTGCCCGCTTCGCTGATGACCCGATTGGGTGTGTCGAGCACCTTGTTGACCTTGCCGATGGCCTGTTCCGGCTGCTGCAAGGCCTTGTTCTGTTTCTGGCGCGCCTTGGCCATCGCCTCGTCGGCGGTGTCGGGCCCGAGGTTGATGGGCTTGCCCTTGTCGTCGATTTGCGTCCCCCACCGGATGACCATGTCGTATTTGGAGGCCGCGTTGTCGATGGGCTCGAGCTTGGTGTTCTGATCGTTGAGCAATTCGGCGATGACCGCGACCTGCGCCTTGGTATACGCCTTGAACTGGATGGTGGGCGACGGTTGCGGGCTGGACTCGTCGTCGCGCTTGTCGGGCTTCTTGTGGCCGAGCTTGTCAAACAACTTGAGGATGTTGTCCACGCCCGGATCGCCGACGTCGCCCACGGTGTTGATGACCTGCACCCGCATGTAGCCGGTCAGGCGCTTGAACTCGCTGTCTTCGCGAACAGTTTCGTAGTCGCCGTCGGTGCGCGCCTTGATGAGCAGTTCGGCCGCATAGTCGGTGCCCAGGTCAGACAAGTATTGCAGGTGGGTCCAGCAAGCCTTCTTGTCGCCTTCGAAATTGCACTCGCCGCAGCCCAGGTTGTAGAGGATCTTCTCGCTGCGGCCGTCCTTTTCCAGGCCCTTGAGCAGCACCGCCACCCCGTCCTTCCACTTCTTCTTCTTGAGCAGCGCAACGCCGTCCTTGTAGAACTTCTCGGCGGCCTTCTTGTCGGCATCCTTGGCCTCGGGTGGGTCGTATTTCTGGCGCTCGGGCTGGGCCATCGCGCCCTTGTCGACCGGCCGCGCCGCCCGAAACGGCAGGTTGATGCCCAACCGCTGCAGCCCGAGGCGGGCGACCTTGGCGCTCTTGTCCGATCCCTTGTCGTACAGCCAGCGCAGGCCCTTTTCCGCGTTGGCCTTGTCGGCCGCCGTCAACGCCTCGAGTACGGCTTCAGCCGCGAATCCATCGGCACACGTCAGCAGCTTGGCCTCGTCGGCCTTGTCGGGTGCGCCGAATGTGGCGAAGCAGTCCACGGCAATCGCCTTCCACGGTTGGCGGTCGGCGGCGTGCGCGCTGCAGATGGCGAACGCCGCTGCGCCCAGTGTGACGGCCAGCGGCCAACGAGAATGGAACATGGCGAACCCCTGCGGCCGCGGCATGCGGCCCTTGGGTGCTGATACGCACGGACGGCGCCGCCGATTGCAGGCCCCGGGCCGGGCCCCGATACTACGCAGCCGCGCGTCTCAGGGCAACGCGCGCCCGGTGCGGGAATCGCCGCGCCCGCAATTTGTTTCGGCCGTGCCCGCGGTTGTCGGACGTCGGTCGCCTTGCCCGATTCGCCACCCCAGACGCCATCGCGCACCTCCGGACCGTGGTCTGCCGTCCTGCCGTGGATGGCCAGTGCAGCGGTGGGCGCGTGTGTGGCGGTCGCCGTCCTGTGGGTGGGCCAGCCGCCACCTTCCAGAGCGATCGTTGGGCCGCCCGCCGCGCCGGCCGTCCACGCCCCGCCGCAGACCGACGGCGCGCCCGACGCGGCACCAACGGTCGACGCCGTGACCTCGACAAACGGCGCGCCGGCCGACCCGCCCGCGGCCACCACGGCGACCACCGGTCCCCTGACCGCATCCGAACCGGCGCTGCGCATCGAGGCGGAGCCGGACACGCTGCGGGTGTGGACGAACACGCGGGTGCGACTGCGCGTCCACCTGCGGCAAGGCCAACCGCCCTACGACGACTACGTCTGGCACTTCGAAGATGGCAGCGATCCCGTCCGCGGGGCCGCTGTGGACCATACCTTCGCCGAATCGGTCCGCGATCGCCACGTGACTGTCGAGGCCCTGCGCGCCGGGCAGGCGCCTGCCGTGGTTTCACGCAACCTGCCTGTCGAACGACTCGCGCCCGCCGCGCTCGATGGCGAAGAACCCGCGACATCTCCGCCGCACACCGGCCGCGGCGTGCGAGCCCTGTTTGCCATGCAAGTGCCGGCCAACGAGACCGTGGCGGCCGTGGCCAGGGCGGCCGGTGCGTTCCAGGTGGCCGCGGTGGTGGCGTCGGGCGACGACGTGGCGATGTCGGCGCTGGCCGATGCCCTGGCGCAGGCCGCACCCAAGGCCGCGCTGTTCCGGCTGCAGCCCGACGGCGACGCGCAACCTTGGCTGGCCCGCGCGGCCGACCCCGCGCACGCGTGGTCCGAAGTCCAGGTGGGCTACCGCTCGACCGGCGTGTGGTCCAGCGGCGATGTCGCGATCGTGCCGATGGACACCCGGCCCGAGGTGCTCGCCGAGCCCGCGATCGGCCACATGCGCGCGGCGCTGGCGGCGGCGGCGGCGTATGCCCATGTGGTGGTCGTGGCGGCAAGACCGCTGACACCGTTGCGCGACGGCGAGCTGGCCTCCGACCGGGCCTACCGCCTGTACGAGTACGCCCTGCGCTACCAGGCGACGTTGGTGGTCTCGGTCGGGTCGGAGGTGTTCTACGACGGTCGATTCGGCGGCGTGGGAGTGGCCTCGGTGGGGCGCACGACCGCGCACGACTGTGCGCGCCTCTTGGGCTCGGAGCCGTGCCAGCCCGCGTCGGCGACGGTGATCGAGGTCGGCGACAAGCGCCGCTGGCGCGCCTGGCACCTGCTCGAACCCGATTTCGGCCGTGCCGTGCCCGAGGCTGATTTTCCGCGCGAGGCTGGCAAGGTGCGGCGGTGACGGCCTCGCCCATGCCGCGGCAGGGCGCGTGGTCGGTCTACGTGCACTTCCCGTGGTGCTTGAAGCGCTGCGCGTATTGCGATTTCGCCACGTCGGTCGCCGATCGGATTCCCAGGGGAGAATACACGGCCGCTGTTCTGGCAGAGCTTGAGATGCGCACCGCGGCGATCCAGGCCGCCCCGGTCGCCACGGTGTTCTTCGGCGGCGGCACCCCCTCGCTGTGGGGCGCACGCCACGTCGGTGCCGTATTGGAGTGGATCGACCAATGGGCGGGCCTGCGCGCAGACGCCGAGGTGACGCTGGAAGCCAACCCGGGCGCGGCGGAAACGGGCGACCTCCAGGACTACGCCGCGGCGGGGGTCAACCGCGTGTCGCTGGGTGTCCAGTCGCTGCACGCTCGGCACCTGCGCTGGCTCGATCGGATCCACGACGCCGCAGACGCGCTGGCCGCAGTCGATCGGTTGTTGGAATTCAACGCGGCGGGACGGCTGCGATCGGTGAGCGTCGATCTGATTTTCGGCATTCCCGGCCAAACGCTGGGACAATTGCGGGCGGATGTCGCGGCGCTGGTCGATCGCGGCGTGCCGCACCTCTCCGCCTATGCCCTGACCGTCGAAGAGCGCACGCCATTGCACGCTCGCATGGCGCGCGGCGAGGTACGGGCCCCGTCCGATGCCGCGACCGTGCGACAGTTGATGGCGCTGCCCGGCCTGGTGGCCTCCGGGGGCCTGCTGCGGTATGAGGTCAGCAACTTTGCGCGGCCCGGCCACGAGAGCCGGCACAACCAAGCGTATTGGCGCGGCGACCACTACCTCGCTGCCGGGGTCGGTGCCCACGGCTTTGTGCCCGCGCCGCAGTTGTGCGGTGTGCGCTATGCCAATTCGCGCCACAGCGGACAGTACATCGACCGCATCGCCCAGCGTCAGCTCGCCACCGAATTCGAAGAGCCCATCGACGCCGCGACCCATGCCACCGAGCGCGTGATGACGGGCCTGCGGACGGCGGCGGGGCTGGATCTGGCCGCCCTGGAGAGCATTGCCGGCCCCGCCGTGGTCGACCGGCTCGTGGCGCGCGCCCGCGATCGCGGCCTGGTCGGGCGCGATGTGGTGGTTGTCGACGGCCACCTGCGGCTGAGCGAGGCAGCCTGGCCCCGCCTGGACGGCGTTGTCCGCGCGCTGGCGTGACCCTACAACCCGGGAATCGCAATAACCTTGAGGATATGCAGGGCGCCCACCGCAGCGACGACGACGACGGCCACCGCGATCGCGATCACCAACCCCTTGCCGCCGGACCTGCCGGTATCCGCAGCAGCAACAGCGGGTTGGCGTTTGGACGGGCCGCTGGCCGGCCCGACTCCAGCTTTGGCTACGACTGGGCTGGACGGTCTGCCGTTGGCGCCAATCGCATCAGACTTGTCCTTGGGCCCCGGCGCTTTGGCCTTCTCGTCGGACCTGGCGCTGATGCTCAAGTCCGGGGCGTTGGCGCGGGTCAGCGTCGGCCGGTTGCGGCCACTTCCGTTTGCGGCGGCCGGAATCTGCGGAAGCGCTTGCGGCGTCAGGCCTGTCGCCCCGGGCTCAGGGGCATCGGCCAGGGCCTTGCTGGCGGGCACGCCCGACTTGTAGAGCAAGTGGAAGGAGTCGAAATCCTTCCAGGTCACGCCGTCGATCGACACCTGCATCTGTTGACCGGTTTTGCTGCTGGCGCGACCGATGAGGGCGTCGAGACCGTGGAAATTGTAGGTCAGGCCCATGGCCTTGAGCTTCCAGTCGCCACCCACGAAAGCGGCCTCGGCGTCCTGCTCGATGGGTGACGCGGCGGCATCGGCGGCCTGGGCAGGCGCGGCGTCGAGCTCGGGCGTGTCGCTGAGCACGGCCGCCTCAGCAGTCGGCGCTGCTGTCTCGTCCTTGGGCACCAGGGTGCCGGCGTAGGCCGGCGGTTCGCGCAGCGCCGCCTCGTCGAACGCGAAATCGACGGGCGTGGGATCGACCTCGCCCATGGTGCGCACCGCTTCGAGCAGCCCCGGTCGCGCAACGTCGGGCCGCAGCGTGGGCTCGTCGAAATCGAAGTCTTCGAGGTCGCCGGCATCGCCAACCACGAAACCCGCCGGTTCGGCCGATCGGGCGACCATGTCGGCAGGCAACCACGCCGCGCCGGACGGTCGCCGCAATTCGGGAAAGCCGTCGTCGCCGACGAACGTGTTGCCTGGCAAGGTCTCGGGCCCGGGGGGCTCGAATCCGCCCGATCCGGGGTCGGGGGCGGTCACGCGCGGCGCCGTGCGCACCGAATCGGTGATGCTGGTTTCAACCGGCATCGCGTGCCCACAATGCGGGCATGCCACATGGGTGCCGCGGTCCACGCCCGGGTCCGCCTTGCTGAATGAGTTCCAGCACGCCCCGCATACGAAATCGGTGACGTCGGTGATCGGTCGTGCTTCGGACACCCTGTCACTCTCCGTGGATCACCGCGCGCGAAGACGCCCGCGCTTGGCGACCCGGCCGCGCGGTTCGCGGCCCGAGGGCAAGATAACAGCCGGCAAGTGCGGCGGTCAACGATGGCGGATGCCCGCTTGCCGCCTCACCATGGGGCGTCCGCGCGCAGGGCCGACCAGACCTCGTCGTGCAATGCGCAGCGCAAGCGCCGTATCCCGTCCCGGTCGTCGCGCGTCGGGTGTACGCGGTTGGTCAAGAGCACCAACGCTGCGTCTTGGCTTGGCGACATCCACACGCTGGTGCCGGTAAAGCCCAGGTGGCCTACGGTGTCTGGCGGCGCGGCGTCGCCTGCGGTGGAGCCCGGCGGCGTCGGCGTGTCGAACCCCAGACGCCAACTGCTGCCGGGACAGGCTGCCGTCCCCGTCCACCCCCGCACCAGGTCCACCGGCAAAAGCAGGGGGGTTGCTTGACCCCGCAACGCCGCCAGCCACGCCGCGGCCCACTGGCCGACCGCGCGCACGCTGCCAAAAAGCCCGGCGTGGCCGCCCACCCCGCCCAAGGCCGCGCAGTTGTCGTCGTGGACCACGCCCTGCAAGGGGCGGCCGTCGCAGCAGCGGGGTGGCCAGATCTCGGTCGCCGCGGCGCGGCCGAGCGGACCATTGTCCAGCGGCGCGAAGGCGAGCCGGGCATCCAGCGGGGCGGCCACGTCGCGGGCGAACAGGGACTCAAGCGCCTCGCCCGTCGCGGCCTCCAAGACCCAACCGAGCGCCAAAAACCCGAGATCGCTGTAGATCGCGCCATCGCCGGGCGCGCGATCGCGCGGCGTCGCCAGCACCAGTTGTCGGATCCGAGCGGCGCGCACCCCTGGGTCGTCCACGTCGGCCGTCGCCGCAAAAAAGTCGATCCACGCCGGCCACCCGCTGGTGTGCCCCAGCAACTGGCGCAACGCAACCGCGCCGATCGGGTGCTGGGCCGCCTCCGCCAAGACCAGGCCGACGGGCGTGTCCAAGGCGAGCTGGCCGCGCCCCACGGCTTGCGCGAGCAGCGTCGTCGTACACAGCGGCTTGGTCAACGACGCCAGATCGAATGGCGTGGTGTCGTCGACGGGCACGCCAGGCGCCGGCTCCCTCCGCTGAGCGCCAAACGGTCCATCGCAACGATCGCGCACCCGCAGGGTGCGACCCACCGCGACCGTGCGCACGCTGCCATCGGAGCGGGCCAGCGCGAAGGCGGCTGCGGAACCCACGCCGGCGTCGACGGCACGCTGCAATCGCGCCCGCACCAACGCCGATAGCGCCGCCATGGCTGGTGGCTGCCGCTACGCGCCTTGGCCGCGCAGTTGCTCGGCCTTGTCGAGGCGGTCGGCGAGGTCGCGCATCTGGTTGCGCAGGCCGTCGACGTCGCCGCGCAGCCCGTCGACCTGCTTGCCCGCGCCCAAGCCTGCGCGCAGCGCCGCGAGCGACTCGTGGGCGCGCTTGTGGACGCGGCCGTCGGCAGCCCGCGAGATCACGGCCTGCAAGAGCGCCGAGACCCGCGGGTCGCCCAGGCCGCCGAGCGAGCTCGCCAGGTTGAACGCGAAGCGAAACGAAGTGTCCGCCGTCCACGGCCGCAACACTTCGACCACCCGCGCCGGTTCGGTGGTGAACTGGCACAGACAGCGGATCGCCGCGCAGCGCAAGAGCGTGGCAAACCGCGGGTGCAAATAGCCGGCGGCGACTTCGATGCCGCGCGGATCCTGCAGGGCCGCCAGGCCATCCAGGACGCCGACGCGCACCGTCTCGTTCCAGCTCTCGCGGTCGAGCGCGGCGACCAGCGCCTCATAGGCGCCCGCGGCGCGGGTGGCGCCAAGGGCTTTGGCGGTCTCGGCCTCGACCAGCACCGAGACGTCGCCGCGACCGAGCCGCTCTGCGAGCAGCGCGCCTGCCGCCGCAGTCGGAAAGCGGCCGGTCGCCTCACGCACGGCACGCCGCGCCTTGGGATGCGGCAGGTCGGCCGCCGCGGCCAGGGCGTCCCATGCCGCCGCCGAACCCACCTTGCCGAGCGCACGCGCCACCTCGGCGTGCACCATCCATGGCGCTTCGCCGGACAGGGTTTCGCGCAGCGCCTGCACGTTCTGCCCGTTGGGGCGGCCGGCAAGGGCGTGGGCCGCGACGATCCGGACGGCCACCGCCGTGCCGCGGGCCAGCAGCGCCCGCAACTGTGGCTCGGGCAAGCCGAGGTCCCAGGTTGCGAGCACGTCGCCGCGCGGGTCGACCTGCACCAGCGCCGGCTGCGCGGGCAGCGTCAGCCAGAACTGCTGTTGCTTGCGGTCCAGCGAAAGTACCCTGCGGTCGCTCTGGCCGTCGTCGAACACAAGCTCCACCGCGACATCGAGCGCAAAAAGGGGAGCGCTCGCGAGATCCTGGGTCTGCTCCAGCGTCAGCTTGTATTGGCGCAGTTCGGCGTCCCAACTGCCCGACACCTTGAGTTCGGGGTGGCCGCGGCCCGACTCGACCCACTGCGCAAAGAAGCGGCCGAGGTCCACGCCTGCGTGGCGTTCGAACGCGCGGCGCAGATCCTGGGTCTCGACCACGTCGTCGGCGAACGCCCGCAGGTAGGCACCTACGGCGCCAAAGAACGTGGCGTCGCCCAGCTTGCTGCGCAACATGTGCAACACGGCGCCGCCCTTCTCGTACAGGTGGGCGTCAAACAGGTCGATGGGCTCTTGGTAGCGGTTGGTGACGATGGTGCGGCGGTAGCGGCCGGCGTCCTCGGCCAGGTAGGCGCGCTGGGCGGACAGCCGGGCATAGTCGAACTCGTCCGGGCCGTGGGCGTGCTCCTGCCACAACTGTTCGAAATACGTGGCGAACCCCTCGTTGAGCCAGCCGTGCGACCAACTGCGGCAGGTGACCAGGTCGCCGAACCACTGGTGCGCCAGTTCGTGGGCGACCAGGGGCTCGCTGGAAAAATCCAGGTGCGCCCGGGCGTCGTGCAGGGTCAGGTCGGTCTGCGTCGTCATCGACGCGTTCTCCATGCCGCCGAACACGAATTCGCCGACCGCCACCTGTCCGTACTTCTCGTAGGGGTACGGCACGCCGGTCAGTTGCGCATACAACGCCACCATGTCAGGCGTGCGGCCAAAGGAGCGCTCACCGTCCTCGATCCGGCCAGGCAGCACCGCATAGGACACCAACACGGGCTCGGTCTGCTGCACGACCTCGACGAATGGGCCGACCACCAGGGTCAGCAGGTACGTGGGAATGGGGCGGGCGATCTGCCAGTCGTACACCCGCTTGCCGGGGTCGGCGGCCGTGTGGATGTCGCGGAGGATGCCGTTGGAAAACGCCACCATGCCCGGAGGTACGGTGACGACCACCGCGACCTTGAGCTTGTGGTTCGGCGCGTCGTGGCACGGGAACCAGAACTTGCTGTCCTCGTCCTGGCCCTGCGTCCACGCGTGGGCGATTCGGTCCGGGTGGTCGGCGTCTGGCAACACGAAGTAGAAGCCCGCGCGCGGCTCGCGGGTATCGAAGTCGATGGAGACGCGAACCTGGGTGCCGCGGGTCCGGGCGCCGCCCAGCGCAATCCACAAGGTCTTGCCGTCGTGTTCGCAGGGCAGGCGCTGGCCGTCGCCGTCGAAGGCGCGCAGCACCTGCAACCCATCGGCATCGAAGCGCAGGCGCTGGACCTCGGCCTTGCACACCTGGCCCTCGTAGGTCGCCGTGCCCCAGACGCGGCGACCGTGCACGTCCACCTCGACGCACAACGTCAGTTGCTGCCAGTCGATCGGCACGTCGGGCAGGTACTGTTCGGGCGTGTCGGCCGTGGAGAATTCGCGCTGCGCGCGCAGCGCGTAGAGGCCACTTTGCGTCACCGCGTCGATGCCGGAAAAACCGTGTTCGCGATGGGCCATGCGCTTCCTCGTGCGTCGCGGCCGGGCGGGCCGGCCAGGGGGCGGCAGGCTAGCAGAATCGATCGCAAAGCGGGATCATCGGCCGGGCGGGCCGGGTGCCGCGCGAGCCGACCCCATGAACGAACCCATGTTGGCGCTGTATGCCGATCACCTCGCCGTCGCGCTGGCGCGCAGCGAGGCGACGCTGGAGCGCCATCGACTGGACGCCTTGATCCTGGATGCTGGCGATGCGGTAGCCAGGTCGCGCTTCGACGACCAATGGTTTGCGTACCGGCCCGCCGCGCATTTCGCCTGGTGGTTGCCGCTGCACGCGCCGGGCAGTTGCCTGCTCTTGCGGCCGGGGCGGCGACCGACGCTATACTGGCACGACCCGCAGAGCTACTGGGAAGCACCGCCGCCGCCGAGCCACCATGGCTTTGCCGCCCACATGGACGTGCACCTGGCGCGGCAGGCCGTCGCGTTGCACGCCGAGACCGCGACTGGCCGCGCGGCGGTCGTCGGCGAGTCTGAGGCCCGGGCCCGCGCACTGGCGCCGAACGCCGCGTGGAATCCGCCGGACCTGGTCGCGGACCTCGACGCTGCGCGGACGCTCAAGACCCCCTATGAAATCGCCTGCCTCGCCGAAGCCAATGCGCGGGCGGCGCGCGGTCACGATCACCTGCGCCAGTTGTTCGCGGCGGGCAGCCAAAGTGAACTCGACCTGCACCTGGACTACCTGCGCGCCACCTGGCAGGACGACGCCGAGACGCCCTACAAGAACATCGTGGCGCTCGACGCCCATGCAGCGACCCTGCACCACATCGCCTACGGTCGTGGTGCGCCGGCGGGGGCGTCGTCGTCACTGCTGGTGGACGCTGGCGCCACTTGTCACGGCTACCACGCCGACATCACCCGTACCTGGGTGCGCGGCTCCGGCGAGGCAGCCGACCGCTTCCGCGCCCTGGTGCGTGCCGTGGACGACCTGCAGCAACAGTTGTGCGATGCGATTGCCATTGGCACGCCGTACGAAGCGTTGCACGACCGCGCGCACCTGTTGGTCGGCGAGGCGCTTCGGCAGGTCGGCCTGGTCCATGCGTCAGCCGAGGCCGCGGTGGCCAAGGAGGTGACGTTCGCGTTCTTTCCGCATGGACTCGGCCATTCGCTCGGCCTGCAGACCCACGACGTCGGCTGCGCCCGCATCCGGCCGCGGTCGGACAATCCGTGGCTGCGCAACACCAGCACGATCGCCGAGGGGCAGGTGTTCACCATCGAGCCCGGCATCTATTTCATCGAGGGCCTGCTGGGACCGTTGCGCGCCTGCGAAGCCGGCCGCGTCGTCGATTGGCGGCTGGTCGAGTCGCTGCGGCCCTTTGGCGGCGTGCGCATCGAAGACGACGTGGTGGTCGACGCGGCGCGCGGCCACCTCAACCTGACCCGCGCAGTGCTGCCCGAAGGCGGTGGCAACGCTCGTTGATCAGGGCGATTCGGGCGCGATCGCCGATCGAGAAGTCGAGCGCGCCACCGCCGCTTCGACGACAGCCGGGACCGCCCGCGCCACCGGTGCCACTGCCGCGCGCAGCCCGTTCCACGCTGCGCCGCCCAGGCAACTGTGGCCGGCCTGCAGGTGGGCGATGAGGCGGGCGCGTCTCGTCTCGGCGTTCGCCACCGGCCGCCAGACCCAGGCGACCGTGCCGAGCGCCAGCAGGTTGGCGGCAGCCAGCACGAAAAACTCGTAGCCGGGCAGCGCGGTCGATACCGAGGCCGCCACGCCGTACACGCCAGCGCCCCAGGCCAGGCGCCAATCGATGGTGGCCGCCATGCCGATGAGCACCAGGAAGAAAAGCACCATGTCGTAGGTCACCGCTTGGCGGACAGTGCCGCCCTGCACCCACGACACCGTCCGCAGCAGCAGCGGGGCGGCGACAGCCCCGGCCAGGCTGCGCACGAACGCGCGATTGACGCGGTTGGAGAAAAGCGCGCGCCGGCCGAGGTACACGCCGCCTGCCACGAACGCCGCCCACATCACGCCGGCTGCCAGGTAGCGCGGAAACGTGACGGCGAACGCTGTCGTGCGCTCCAAAACTCCGATGATCAATGGGATTGCCGCCCACACGACAGCGATCGACAGCGCCAGCCCGCTGCGAAACGTCGAACCGGCGTCAAAGTCCATGTCGCGCTCGATCTGCGCGAGCCGCGCCGCGTTTTCGTCGGTCCGGCTGCGCGCCGCCGACAGCGCCCGCCATGCGGCCAACAGCGCGTCGTCGGGTTGCGCGATCTCACCGATGAGGTGTCCCGCCGTGCGCACATCGCCCTCTGCAATCGCGAAGCGCGCCATCACGGCGCACACCATCTGGTAGCCGTCGATGGCCAGCGGGTTGTCGGGCCAGGTCGCCAGCGCCTGTTGGAAGCCGAACCGCGCTTCGCCACCCAATCGGTGGACCAAGCCAGCGGTGTCGTCGCCGATTGCCTCTTGCGGCAAGAGGTCCGGTTGGTCGCCCAGCAGCAATCCCACCAAGGTCTCCAAGTCAGCAAGTCGCGCCTGGGCCTGCTGCGCCAGCGCCAGCGAGGTGCGGTGGCGCAGGTAGTGCTCGACGTCGGCCTTGAAGGCGGCGGCGCTCTCGGGCCGCGCGGCAGCATCCTTGCTGGTCGCGCGTCGGCACAAATCAGCCAACAGTCCAGGCACTTCACTGCCGTAGTCCTTGGGCGCGCTCAGCCAGGCCTGATAGAGCACCTGGTAGAGATCGTCGCCAGCGTGCAGCGGCGTGCCGGTCAGGACCGCGTGCAAAAGGCCGCCGAGCAGGTACACGTCGGTATGCGGGCCCAGGCCCTCGGCACTGGGCGCCACCATCTCGGGCGCCATCCAGTTCGGCGTGCCGGCAATGCCCTGGCCGCCCGCGCCGGCCTGGCCGAGTTCGACGGCCACGCCCCAGTCGAGCACGTAGACCTCGCCAAAGGACCCGACCATCACGTTTTCGGGCTTGAGGTCGCGGTGCACGACGCCCTTGCTGTGCGCAAAGCTGACCGCATTGCACACCTGGATGAGCACGAGCAGGTGGCGGACCAGCGCCTCGTCCAGGGCTGCGGCGGTGCGGTGGTCGCTGGGGCCGGTGCGAAACGGCGGGTCGCTCTTGATCAACTCGCGCCACACCGTGCCCTCGACCCGCTTCATGACCAGCATCGGCCGGCCAGCGTCGTCTTGGCCGAGTGCGTAGATGGGCAGGATGTTCGGGTGTTCCAGGCGGCCGGCGATGCGGGCCTCGCGCACCAATTCGGCCGCCGCGGCGATCGGGTCGGCGACATCGGCCTTGACGGTCTTGACCGCCACCTCGCGGCCCAACGAGTTCTGGGTGGCCAGTTGCACCAGGCCCATGCCGCCCGCGCCCAGCGACGGGCCCAGGCTGAGGTCGGCCACAGCGCTGCGGTCGTGGGCATCGACCGTGGTGACCTGCACCACGGGCAACGCGGCGAGGTGCGCGCGGCGGCCGGTGTCGGGCGCCGGACGTTTGGGCGAGAGTGTGCCCGCCGGGTGCACCAGCTCGACGGTGGCGCTGTCGATATCCAGCCCATTCCACACGTGCTGGAAGCCTGAGTTCGCTTTGGCAGCCGGCCCGCCGTCTTTGCGCGTGGCGGGCTCGACTGCGCCAAATGCGACGGTGTTCAGGATCGGCGGGGGCATGGAGCGCTCCAGGTGCGACGACGCGGGCAAGGTAGCCTGCAACGTGCGGGGGCGCAACGGATTCGCGCCGTCGACCGGCACTGCGGTCCGCTATTTGCCGTCGAAAAGGATCAGGCGCGGCATGTGCGGCGCCTTGGCCACTTGCGCTTCGAAGTTCTGAAGTTCTTCCCGGAACATCGCGGCGGTGCGCTCAGCGCGGTCGGTGTCGTCGAGCAAGAGCGCATCGCGCAACAGTTCCTTCTCCTGCTTGTCGCGGTTGCGGTCGAATTCGGCGCGCAACGCAAAGGAGCGCTGCAGGCTCTCCTCGCGGAGGCGCACAAAGATCGCCCGGACGGCGTAGCCGACTTCGCCGGTGCCAAAGACCAGGTACATGATCGAGTTGGACACCGAGTTGCCGCTGTCGAGCAGGCCGATGATGACGTCGCGGGCATTGAGGCGCAGCGCCACGAAGGCGATGGCGTTGGCCACGGCCACGGCGTTGCTGACCTCGACCACGTAGAACTCCTCGTCGCGGGTGACCTTGATCTCGATGGGGCTGTCGAACTGCGACGGATCGTCCAGCAGGCTGACGTGCAGGAAGGCGTAGCGGACGTTGCCGTTGTTGCCGAGCAGCAGGCTGCGCGCCCCGGTCTTGCGCCGCGCCTCGGCCGAGTTGGTGCGCTGCGGGATGACCACCACGTCGCCGGAGTTCGCCAGTTCGGCCCACAGGCTCTCGCTCGCCGGGTCGCTGTAGCGCACGCCACAGACGCGCAGCTCGCTGGCGCGGTACCAGCGGCTGCCGAGGCTGGCGAAGATCACCAGGAGGATGAAGACGCCCGCGATCTTGATGCCGTCCGGCCGCTCGGCGACGTTGACGACCAGCACATACGCGAAGACCAGCAGGATGACGCCAAAGATCCACGCGCGGCCCGATTTTTCGCGCTCCGCCAACATCACGGCGAACGAGTCCGATGCCATGAGCACCAGAACGCCCGTGGCGTAGGCGCCCCCCTGCTTCTCGACGTCGGCCTCGAACACCCAGTTGACGGTCAAGCACACGGTCGTGATCACCAGCACCAGCGGCCGGCGGAACTCCAACCAGGCCGGCGACATGCCAAAACGCGGCAAGTACCGCGGCAGAATCCCGAGCAGCCCGGCCATGGCGCTCGCCCCCGCGAACCACAGGATGAGGACCGTGATCAGGTCGTAGACCGTGCCGAACCCGGCCCCCAGCAGGTCGTGGGCCAGGAAGGCGAGCGCGCGACCCGCCGCCTTGCCAGCCGGATGCTCGGGCGTGGCCAGCCAGTACTCCTTTTCGGGGATCACCAGCGTGGCCACCACGTTGGCGCCCAGCAGTTCGATGCACATCAGAACCGCGGCGGCCGCCATCATTTTGCGGGTATTGCGCACCCGGCGCGCGACATCCGGGGCTGCCACGTGGGGCATCACCGACACGCCGGTCTCAAAGCCCGACAAGCCGAGCGCCAACTTGGGAAAGACCACGAGGCTGACCGCGACGAGCAGTGCGCCGCCTCCCCCGGAAAGGTGGGCGACGGGTCCCGCTCCGGCCTTGGACATGCGGTTGAGTTGGTCGCGCAGTTGGGTCACGTCGAACTGGGCGACCTTGGCCCACCACGCGTCCACGAGTTCCGGGTGGTCGCGCAAGTGGTCGAGGCCGGCAGCGATGATGACCGCGTTGAGCACCATGTACGGCAACGCGATGGCCACCGCAAGGCTGATCGCTTCCCGGAATCCCTTGAGGAACACCACGCACAGGCCGAGCATGAGCAGAGCCGTCACCAGGACCGGCCGGTGCGGCACGTGGGCCTGCAACAGCGGGTTTTCCAAGATGTGATGGGTGGCGTCGGCCGCAGACAAGGTAATGGTGATGACGAAATCGGTCAGCGCGAATCCGAGCAGGCTGAGCACCAGCGTCTTGCTTCCCCAACCCAATCGGCCCCAACCGCTGGTCAGCCGCTCAATGAGCTTGATCGACCCCTCGCCATTGGGCGAGTGCTTGGCGACCATCGCGTACACCGGCAACGCGGCAAGGAAGGTGACGCCGACCAGCAGCAGGGTCGCCAGAGGCGCGACGTACCCCGCCGCCATCACCGCCAGGCCCGGGGCGTAGCCGAGCGAGCTGAAGTAGTCGACGCCCGTCAGCCACAGCGTGGCGTACCACGGAGACGCGTGGTGGTGACCGCCCGCCGCAGGCACCGCGGCATCCGGGCTGTCGCGCAGCACCGGTACTTGCGCGGGCAAGATCCCATCGGCCACCGGCGGTTTGCGTCCCTCGCGCAGCCAGTGGCCAAGCCACCCCGAGGTGGCCAGAAGCGTTGCGATCATCGTATGCAGTCTTCGTTCCGCCCGGGCCAGGCAGCGCGCCGCGGCGGTCCACTCCGCGGAGTGCGGAGCCGCGCAATTGTACGCGGGCGCCCGTTGCGGTCAACGGGTCAGAAATCCCAGAATCCACCGCCCCGCGCCGGCCAGCCGCGGAGCGGCGGTGCCGGCGCCTTTTTTCGCCTCCACGCCGTGCCCGGCAGCGCCCGGCGGACCTTTTTTGCCCCCGGT
>Ga0194120_10007195_pt1 | contig 15324 bp, 10 predicted proteins | sample TA2MahCa65mmetaG_FD_148642 | JGI IMG/M metagenome (GOLD analysis project Ga0194120, IMG submission 148642) | Freshwater microbial communities from Lake Tanganyika, Tanzania - TA2015019 Mahale Deep Cast 65m | ecosystem: Environmental > Aquatic > Freshwater > Lake | place: Tanzania: Lake... | reverse complement strand
GGGCGGCTCGGCACGAAGGCCGAAGTCATTCGCCGTCCGTACAATGCCCTCGCCGAATTGGTGCAGCCAAATCCGGTTCACCATCACCCGCGCGGTAAGCGGGTTGTCGGGCGAGGCGATTTCATTCGCGAGTTCCAACCGCCCGCTTCCGTCGCGGAATGGCTCGCGCCCATCGCCGGACAAGATTTCGAGGAACTGACGCGGAACGTTCGGACCACGGCTACCGCGGTTGCCCTTGATGTAAACGTAGCTGTCACGCGGTTGGCCGTCAAAAAGCACGACCGCACGCGGCGGCGCACCGCGATGGCTGGCGCGCACGTCGTCCACCGCGCGCGCAAGCCGCTGCTGTTGGTCACGTGTCTGACCCATGTCGCGGAGGCGGCGCAGCGCGGCCTCGACTTTCTCGTCGGTGAACAGATGCGCGGGCGACTTGGTGTCGTGGATGATGCGGCGGATCTGCTCCTGCGCAGCATCGGGTAGGCCGGTGGGCGCGGGCGGGACGTTGGTGGAGCCCGAGCGCACGCGCGCCGCGTGCTGGCTGGCGACCTGCGCCCAGTTGGCGTTGGCATCTATAAACAGCCGCGCCATGTTCGTCGCGACGACCGCGATGGAACCGGGCGGCGAACCAAGCGCACGGGCAACGAGCGGATTGACGGGCTTATTGGGGTCGCCGCTAGCCGGGTTACGGAGGCGCAACGAGATGGGTGTGGCCGAGCGGAGGAAGTTGGTGGCCGGTAACCGGGCGAATTCATGCCAGATGGACAGCACTGGGTCATGCTTCGCCTGCGCAGCATCGAGCGCGTCCTTCCAACCGGCACCCACAGCCGGCAGTAAGTTACGGCGCTGCATAAACTGGTTAAGCGTCGCGGTGTTCGTCGGGTTGGCGAAGTCGGCGAGCGCCTTGAGGTAATCACTGGTACGCAAGATTAGCTCACCGCGGGCGCGCGCGCGCAGGCCGTCCTCGAACTTCTTTAGCTCGTTCTCCGCGTCGGCGAGCGCCTTCTGGAATTCCCTGAACTCCGGCGTATCGTTGCTGACCGGCAGCTCGAAGCCCTCGCGCGGCTCCGTGCTACTCGCGAAGACGCCGTGCAGCGCGTAGTAATCCTTTGTCGGGATGGGGTCGAACTTGTGGTCGTGGCAGCGCGCACAGGTCACGCTCAGAGCTTGGAAGCCCTTCATCACCACATCTATGCGGTCGTCAATCAGGTCGTCGGCATTGTTGTTCAGGCGTGGACCCAGCGTGATGAAACCCAGCGCGGCAAGGTGCTGCTTCTCATCGTCCTTGGCGATGCGGTCGGCGGCGATTTGCAGTTTCGCGAACTGGTCAAACGGCAGGTCATCGTTGAATGCCTTGATGACCCAGTCGCGGTAAGTGTGAGCGTGGAGATAGCGTGTCTCGCCCCGACGACCCGTGGTGTCGCCGTAACGGGCCACATCCAGCCAATGGCGACCCCATCGTTCTCCGTAACGCGGTGAAGCCAACAGGCGGTCTACCACCTTCTCAAACGCCTTTTCCGATTCGTCTGCGAGAAAGTCGTCGACTTCCTGCAATGTCGGCGGCAGGCCAGTAAGGTTAAATGTCGCGCGGCGAATGAGCGTGACCTTGTCCGCGCGCGGCGAGGGCGCGAGTTGCTTCGCTTCCAACGTTGCGAAGACGTAGTGGTCCACCGCGTTGCGCGCGAGCGGCGTCCAGTCCTTGCGGAAGTCAGGGATGATGGGCTTGAAGATGGGCTGGAAGCTCCAGTGCTGCTTCGGGTCGGTAGGGGCCGCGCCGTATTTGTTCGGCGCGTCGGCGCGCGGGTCGGGCGCGCCCAGGCGGACCCACGCTTCAAGGTCGGCAATCTGCGCGGCGGAGAGTTTCTTATCGTCCGGCGGCATTTGGAGATTCTGGTCACGGTAGCGGATGGCGCGGATGAGCAAGCTGCGGTCGGGATTACCAGGGACGATGGCGGGGCCGGACTCACCGCCCTTGAGGAGGCCATCGCGCGTGTCCAGGCGCAGACCGCCCTTGATGCGCCCACCCTCGGCGGAATGGCACTTGTAACAATCCTTCACCAGCACGGGTCGGATTTTCTTTTCGAAGAAGTCGGACTGCGCGGGTGTGAGTTTGGGCGCGGGCGCGGCGGTCAGGCAAGCGGCGCCCAAAACGTAATACCAGCCAAACGCGAGCATTTGGCTCGCGGTTGAACGACGGAGCAGCGAGCGCATGGTCAAGGTGACAAACAGGCCCTAACAGTTTTGTAAAATCACAATGCCTCTGGTCCGGCTAAAACGCAACGGAGGGAAATACCGTAGGCCGACATACCTGCCTTGAAACCGTTGTCCATAATCCGCAAATTGCCTGCATGCGCCTAGGGTTCGTCTTTCTGTTCTGCGCCGTGCAGTTGTTCTGCGCGCAGGTTGAAGCTGCGCCTACCAAGCTCAACGTCGTCCTCATCCTCGCCGATGACCTCGGCTGGACGGACCTCGCGTGCTTCGGGAGCGACCTGCATGAGACACCGCACCTGGACCGCCTCGCGCGCGAGGGCATGAAGTTCACGCAGAACTACTCCGCCTGCACCGTCTGCTCGCCCACCCGCGCCGCGTTGATGACCGGAAAATATCCCGCCCGGCTGCACATCACCGACTGGATTCCCGGCCTCATGCCGGACAATCCAAAACTGCTCGTGCCCGACTGGTCGAAACAACTACCGCTGTCGGAGACCACCATTGCGAAGGTCTTCCAGTCCGCCGGCTGGCGCACCGCAAGCATCGGCAAGTGGCACCTCGGCAACGAGGAGTTCTACCCCGAGAAGCACGGCTTCGACGTGAACATCGCGGGCCTCAACGCCGGCTCGCCGCCGACGTATTTTTCGCCGTGGCGCATCAAGACCATCACCGACGGTCGCGCCGGCGATTACCTGACTGACCGCCTCGGCGAGGAGGCCGCGGGCCTGATGGAGAAATGGCGCGACCAGCCGTTCTTCCTCTACCTCCCGCACTTCGCTGTCCACACCCCGATTCAGGGCCGCGCCGACCTCGTGGCCAAGTATCAGGCAAAACTCAAGCCCGGCCTGCGGCACAATAACCCCGCCTACGCCGCGATGGTCGAGAGCCTCGACGCCGCCGTCGGGCGCGTGCTGACGAAGCTCGACGAACTCAAGCTCGCCGAGCGCACGCTCGTCGCCTTCACCGCAGACAACGGCGGCCTCATCACGCGAGGCGTCACCACCAACGCCCCGCTCCGTCTCGGCAAGGCCTCCGCCTACGAGGGCGGAGTGCGCGTGCCCGCCATCGTGCGCTGGCCCGGCATCACCAAGCCCGGCAGCGTGCACGACACGCCGGTCATCACGATGGACTGGTTCCCCACGCTGCTGGAGGCGGCCGCTCTAAAGCCGCCGGCCGCCACCTCGGCCACGGGCGCATCGGGCCGAGATGGCGTGAGCCTTGTCCCGCTGTTGCGCGGCGCGGGCGCGCCGCCCGCGCGCGACCTCTTCTGGCATTACCCGCACCACCAGCACTACCAGCTCGGCGGCGCGATGCCCTACGGCGCAATCCGGCGCGGCGACTTCAAGCTCGTCGAACACTTCAACGACATGCGGGTGGAGCTTTACAACCTTCGCGAGGACATCAGCGAAACGCGCGACCTGGCCGCCGCGCAGCCGCAGAAGGTCGCCGAACTTCGCGACCGCCTCCACGCGTGGCGCAAGGAAGTCGGCGCGCAGATGCCCTCGCCCAACCCCATTCACAATCCGGCCAAGCCCGAATACACGCCGCCTCCGCCGAAGGCCAAGAAGAAGGGAAACGATTGAACGCCACTTTGCCCCGCCGGTGGCCGCTCACTTCGCCGGCCACCAGCCGTCGAGCAACTTCGTGAGCTGGGCCACGCGCGCCCCGTTGGCCCCGGCGAGATTGCTCACCTCGTGCGGATCCTTGCCGAGGTCGTAAAGCTCGACCACATCGTCTGGCTGGTTGCGCTTCTCAGGCACAATGAGCTTCCAATCGCCCTCGATGATCCAGCGCCACTTGAGGCTCGATGCGGGATCCTGCATGTCCACGAAGTTATGCGTGAAGCACTCGCCGTAGATGGCCTTGCGCGCGGCGACGGCCTTCTCATCCAGCAAGTTCAACCCCGGCATTTGCGGTGTCGCTTTGAGGCCGACGGCCGCGAGCAATGTGGGCATGAGGTCAAGCGAGCTGGCCAGATGCGGGGAGCGCTGCGGTTTCACCTTGCCGGGCCAGCGAACCATGATGGGGGTGCGGAGGCCGCCGTCATATTGAGACTGCTTGGACTTCTGAGCGTAGCGGCCCGAGTTGGGGTTGGTGATCCAGCCGTTGTCGGTGACATAGACGACGATGGTGTTGTCCGCGAGCTTCTGCTCATCGAGGTGCGCAAGGAGCGCGCCACAGGTTTCATCGAACCAGTCCACCATCGCCCAGTACTTTGCGACGTGAAGTGAGGGGGTCTGGTCTTTGTATCGGTCCAGCAACCGCTGTGGTGGCGTGTGTGGATCGTGTGGCATCATCGGCGCATACCAAACGAAGAACGGCTTCTGCTCCTGTCGAGCCGTGGCGATGAAATCGTAAATCGGCTGCATGGTCTTGCGGCCGATGTCGAGGCCAGCGTCGCCGTGCCGGCCGCCTTGGGTCATGCCGTGAGTGAACCCGCCCCGGCTGAAATGTTTCTGCCACCACTTGCCGGTCTGAAGGCTGAGATAACCCTGTTTGGCTAGTTCGCGCGGGAGCGTCGGGACGGCCTCGATGAACTTGGACATCAGCTCCCGGCCGTCGGTAAACTGCTTTGACTTTTGGAACTCCGCACCTTTCATGCCCGGCACCGGCGGCGGGTCGTTGCTCGTGACTTTGTGTTGGTGTGGATACAACCCGGTGATCATGGATGCCAGGCTCGGACAGCAGAGGCTGGAAGGCACGTAGCCCCGTGTGAAGGTGAGGCTTTGCGCCGCCAACTTGTCGAGGTGCGGGGTCTTAAGATGCGGGTGTCCCATGAAGGAGTAGTCGCCCCAGTGGTGGTCGTCCGAGACGATCATCACGATATTCGGCGGCGCGGCGGTCAGACAAAGGCCGGCCAAGGACAAGACGAACACCAGCGCCATGCGACTAAACTTGAGCATGGCCGAGTCAAATCGCCATCGCGTCTCTTGTCAAACGCTCCGCGCAACCCGAGCAAAGGCAAAGCGGTTGCGAGCCATTTGGATTGAACCGCGTCTGCCGCTCCGCTTTGCTCTCCCCGTCACCTGCAAATATGCAAGCACGCTGCATCCTCTTTGGTTTTCTCCTCCTGCTGGCTATCACCACGCCATCGCCCGCAGCAGAGACGCCGAAGCTCGAGCGCCTCAAATACAATCACCCCGGCCTCGTGGTGGACCTCGGCGTCGGCCTGTGGGCGTGGCCGCTGCCGATGGACTTCGATGGCGATGGCGACCTCGACCTCGTGGTGAATTGCCCGGACAAACCCTACAACGGCGTTTACTTCTTCGAGAACACCAGCGGCGACACCGCGAAGAACAAGCTGCCCGTGTTCAAACCCGGCCGCCGCATCAGCAAGGGCTTGCAGAATGTGCAGGTCAGCCATGTCGGCGGAAAACCCGTCGTGCTCTCGCCGGGCCATGCGCATCCCGACTTTCTCCAGACCGGCCTCGACCACTCCGTGAAGCTCCCGCTGCCCGCCAACGTGCATCCCAACAAAGTCCGCGCGAACATGTGGCGCTCGGTGGACTACGACGGCGACGGCACGCAGGACTTGCTCATCGGCGTCGGCGACTGGACGGGATACGTCTGGGACAACGCCTACGACGCGCGCGGCCAGTGGACCAATGCGCCGTTGCGCGGCTTTGTCTATTTCGCGCGCGGCACGGGCACGGCGGAGAAACCAGCTTACGACCAACCGGTGAAAGTCCTCGCGAGCGGCAAGCCGCTGGAAACCTTCGGCTGGCCGTCGCCAAACTGCGCGGACTTCGATGGCGACGGTGATCTGGATTTGCTCTGCGGTGAGTTCCTCGACGGCTTCACCTACTTCGAGAACATCGGCACGCGCACCGCCCCGAAGTATGCGCCGGGGCGCAGGCTCACCTTGCCAGCGAATTATGAAGGCCCGCAGTTTCCCACCGCGTGGCTCGCGACGCAGGAGGCCTCGAAGCTCGCCGGTTCGCCGCGCCCCCTCACGATGGACTTGCAGATGATCACGCCCACCGCGATGGACTGGGACCGCGACGGCGACCTCGACCTCATTGTCGGCGACGAGGACGGGCGCGTCGCGTTCATCGAGAACACCGGGAAGTTCACCGCGGATCGCACGCCGCAATTCCTCCCGCCGCGCTACTTTCAGCAGGAGGCCGACGACGTGAAGTTCGGCGCGCTCGCCACGCCGGTCGGCTTCGATTGGGATGGCGACGGCGACACCGACATCATCTGCGGCAACACGGCGGGCTACATCGCCTTCTTCGAAAACCTCTCCGGCCCGCGCGTCGAGAAACCCAAGTGGGCCGCCCCGAAATGGCTCGAGGCGGGCGGCAAAGTCATCCGCCCGATGGCCGGCTACAACGGCAGCATCCAAGGCCCGTGCGAGGCGAAGTGGGGTTACACCACGCAGACCGTGGCGGATTGGGACGGCGACGGTTTGCCGGACCTCGTGGTCAATTCCATCCTTGGGAAAGTGGAGTGGTATCGAAACACGGGCACGCACCGCGCGCCGAAGCTCGCCACCGCGCAGCCCATCGAGGTCGAGTGGAACCGCCCGCAGCCGACACTCGCCTACGGCTGGCTCCGCCCCGAGGGCAAGGCGCTGCTCACACAATGGCGCACGACGCCGGTGGCGGTGGATTGGAACAAGGACGGCTTGATGGACCTCGTGATGCTGGACCAGGCGGGCTACCTCGCTTTCTTCGAGCGGGTGAAACGCGACGGCCAGCTCATGCTGCTCCCGCCCCAACGCGTGTTGTGCAACGAGACCAGCCAGCCGCTGCTCCTGAGCAAAGGCCTCGCCGGCAAGAGCGGCCGGCGCAAACTCAGCGTCGTGGACTGGGACGGCGACGGGAAACTCGACCTGCTGCTGAACTCGTCGAGCGCGAATTTCCTCCGGCAAGTCGGCGTGCGCGACGGCAAGTGGCTCTTCAAGGACGAAGGTCCACTGGTCGCGCAGAACATCGAAGGCCACGACGTCAGCCCGACCACCGTGGACTTCAACGGCGATGGCATCCCCGATTTCCTTGGCGGCGCGGAAGACGGGCGGTTTTACTACCTGCGCAACCCGCGCACGCGCTAAAAACAACCCATTCAATCTTATCCATGATGAAACTTTTACTCTCCCTCTCTTTCCTCGCCACGCTCGCGTGCGCCCAACCCATCGTTGGCGGCTACAGCCCGGTCGCGGCCACGGACCCGGACGCGCTCGCCGCGGCCAAGTTTGCGGTGGCCAAACAGGACGCGAAGCTCACCTTTCAAGCTCTCGACAAAGCCGCGCGCCAAGTCGTCGCCGGCATGAACTATCGCCTGACTCTCCGCGTGTTAGACGCTGGAAAGCCTCGCCTAGCCGAAGCCGTCGTGTGGCGAAAGCTCGGCAATGCAGGTCATGAACTGACGTCGTGGAAATGGCTGGATGTCCCACCGCCGCCCGCCGCGAAGTGAGCCGGGCGTCGTCGGAAGGAAATGCTTCGCAGCGCGCGGTGATTGCGGCAGACTGCGGCGCATGAAGCCACGCGCTGGAATGCGCTTCGCATCGTGACAGCATCCCCGCATTCCCCCTCCGCTCTCCGCACCGCATGGCTCGTGGTCGCGCTGCTCTTTCCCGTCGCGCTGCTGAACTACCTCGACCGGCAGATGATTGCCGCGATGAAGTTGTCGGTGATGAAGGACATCACCGACATCGGCAGCGAGGCGAACTGGGGCATGATGCTCGGCCAGTTCAAGTGGGTGTATGCGATTTTCAGCCCCGTCGGTGGCTGGATTGCGGACCGCTTCAGCAAACGGTGGACGATCTGTTCGAGCCTCTTCGTCTGGTCCGCGATCACGTGGGCCACGGGCCGCGTGACGACTTACGACGGCCTTCTGTGGACGCGCTCGCTGATGGGCGTGAGCGAGGCGTTTTACATTCCCGCGGCGCTCGCGATGATCGCGGACTACCACGCGGCCGGCACCCGGTCACGCGCGGTGGGCTTGCATCAGATCGGCATCTACTCGGGCGTGATCACCGGCAGTTTCGCGGGCTACGTGGCGGACGCGCCGGGCCTGGGCTGGCGCTGGGCGTTCGACATCACGGGCATCGTCGGCGTGCTTTACGCGCTGCCGCTCTTGTGGCTGCTGCGCGACACGCCGCGGGTCAAGGACTCCGATTCGCCGACGGCCGCGCGTCACAGGTCGCTCGGCGATTCGGCGAAGGAACTCGCCACGAACGGCGCGTTCATCCTGCTGGTGCTCTACTTCACGCTGCCTGCGATGGCGGGCTGGGTCGTGCGCGACTGGATGCCGGCGATTCTAGCGAAGGAACTCAACTTGAAGCAGGGCATCGCCGGCGTGAGCGCGGTGGTGTGGTGGCAGGGCGCGGCCATCTTCAGCGCGATCGCCGGCGGCTGGCTCGCCGACCGGTGGATGCGCCGCAGCGAGCGCGGGCGCATCTACGTGAGCGCCATCGGCATGGGCCTCATCATCCCGGCGATGCTCGGCGTGGGCGTGGTGGTGAGCAACGTGGGCGCGGACTCGCTCAAGTGGGCCATCGTGTTCCTCATCGTGTTCGGCGCAGGATGGGGATTCTTCGACTGCAACAACATGCCCATCCTCTCGCAAATCGTCCGGCCCGAGCTGCGTGCGACGGGTTACGGCTGCATGAACATGGTGAGCATCAGTTGCGGCGGCTTCGCGGACTGGGGTTTCGGCGCGTTGCGCGACGCCAAGGTGCCGCTGAACCTCATCTTCGGCGTCTTCGCCGCCACCGCGCTTGTCTCCGTCGTGCTCGTGCTGCTCATCCGGCCGAAGAAGCTCGGGTGACCGCGCGTCGAGACCTTCGCATGCAACCGCTCCACACTTTGCGGGCCGGCGTCATCGGCACGGGCTTCATCGGCCCGGTGCACATCGAGGCGCTCAAACGGCTCGGCGTGCAAGTCACCGCCATCTGCGGCTCGACGAAGAACGCCCGCGCCACCGCGGAGAGGTGGGGCATCCCCGAGGTCTTTGGCGACTACGACTACCGGGCGATGCTCGCGTCGCCGAACGTGGACGTCGCGCACATCACCTCGCCGAACAAAGTCCACGTCGAGCAGTCGCTCGCCGCGCTCGCAGCGGGCAAGCACGTCGTCTGCGAGAAGCCGCTCGGGATGACGGCGAAGGAAACTGCAAAGGTCGTTGCCGCCGCGAGGAAGAAGGGCTCGCCCGTGTTCGCGGTGAACTACATGTGCCGCTTCTTCCCCGCCGTGCTTCAGATGCGCGCGATGGTCCAACGCGGCGACCTCGGGCGAATCATCCACGTGCAAGGCCACTTCTTTCAGGACTGGCTGCTGCACGCGACCGATTACAACTGGCGCCTGCTCGCGAGCGAGGGCGGCAAGCTCCGCGCCGTCGGCGACATCGGCACGCACTGGATTGACGCCGTGAGTTTCATCCTCGGCGCGCGCGCGGAGTCCGTGTTCGCGCATTTGGAGACCTTCCACAAGACCCGCCACCGCCCGCGCGGCGAACGGCAGACCTTTGCGAAGGTGGACCCCAGGACGATGCTGCCCTACAAGTGCGACACCGAGGATTTCGGCTCCGTGCTGCTGCGCTTCGGCAAGGCGCAGCATGGTTTTGCGAGCGGCGTCCACGCCAACGCCTCCATCTCGCAAGTCGCCGCGGGCTGGAAATGCAGCCTCGCGCTCGGCATCTACGGCACCAAGGGCAGCGTGCGCTGGGATCTGCAGCAACCGGATGAAATCCTCGTCGGCCGCCGCGACGAGCCGAACCAGACTCTCCAGCGCGGCACCGCCGGCTTCAGCGAGGACGTCGCCGGATTCACCGACTATCCCGGCGGCCATCCCGAGGGCTTTCCCGACAGCCACAAGATGCACTGCCGTGCGGTCTATCAGCACATCGCCAGCGGACGCAAGACGCCCGCGTTGTTCGCCACCGCCGGAGACGGCCATCACGAGGTGAAGCTCTGCGAAGCGGTGCTGAAGAGCAGCCGGGCAAGGCAGTGGGTCAACGTTTGACACGCACCCTCGCCAAGCGGCACCAATCCCGGTCATACACCGGCGCCGATGAGCGCCGATGAGCGGTCCAACATTATGAAACTCGGCTTTGTCTCCGCCATCCTTCCCGAACTCAACCTCCATCAAGTGCTCGCCTTCGCCGCGGCGGAGCGCTTTGCGTGCGTCGAGGCGATGTGCTGGCCCGTCGGCAAGGCCGAGCGCAAGTTCGCCGGCGTCACGCACATTGACGTGGACGGCTTTGACCGCGACCACGCCGGCGCGGTTCACACGCTTTGCTCGAGGCACGGTGTCTCGCTCTCCGCGCTCGGCTACTATCCGAATCCACTCGACCCGAACCCCTCGGTGTCGAAGGTCGCAGTGGGCCACTTGCGAAAAGTCATCAAGGCCGCGTCCGTGCTTGGGTTGAAGACCGTGAACACCTTCGTCGGCCGGGACTGGACGAAGAGCGTGGACGACAACTGGCCGCGCTTCCTCAAGACGTGGCGCCCGCTGATCGCGTTCGCCGCGGACCACGGCATCCGCATCGGCATCGAGAACTGCCCGATGTCCTTTACCAAGGACGAGTGGCCGGGCGGGAAAAACCTGTTCACCACGCCCGCGATCTGGCGGCGCGCGTTCAGCGACATCCCTTCGGCGCACTTCGGACTGAACTACGACCCGTCGCACTTCGTGCTCCAGCACATGGACCCGGCCAGCCCGTTGCGTGAGTTCCAGTCCAGGCTCTTCCACGTCCACGCGAAGGACGTGAACCTGCACCGCGACCGCCTCAACGAGGTCGGCGTCTTCGCGCACCCGAACGAGTGGCACACGCCGCGCATCCCCGGCTACGGCGAGATGGACTGGGCGAAGTTCATGGCCGCGCTGACGGCGACGTGCTATCGCGGCCCCGTGTGCATCGAGGTGGAAGACCCGGCCTTCGGCAAGTCGCTCGAAGGAAGGAAGCGCGCGGTGGTGGTCGCGGGCAGCATCTTGCGGCCGTATTTCGGATGATGGCCGGACGGTGTGCTTCCGACGCAACGACACAGTGCCGCAAAGGACGGTTCGGCCGGAATCTCTTTCGCCTTTGCGGCTTCGCGTCTTTGCGTCAATGCTCCCCGCCGCATGAAACACAGCTACGACGAACTGGCCAAGATGATTGACCACTCGCTGCTGCACCCGACGATGACCGACAGCGAATTGGAGGAAGGCTGCAAGCTCGCGGCGAAGTATCAGGTCGCGTCGGTCTGCATCAAACCCTACTTCGTGAAACGCGCGGCGCAGTTGCTCAAGGGCACCGGCGTGCTCGTCGGCGCGGTCATCGGGTTTCCGCACGGCAGTTCCTCCACGGAGGCGAAGCGATACGAGACGTGGCTCGCCTGCCAGGACGGCGCGTCGGAAATCGACATGGTCATCAACGTCGGCAAGGCGCTCACCGGCGACTGGGATTATGTGGCCAACGACATCTCAGCCGTGTGCGAAGAGGCCCACCGGCACGGTGCCAAGGTGAAGGTGATCTTCGAGAACGACTACCTCGCCAGGGGCGGCGCCGGCATGGACAGTGACGCCCTCAAACAGATGCTGTGCGTCGTCTCCGAGCAAGCGGGCGCGGACTGGGTGAAGACCTCGACAGGCTACGGATTCGTGAAACAGCCCGACGGCAACTACAACTACAGGGGCGCCACCGAGCATGACCTCGCGCTCATGCGTGCAAGCGTCTCGGCGAAAGTGCAGGTCAAAGCCGCGGGCGGCGTGCGTGACCTTGACGGGCTCATCAAAGTCCGCGACCTCGGCGCGACCCGCTGCGGCGCCACGGCGACCGCCGCGATGCTCGGCGAATACCGGCGGCGCGAAGCAGCCGGGACGTCCGGGCAAGGTGCTGATCCGGCGGGTAGTTCGATCGGAACCGGCGGGTATTGAAGCTCAACCCGGCCACGTCGACCTCCTGCTCACCCGACAACCATGTTGATTCCGGCCGGGGAATGAGGCTGAATCCGCGCGCGATTGCGCTCAATGAAACCCTTTCCAATCCACGGTCTCGTCGCCGCGACTCATACTCCGTTCCTCGCGGACGGCTCGTTGAACCTGCCCATCGTCGAGACCCAGGCGGCGCATCTGTCTGCAAGCGGCGTGAAGTTCGCATTCATCTGCGGCAGCACGGGCGAAAGCCATTCGCTCACCGTCGAGGAACGCCGCGCGCTCGCAGTCCGCTGGATGGAAGTCACGCGCGGCTCCGCCTTGAAGGTCATCGTCCACGTCGGCGCGAACTGCCTTGCCGACGCCCGCGCGCTCGGGTCGCAAGCGCAGGAGCTTGGCGCGGCCGCCGTGTCCGCGCTTGCGCCGAGTTACTTCAAGCCGCGCTCCGTCGCGGCGCTCGTGGACTGTTGCGCGGAGATTGCGGATGGCTGTCCCGAACTGCCGTTCTTCTATTACGACATCCCGGCGCTCACCGGTTTCACGCTGCCGATGCCGGAGTTCCTCGCCCAGGCCCGCGACCGAATCCCGAATCTCGCGGGCATCAAGTTCACCAACGCCGACCTGATGATGTTTCAGCAGACGCTGCGATTCGATGGCGGGGCGTTCAGCGTGCCGTGGGGCTGCGATGAGTATCTGCTGGCCGCGCTCGCGCTGGGCGCGACGGGCGCGGTGGGCAGCAGCTACAACTTCGCCGCGCCGGTTTACCACCGGGTCATCGCGGCCTTCGCGCGGGGGGACATGCCGGCCGCGCGCGATGCGCAATTCCAGTCGGTGCAACTGATCGCGCTGCTCGCCTCGCGCGGCTACCTGGGCGCGGCCAAGGCGACGATGAAAATGCTCGGCGTGGATGTCGGACCCGCTCGCCTGCCGAATGCCAGCCTCGACGCGGCCCAGCAAGCGTCACTTCGGGCGGACCTCGAGCGACTCGGCTTCTTCAACTGGGTCGGGCGCTGACCGTGGTTCAATCCACCGTGTCGAGTTGAGGCCCGGGCTCATCGTCGCGCGTCGGCCCGCTGCGCCGGCTGCCGACTGGACGCCCCGCATGCACCGGGTTCGGGCGCAGCATGCGCTTCTGCCGCTCGCGGTCGCCCGCGTTGCGGATGACGGGGATGGGCTTCTCGCTGTTGATGTCGAGCCCCGTGTAATACATCGCCGCCGAGCCGGTCATTGGCAGCGGGATGAAGTCCTGCACCTGTTGCAGGTTCCACTTTTCCCCTTTCAGGAACTTCTCCACCGCGCCCATTTCCTCGTCGGTGCAGCCGGGGAAGCTGGAGATGAAATACGGCACGAGATACTGCTCCTTGCCGACTTCCTCGCTGAGCTCGAAAAACTTTTCCATGAACGCCGGGAAGTCGCCGGCGGGCTTCCGCATGCGGCGCAGCACCTCCGGATGCGTGTGTTCGGGCGCGACTTTCATGTGGCCGCTGACGTGATTTTGCACCAACTCGCGCGTGTATTCGGGCGTGCGAAGCGCGACGTCCATGCGGATGCCGGATTGCACGAAGACATGCTTCACGCCGGGCTGCGAGCGCGCGCCGCGCAGGAGGTCGAGCTGCGGCTGTTCGTTGATGCCAAAGTGCGGACAGATCGTCGGCCATAGGCAGCTCGGGCGGTGGCACGATTTGCACGCGTCCACGTGGCCGTTCTGCGCGGCGTAAAGATTCGCCGTCGGCCCGCCGAGGTCGGCGATGGTGCCGCGAAAGGAATCCGACTTGGTCATCGTGCGAATCTCCTTCATCACCGAGTCCACGCTCCGGCTCGAGAGGAACTTGCCTTGATGAAATCCCAGCCCGCAAAAAGTGCAGCCGCCCGCGCAGCCGCGTGACACGATCACCGAATCCTTGATGGTCGCAAATCCGGGCACCTTGCCCGTGTAGCTCGGGTGCGCGAGCCGCATGAAAGGCAGCTCGTAGAGGGCGTCGAGATCGGGGCCGTCCACTGGAAACGCGGGCGGCTCCTGCAGCACCGCGCGGTTGCCATGCATCTGCACGAGGCGCTTGCCGCAATACGGCGTCTGCTGCGCCTCGACCACTTTCGTCAGCCGCATCAAGTGCTTCTTGTCCGCCTGCAAGTCCTCCCATGACGGCAGAATGATGCAGTCCTTGAAGTCCGCCGCCGCCGTGGCCTTCGCGCCCAGGAACATCGTCGTGCCGCGGATGCCGCCGAGGTCGTTGTTGCCGGCCTTCAACCGCGACGCGATCTCGCGCGCGGCCACTTCGCCCATGCCGAAGACGAGGAGGTCGGCCTTGGTGTCGGCCATGATGGACGGGCGCAACTTGTCCTCCCAATAATCGTAGTGCGCGACGCGGCGCATGCTCGCCTCCATGCCGCCGAGCACGACCGGCACGCCGGGGAACGCGCGCCGCGCCATCTGCGAATAAACGACGGCGGCGTGATTCGGGCGGTTGCCGGGCGTGCCGTTCTCGCTGTAGACGTCCTCCTTCCGCTTGTGCCGCGCGGCGGTGTAGTTGGACACCATCGAGTCGAGGTTGCCCGCGGTGACGCCGACGAAGAGCCGCGGCGCGCCCATGACTTGGATGGATTCGACCTTCGTCCAGTCCGGCTGCGCGACGATGCCGACGCGATAGCCCTCCGCCTCGAGCACGCGCCCGATCATCGCCGCGCCGAAAGACGGATGATCCACATAGGCGTCGCCGGTGATGATGAGGATGTCGAGCTCGCTCCACCCCTTCGCGTCCATCTCGGCGCGCGACACTGGCAGGAAGCCCGCCGGGCCGGCGGGCGAACCTCGTGTGCTTTTGCGCGATGTGGTCGCCATGTCAGATTGCGAGAGTGCGCGAACGAGCATCGCGAAGCAAAGGATGGAATTGGAACCGATGACCGACCGCAGCCGGATTTTTTGCAGACTATTCCGGATTGGTTGGCACCTTGCAGAAGCCGTGTCCAAGTGAACACCGACGCCGGTGGGTGGAATCGCGCTGCAATTGTCCTGACGGACCGAGCAGAGCGAAGCGACTCGGAGGGGCTCGATCCGGCGGTCTGCCTTCCGGGTCTGCCGTGACGTGAAAGCCCACCTGGCTCAACCATCTCTACACTTCTTCCAAGGGTGACTTTGCGTCGCCGAAGGTCTTCGGGCGCACGTCCATTTTGTCCATCATGGACAGGAAAAGGCGGCAGAGCTGGCGGTCGGGCTTGTCCTTGTAGTCGAGCGCGCGCCCGCCCTTGAGCCGGCCGCCCG
>Ga0194120_10007193_pt1 | contig 15328 bp, 12 predicted proteins | sample TA2MahCa65mmetaG_FD_148642 | JGI IMG/M metagenome (GOLD analysis project Ga0194120, IMG submission 148642) | Freshwater microbial communities from Lake Tanganyika, Tanzania - TA2015019 Mahale Deep Cast 65m | ecosystem: Environmental > Aquatic > Freshwater > Lake | place: Tanzania: Lake... | reverse complement strand
ACGCGGCCGGCCTCGATGGCCTTGGAAAGGGTGCGTTCGTCCTCAGCGTTGAGCAGCGGCACCTTGCCGATGTCGTTGAGGTACAGACCGATGGAGTCAGACATTGTGAATGCTTTCTGTTGGGGTGACGACACACGACACCCACGAGGGGTTGTGTGTGGCGTCGGGGGGTTGTGGGGGGATTGCGGGGGTATTCGGGGAAATGCAAAGTTACAGGATTGTCACGCACGATGTCAAGAGGAAAGTTGCAGATTTCGCCCGGCGCCCGATAGAAGCACCCCAAGTCGCGTAGTTACGCCGTTTGGTGGCGTCGTTGCAGGGCGGGCCGGGGCCGTTGAAACCCCGCGACTCCTAGAATTCGCAGCGTGCCGCAACGTCTCGGGGTGTTCGGCGGCACCTTCGATCCACCTCACAGGGGCCATCTGGCGGTCGCCGTGGCGGCCCGCGAACGCCTCGGGCTCGACCGCGTGTTGCTCGTCGTCGCCAACGACCCGTGGAAGAAGTCGCCCGAGCGCTCGGTTACCGCGGCCGCCGACCGTCTCGCACTCGTTGAGGCGCTCGTGCGCGGGGCTGACGGGCAGGCGCTGCCCGGATTGGTGGCGAGCGACCTCGAGATTCGCCGCGGTGGAGCGAGTTACACGGTGACCACCCTGCGCGAGTTGGCCGAGGCACACCCTGGCGCCGAAATGTTTCTGATCATCGGTCGCGATCTGGTGGATGAATTCGCGTCGTGGCACGAGTCGACGGAAATCGAGCGCCTCGCCACCATCGTCGTCGTCGACCGACCCGGTTACTCCGCCGCCGTCAAGCGCGGTTGGATGTCGCTACCCGTCGAACCCGTCGACGTGAGCAGCACCGAACTGCGTGATCAACTGCGCGCCGGTCGCGATGTGTCGGCACATCTCACGCCCGCGGTTATGGCGGAGGTGCGGGCACGAAATTTGTATCGCGTTGGCGCGTCTGCATGACCACGTTTCGCGCCAAGCGGGTTCGTGCGTTGCGCATCGCGATTGCCTCGGGCGTGGCCTCGGCGCTCGTGTTGCCACTCGGCGTGACGCTGGCGTGGAATCAGTTGCTCGACTCGCGTGCGTCGACGGCAATCGTGACGAGTGCAGTTGCCATCCCCGATACTCCTGCTGCTCTCGTAGCCGGGCTGGGCGAAGGTGGGCAGTTGAGTCATCTGTTCGTGGCCACACTCGACGCGAGCGGTGTCGGAGGCACGGTCGTGTTGTTGCCGATCGGTGCAGCCACCGAGGTTGAAGCGCCAGCGGCCGACGATGCCACAGCGGAATCGACCGTTGCCGTGCCGAAGCGCCTTGCCGAGGTGTACGCCACCGACGGGTTGGGCGGTCTCGCCAACGAGGTGCAGGGGCTGCTCGATGTTTCGTTCGTGGCAGTCGGTGCACTCGGGCGCGTGGAACTCATCAACGTGCTGGCCCCGCTCGGTGGTGTGGATGTGTTGTTGGATCGCGATGTTGTGACGGTGGCCGTCGACGGCACGCCGACCAAGTTGGCAAGTGCCGGCGAGAGCTCGTATCCAATCGACCGACTCGTCGACATTGTTCTGGCACGCCGACCCAATGAGAAAGAGTCCGAGCGATTCGCTCGTCACCGCGAAGTGTGGAACGGCATCGTGAAACGTGTCGGTGCCGGTGTCGACTTGCCGCCCGAAGTCGACATGACAGCCGCCGGTCTCGTTGATGCGTCCAACTTCATGCAGCGCGTACTCGGCGGGGCACTGCAAGTGTGGCAACTTTCCGCAGCTCCGGTGCTCGACAAGACCGCGAACCCGAAACGACAAGACATGTACGCGCTCGACCGCGCCGAAGTGGTGATGGTGTTCGCGTCGGTGGCACCGAGTGCGATGTCGGGTGGCGATTATCCGCTCACGGTGATGATCGATAGTGCATTCAACGACCCGCTCGTCAGCCGTGCCGCAGTTGCGGCGCTGCTCGATGCCGGCATCGGCGTTGGTGTGATGCGTGAAGTGTCGGCGCAAGAACAGGCGAATACCGTCATTGAGGCGGACGATGAGGTCGCCAACGCGCTGCAAGCCCTGCTCGCCGGCGCTCTCGGACCAATGGAGAAGGGCGCGTGGAAATCCCCGGTGGCTGGCATCGATGCGGCAATCACACTTGGTGCGGACTTCGTAGCCTCAGTGCGCAACAAGTGACGACTTCTTCCAATTCACCCAGGTTCGCGGCCGAGAGCGCAGTTCGTTCGTGACCGTAGGCGTCGATGCCGACACGTTGGCACTCGCTCGATCGGCTGCGTCGGCCGCCGACGAAAAGCAGGGCAGCGACATTCGAGTTATCGATGTGTCGGAAGTGTTGCCGATCGTCGGATTGTTTGTCGTGACGAGTGCCGGCAACCCGCGACTCGTGCGCACCATTGCCAACGAAGTTGAAGACCGAATTCGCCTCGAACATCGACGATCGCCGGTTCGTACCGAGGGCATTTCCGAATCGCAGTGGGTGCTGCTCGATTACGGCGACGTCGTCGTGCACGTGTTTGCCGAGGAGACTCGGCGCTTCTATGAAATCGAGCGTCTGTATCGCGATCGCCCAGCGGTGGATTGGCGCACCTGACGAACGCTGGGTGGTCGCAGCACCGCGATTGCCGCTAGGTTTACGAGGCGATTTCGGGGCTGTAGCTCAGTTGGTAGAGCGCCTCCATGGCATGGAGGAGGCCAGGGGTTCAATTCCCCTCAGCTCCACTGTTTCGTCTGAAGCCGCATATCTTGGCTGGTTTACGCTTGGCGCGTGGCACGCACGTTGATTGCCCAGATTTCCGACACGCACATCCCAGGCGCGGGCGAGGCGTCGCACCCTGATGCTCAACCTGTGCGGAATCTCACGCTGGCGTTGCAGCACGCATCGCGACGTTGCAGCGGCATCATCATCACCGGCGATTGTGCCGCAAAGGCGGGCACCGATGCGGAGTACGCGGCGTTCGCAGAGGTGATCAAAGCGGCGACCGTTCCGGTGTGGCTGGTGCCCGGCAACCACGACGACTCAGCAAAGATGCAGCGGCTCTTTTCGCTGCCGAATGCGAACGGTCGCTGCGACTACATAGTGGATGTCACTGGCGCACGGATCATTGTGCTCGATTCCACTCGGTTGGGTCGTGAAGACGGGTCACTCGACGCTGCACAAACCGATTGGCTGGCGGCGCAACTCGACACCCGCACCCACCAGGCGCCAGCGTTGATTGCACTGCATCACCCGTGCATTCGTGTCGGCGGCAAGGCATTCGACTCGATTCGTCTTGATGAGGAGTCACTCGCACGTCTGCAGGCGACGCTGCAGGCGGCCACATTGCGTGGCGCCCGAATCCACGGAATCATCACCGGGCACGCGCACATGACGTGCCTGGGAGAGTTTGCTGGCGTGCGCTCATTCATCTGCCCATCGAGCGCGTACGAGTTCGGGTTCATCGACGGCCGGTTCTCCTACCAAATTGGCGAGCCGCAATACATGGAGTATTCGTGGGGCGACGACGGCCGCGACTTTTTCGCCCGCGTGATCACCGTCGACGACGCACTTTGGCGAACGATGCCCTAATCGGGCAGACTGCCAAGACGTGACCGACCTGTCGCCCAGCCGCCCGAACGCTTATGACGGTGCCGTATCACTGCGGCGTTTGGTGAAGCGCTTCGGTGAGCGCGCGGTCGTCGACGATGTGTCACTCGACGTGCGAGCCGGCGAGTTCTTCTCGCTGCTTGGCCCGAGCGGTTGCGGAAAAACGACCACCCTGCGAATGATCGCAGGGTTCGAGCAGCCCGACTCGGGCAGCGTGGTGATCGACGATGTCGATGTCACCGAGTTTGCCCCAGAGAAGCGGCTGTGCAACACCGTGTTTCAGCAGTATGCGCTCTTCCCGCATCTTGACGTGTACCAGAACGTGGCATTCGGCTTGCGCTTCTCTCCGTTCGCGCGTGACGAAAGGGTGGCGGTCGGTAAGGCACTCGAACTCGTGCGTCTCACCGGGTTCGACAAGCGTCGCGTGCAGCAGCTGAGCGGTGGTGAGCAGCAGCGAGTGGCACTCGCGCGGGCCATCGTGCTCGAACCGAGCGTGCTGTTGCTCGACGAGCCACTCGGGGCGCTCGATGCACAGTTGCGCCATGCGTTGCAGGTGGAGCTGTCGTCGCTGCAGCGAGAGCTCGACACCACGTTCATCTACGTGACGCACGATCAAGAGGAGGCGTTCACGATGAGTGATCGCATCGGCATGATGCGCGATGGTCGCCTGCTGCAGGTCGGCTCACCCGAGGAGTTGTACGAGGAGCCGGCATCGGTCGACGTCGCCACGTTCGTCGGCACAGCCAACTTGATGGCAGGACGCCTGGTGAATGCCACCACGGTGGAAGTGTTCGGCGCGCGCTATCCGGTCGCGGCAGGGGTCAACTGGGATGCGTCACGAATTCGTGGTGCCGTGCAACCGAATGAGGAGTGCACCGTGATGGTGCGCCCCGAGCGCGTGCACCTTGAAGTGGTGAACAACAATGCGCCACGCACCGCTGGCGAAGCACCGATAGCCACCGTCGAGCGCGTCACGTTCTCCGGTTCATCGCTCCTGGTCGCGGTGCGCTGTGCCGGTATGGCGGTGTCAGCCGAAGTGCCCAACGACGACTCGGTGCCCGACCTCTCACCGGGTGACCAGGTGCAGATGGTGATCCGCCCGGATCACCTGCGGATATTCACGCGTCAGCCTGCGTGACTTCATCCAAGAACTGACGCAACGTCACACGCTCCCCGGCGCGACGCCGCAACCACCACATGCTCCCGGCACCAATCAACAATCCCATGAACGAAAACGCCACGAGCAATGTTGCGAGGGCATTCAACGCGGGCGACGAGGCACCACGCACCGCGCCGTAGATGCGCACCGGCACCGTTTCTGATGCCGCCCCCGAAGACAAGAAACTCGACACGATGAAGTCGTCAATTGATGTGGCAAACACGATCACACCGGCCGCCACGATCGCGGGTCGCAGTAACGGCACCAGCACCAGGCGGGTTGCTGCACGACGTGAGGCGCCGAGATCGCGCGCTGCCTCTTCGTATGACGAACCAATCATCAGCAGTCGCGCTCGCACCGTGACGACCACGGCCGACAAGTTGAGAGTGATATGACCGATGATCTGTGCCGGGCGCCCGAGCGGAATCGCCGCATACAGGTTGGTGAAGACGAGCAAGAGTGCAGCACCGAGCACCAGTTCCGGGGTCACGAGCGGTGCCGATACGAGTGCCGATGAACTGCCTGCACCGCGACCACGCCAGCGCTGCAACCCGATCGCGAGCATCGTGCCGAGCGGGAGGGTGACCACCACCGTCACCACGGCGAGCACGAGGGAGTTGACCGTCGTCATGCGCAGCGAGTCATCGTGCAACAGTGACGCGTTCGGGTCGCCGATCCACCACCGCAATGAGAAGCCCTGCCACACCGAACGACTGCGTCCAGCATTGAACGAGAACAGCACGGCAATCAGTACGGGCAACAAAGACCACACGATGTACACCCACGTGAGCCCCGCCAGTGCACGCGAGCGGTATGCAGTCATCGCGCCACCTGCTGTCGTGCGTTGTCACGCACGTACCACCAAGCGAGGCAAGCAAGAACGAACGAGAGAACCAACACGAGCACCGCCCCGCGTTGTGGTTGCGTTCCGGCGTTGAGGAAGAAGTCGATTTGATTGCCGATCATCTCGGTGCGGGGCGAGCGCGAAAGAATGTCGTTGGTGTAGTAGTCGCCGAGCATCGGCAGGGCAACGAGCATGAGCCCGGCCGCCATGCCCGTTCGCGACATCGGCAGCGTCACCCGCCAGAACGCCTGTCGTGGGGAGGCACCGAGATCGCGCGCAGCGTCAACCAGCCGCCAGTCGAGTCGCTCGAGCGTCGCATACAGCGGAAGGATGAGAAACGGCACGTAGCCGTACACCAGACCGAGAATCACCGTGGTGGGTGAACCGTCGAGCCAGTTGTGTTCCGCCCCGAACCACGCGGTGATTCGCATCACCAGCCCGTCGCGCTGCAACAAGTTCACCCAGGCGAGCATCCGCATCAGATAGCTCACCCAGAACGGCAGCACGATGAGCAGGAGAATCAGCGACTTCATGCGACCGTGCAGGCGAGCGAGGTGGTAGGCGATGGGATAGCCGATCATGAGACACAACACCAACGCAATGAGCACGAACACGATGGTGCGCACGAAAACGTCACGCAGCTGGCCGTTGACCACCTCTCCGAGCACATCCGCGAACGTGCCAAAGCTCCACGAGAGCGGATTCCAAGCGGGGCGCGCATTGCGGAAGATCGGGTCGATCGAACCAAAAGCGATTGCGGCGACGGCATAAAACGGCACCGCGAAGAACGCCGCCAACCACACCGTTCCGGGCAGCGCATATCCCCGCCACATGCGCGATGCGGGCGTACGTCGTTGCGAAACGTTCATCCGGTGGTGAAGCGCGTCCACCCATCGAGCCACAGGGCATCCACGTCGGGTGCAAGGCTGACGAGTCGTTTGCCCGCGGAGTAACGTTCAGGGGTCACGAGTGCCCCAACGAGCGACTCCGGAATTGCGCCAGCATCTACAAGAGCTTCCGCGGTCAGCGCCTCAAGCGCCGGTTGGTAGCCGACGTACGCCTGATTGCCCAGCGCAACTTCGGTATCGAGCAAGTAATTGATGAACGCGTGGGCGAGCACCGGCTTGGTGGAGGCACGCGGAATCGAGAAGAAGTCGTTGGCTGTCGGTGTCACCTCCGGATACCAGAAGCCCAACACGTCCGGAGACTCACCCTCGGGCAGATAGCCAACGCCGGCGAGCATGTCGCCCGACCAGCACAACGCGATGTCGCGGCCACCTCCGGCAATTTCTTGATACGAGAGGATGTCAATCTTCGGGTTGGTGAGAGTGGCGAGCTCGACGAGATCATCGACGGCGGCGGACAAGGCCGACGCGTCGGAGGTATTCGGGTCAAACACGCCGGCGCGAAAGAGCGCCATTGAGATCGTGTCGCGGTACGAATCGAGCACTGCCAGGCGGCCTGCGTACGCAGGGTTCCAAAGTGCCGACCATCCCTCGTTGCCGACGAACACGGATGTGTCGATGTCACGATCGGTTCGATAGCCGATGCCGTTCCCGTAGATGACGTACGGAATGGTGTACTGCGCACCGAGATCGTAATAGGGGTCACGCAACCCGGCGATGACGTTTTCGAAATTGCCGATGTATCCGCGGTTGAGTGGCTGCAACAATTCGGCGGCAACGAATCGTGCGAGCACGCTGTCGGTGAGCCCGAGCACGAGATCGGGTTTGATGGAGCCCGATCGCATCTTGCTGAGCGCAACCTCCTCGGTGTCGTAGATGCTGACGGTCACCTTTACGCCAAACGCGGCTTCGAATGCGGCAATCGTCTCGGGGTTGAGATAATCGGCGTAGTTGTAGATCTGCAAAGTGCCCGACTCGAGTGGCAGGCCGTCGGCGATCGGTTCACCAACCGTTGGCAGCGTCACCGGCGCATCGGGTGTGCCGATCACCAACTGGGTGGTGGATTCGTTGCCGCCACCACATGCGGAAAGCAAGTGTGCGAGCGCGATGCTGCCACCACCGACGACGAGCGAGCGGCTGACGAACTCTCGGCGCGAAAGTCGACGTGTCACGGTGTGTGAGTTCCCCCCTGGTGCCAAGTGTGGCACATTGCGCCCCACAATTGGGGGCTACACCACCACGTTGACGAGCCGACCCGGCACCACCACCACGTTGCGCGGCGGCTTGCCGTCGAGCGCCTTGGCGACTGCGGCGTCGGCGAGGGCGGCTGCACGGAGCGCGTCTTGGTTTGCTTCGCGCGGCACCGTGATGCGCGAGCGCACCTTGCCGTTGACCTGCACCGGAATTTCGATCGTGTCGGTGACGAGCAGCTTCGGGTCGGCAACGGGGAATTGGGCGTAGGTGATTTCACCTTCGCAGCCGAGGCGCTCCCACAACTCGCTGGCGAGATGCGGGCACAACGGGCTCAACATTTGCGTGAGTGCGACCGCGACCACCCGTGGGGTTGCGCCCGACGACTCGACGTGTTTGGTGAGTGCGTTGTTCAGCTCGATCAGCTTGGCGATTGCGGTGTTGAAGCGCATACCTTCCATGTCGCGTTGTACTCCGTCGATGGCCACATGCAACGCACGCAAGAGTGGCTCGGGGCACTCGGTTTCCGAAACCGTCAATTCCCCTGAGTCTTCATCGACGAGATTCCGCCACACGCGCTGCAGGAAACGCTGCATGCCGATGACGTCGCGGGTGTTCCACGGACGGCTTTGGTCGAGCGGCCCCATCGACATCTCATAGAGGCGGAATGTGTCGGCGCCGAACTCGTCGTACATTTCGTCGGGCGTGACGATGTTCTTCAGACTCTTACCCATCTTTCCGTATTCGCGAGAGACCGCCTCGCCTTTGTAGAAGTGCTTGCCGTCACGGTCTTGCACGTCGGCGGCAGGAACGGTTTGTCCGCGCGCGTCGCGGTAGGCGTACGCCTGGATGTAGCCCTGGTTGAACAGGCGGTGAAACGGCTCTTCGCTCGACACGTGCCCGAGGTCGTACAGCACCTTGTGCCAGAAGCGCGAATAGAGCAGGTGCAAGACCGCGTGCTCGACGCCACCCACGTAGAGATCGACGCCGCCGGTGTGGCCGTCGTGCTGCGGCCCCATCCAGTAGCGCTCGACGTCCGCATTACTAAATGTCTTCGTGTTGGTGGGATCGAGATAGCGCAGTTCGTACCAGCATGAACCCGCCCATTGCGGCATCACATTGATTTCTCTGCGCACCTTGGCCCGCGCACGTTTCGCTCCGGTGAGCGGGTCGTTGACTTCCATCTCGGTGTGCACCCAGTCGGCACGGCGGGCGAGCGGCGGAATCGGGTCGGTGACTTCATCGTTCGGGTCGAGTGCTTGCGGCTTGAAGTCGCTCAACTCGGGCAGGGTGACGGGCAGCAACGTGTCGGGTACGGCGACGGGCATGTCGTCTTCGTCGTACACGATCGGGAACGGCTCACCCCAATAGCGCTGGCGCGAGAACAACCAGTCGCGCAACTTGTAGGTGATGGCGGCACTGCCCGCGCCGTGCGCCTCGAGCCAGGTGTTGGTGCGTTGCTTGGCGACGGCCATCTCGGTGATGCCGTCGAGTACGAGTGCGTTGCTGCCCCTGCCGCCACTCGCTGCACTCGTGTCGTTGCGAGAATTTATATACACACCCTCGCCGACGAACGCCGCAGGCCATGTTGCACAGTCGGCCGACGGTGCGATTCCGTGCGACGCGAACCACGCGTCGGGCGGCATCTGCGTCGCGACGATCGGCAGGTCGTACTTGCGGGCAAAGGCGAAGTCGCGCTCGTCGCCTGACGGCACCGCCATGATTGCGCCGGTGCCGTAACCCATCAGCACGTAGTCGGCGATCCACACCGGAATCTGTTTGCCCGTTACCGGGTTCACCGCGTGCGCACCGATGAACACCCCGGTCTTCTCACGGGTATCGCTCTGTCGGTCGGCATCGGTGGTGCTCGCCGCCTGAGCGCGGTAGGCACTGACGGCTCTTTGCTGTGCCGACATGGTGAGCGCATCGACGAGCGGATGTTCGGGTGACAGCACCATGAAGGTTGCACCGAACAAGGTGTCGGGTCGTGTGGTGAACACCTCGATGTCGCCCTGTGGTGACGCGAAACGCACTCGTGCACCCTCGCTGCGGCCGATCCAGTTGCGCTGCATGAGTTTGATCGACTCGGGCCAGTCGAGCCGATCGAGATCGTCGAGCAGACGGTCGGCGTAGGCGGTGATGCGCATCGTCCACTGACGCATGTTGCGTTTGAACACGGGGTAGTTGCCGATGTCGCTGCGACCCTCGGCCGTCACTTCTTCATTGGCGAGAATCGTGCCGAGGCCCGGGCACCAATTCACCGGGGCGTCGGCGAGATAGGCGAGACGGTGATCGTTCACGAGTTGCTTCCGTTCGCGCGGCGACATCTTCTTCCATGTTGTGCCGTCCGTCGGGCGTCTGCCGGATTCAAACTCGGCAATCAACTCGCTGATTGGCCGGGCCGCACCGCGCTCGTCGTCGAACCACGAGTTGAACACCTGCAAGAAGATCCACTGCGTCCATCGGTAGAACGCTTCGTCGGTGGTGCTGACGCTGCGGCGAGCATCGTGGGCGAGGCCAAGGCGACGCAATTGGCGCCGCATATTGGTGATGTTCGCCTCGGTGTTCTCGCGCGGGTGGACACCGGTGGTGATCGCATGTTGCTCGGCCGGCAAGCCAAATGAGTCGTAGCCGAGTGCGTGCAAGACGTTGAACCCGGTCATCCGTTTGAAGCGACCGAACACGTCGGTGCCGATGTAGCCGAGCGGGTGCCCGACGTGCAGACCGGCCCCAGACGGATACGGGAACATGTCAAGAATGAACAATTTCTTGCGGCCAGCGATTTTCGCTGGTTCAGCGAGCGGGCCGGCCGGGTTGGGGGTTTCGAACGTGCGCCGTGATTCCCAACGGTCTTGCCACTTTGCCTCGATTTGGGCGGCCAGTCGAGCGTTGTAGCGGTATTTCGGTGTGGAATCGCTGTCAGGCATCTTCACTTAGCGTAGTTGTCATGGCTCGCAACCAACGTCGCACGACGCGGGCACAAGATCGTCGCCGCCACGAGCGGAATGCGCGACTGAGCGAGACATTGCGTGAAGTGATTGCCGAGGAGCTTGCAAAACTCGACGATGATCGACTCACGATGGTGACCATCACATCGGTGGACGTTGACTCCGAGATGAACCACGGTGTCGTGTACTTCGACTCGCTGCAGGGCATCGACGGCGACGAGAAGATCGTCGAGGCACTAGGGGAATACCGCAAGCGTTTACAGCACGAGATCGCCGTGCAGGTGAAGTCGCGCCGCACGCCGGTGCTGCAGTTCAAACCCGACGAAACGATGCGAGCCGCCGCACGAATTGATGAAGTCTTGCGCGAAGATGCGCGCCGTCGTGCCGAACGCGAAGCGACGGGCGGCTCCGCACCGTCGGCCGAGTAAACACCGATCAATGGCGCGCAAGCCGGCGACGATGCACGGGTTCGTCGTTGTCGACAAACCCGCAGGCATTACGAGTCACGATGTGGTGTCGCGACTGCGACGTAGGTTCAGCGAACGCCGGGTCGGGCACTCCGGCACGCTCGACCCCGATGCCACGGGAGTGTTGATTGTCGCGCTCGGTAATGCCACGCGGTTGCTGCAGTTTCTCGGTGACTTACCCAAGTCGTACTCCGGCGAGGTGGTGTTCGGCACCGCGACATCCACGCTCGATGCGTCGGGCGAAGTCACGGCGACATGCGACATGTCGGCGCTCTCCGTTGAGCGCGTGCGTGAAGCCGCCAAGGCGCTGACCGGTGAGATTCTGCAGGTGCCACCGATGGTGTCGGCCATCAAAGTCGGTGGTCGTCGATTGCACGAGATTGCTCGCGAAGGAGGCGAGGTGGAACGCGCACCGCGGCCCGTCACCATCCACCGCTTCGTTGTGGGTGATGTTGTCGAACGTGTGGATGAAAATCCCGTGGTCGCCATCGATGTCACCTGTTCATCAGGCACCTACATTCGCACGCTGGCCGCCGACCTCGGGGAATTGCTCGGTGGTGTGGCGCACCTGCGCAACCTGCGTCGCCGCGCCATTGGTGACTTCATCGTCGGCGATGTTCACGACGCGACCTCGATCGATACGGCTCCGCTGCAGTCGGCTGTAGCGGTGATGGCGCATCTCGACGGTGTCAACATCACGATGGCGCTCGTTGACGACGCCACTGCAGCAAAGGTGCGCAATGGTCGCTCGTTGGAGACACTCGGAGTCGCCGATGGCCGTGACGGCGAACGTCGCATCGTGTTGAACGAACGCCACGAATTGATCGCGGTGTATTCGCGCACGTCAAGTGATTGGCGACCCGAAGTCGTGATGCCCGAACCGTTAGCGTGACCACGCGTGAAAGTGATCGCAACTGCGACCCGCAACGCCGTCGTCGCTGCACTCGGTGATCTTCGCAGCGTCGTCACAATCGGGGCGTACGACGGCGTGCACCTCGGCCATCGCACCGTCATCGGTCAGGTGCGTTCGCAAGCCACCGAACTCGGGGCAGCCAGCGTGGTCGTCACCTTCGACCGTCATCCTGCATCGGTCGTGCGACCCGAGTCGGCACCCAAACTGCTGACGGATGCCGAGCAAAAGCTTGAACTGCTTGCTTCAACGGGTGTCGATGCCACACTCGTCGTGCCGTTCGATGCCGCACAATCAAATGAAGCGCCTTCCGACTTTGTGCGGCGGGTGTTGGTGGAAGCACTTGCGGTGCGAGGGGTGATCGTGGGGGAAGACTTCCATTTCGGTCACAAGCGCGGCGGCAACGTGCAACTCCTCCGTGAGTTGTCGGTGCAACACGATTACCAAGTACTGCCGGTGCAGTTGATCTCACGCGCCGATGGTGTCGACGAGCCGGTCAGCAGCACCGCCATACGCCGTGCCCTGGCAGGAGGAGATGTGCGTCGGGCCGCAGAGATGCTCGGACGCGATCACGAAGTGCGCGGTGTGGTTGGCCCCGGCGATCAGCGTGGGCGAACGATCGGCTTTCCGACGGCGAACGTGCACGTTGATGGCTCGATTTGTCTGCCTGCCGATGGCGTGTACGCCGCATTCGTCACGTTGAGAGACGGCACTCGCCACGCGGCTGCGGTGAACCTCGGGCGACGTCCGACGTTTCATGAACACGCCGATCATTCACTGCTTGAAGCGCACCTGCTCGACTTCTCCAGCGACCTCTACGGTCAGCATCTGCGGGTGGCGTTTCGTGCATTTCTGCGTGGCGAGCGCAAATTCTCCGGCATTGATGAGTTGAAGTCGCAGTTGGCACTCGACATCGCACATGCCCGTGCCGCGTTGGAGTAGTTGACCCCGACGAGTGCGGGCTAGCGCGTCGCGTACAACGTGGTGCGTTGACGCAGCGGACGCCCGAGTGGTGCGACCAGCGCCGTGAAGTCGTCGGGAGTCATGCCCTGACCGTGGCTCGCCCCGGCTGCGCGAGAAATGTTCTCGTTCATCAACGTGCCGCCCACGTCGTTGCAACCAGCCTGCAGCAGTTGGCGGGTGCCCTCGACGCCGATCTTCACCCACGACGCCTGAATGTTGTCGATGAGGCCTCGGTAGGCGAGTCGAGCCACGGCGTGCACGAGGAGGGTTTCGCGGAATGTTGGTCCACGCCGCGACTTGTGCTGCAGATAGATCGGCGACGCCATGTGCACGAACGGCAAACCGACGAACTCCGTGAATCCACCGGTTTCGTGCTGTAGGGCACGCGTGCGAATGAAGTGTCGCGCCCACGAACGTGGCGACTCGATTGAGCCGAACATCATCGTGACATTGGATCGCAGACCTACGCCGTGAGCCACGCGGTGGGCTTCGAGCCATTCATCGGTGTTCACCTTGTCGCTGCACAACACCGCCCGAACCTCGTCGTCGAGAATCTCGGCGGCGGTGCCTGGCAGCGATGACAAACCGGCCTCCTTCAGTCGGGTGAGATACGACGCGAGTGACTCACCGAGTCGCCGCGCACCCTCGGTTACTTCGAGCGCGGTGAAACCGTGCACATGCATTTCTGGTGCCGCCTGCTTCACCGCTCGTGTCACATCGATGTAGTAGTCGCCGTCGAAGTCGGGGTGGATGCCGCCTTGCAATGTGACCTCGGTGGCACCGAGTTGCCAGGCTTCGCGCACTCGCGTCGCGATGTCGTCGAGCGTCAGCAGGTAGGGCGTGCCGCGCAGGTTGAGGCTGAGTGGCCCTTTGGAGAAACCGCAGAATTTGCACTTGAACGTGCAGACGTTGGTGTAGTTGATGTTGCGGTTGTGCACCCAGGTGACCTCGTCGCCAACGGTGTCGCGTCGCAGCGCATCTGCCGCAGTGGCGATCGCGACGACTTCTGGTCCGCGTGCGCGAAACAACGCGACGATCTCTGCTTCGCCGAGTTCGTCGCCAATCTCTACGCCGCGCAACACTTCACCGATCGGGCCGTGCAATTTGCGCGAGCGGGCAACGAGCGACGGGCCGCGATGTGCGACGCGGGACGTGCCGTCACCAACGATGTTGGGTGGCGGGTTGTTGGCTCCCGAATACCACTGTGTCGAGCGATGTCCAACCAGCACCACTTCGGCACCGTCGTGCACCACATCGGCAGCAGTCACCTTCTCGGGCCACACTGCGCCGGGATCATCACGTCCGAAACCTTCGGCATCGCTGCGGTCGAGCACGCGAAAGCGCAATGACTGATCTATCCACTTCGGAGTCGCAGACAAACCAACGTCGTCGATGAACTCGGGGTACACCGTAAGTCGCGGTGCGAGCGCTCGACCCGCCGCCTCGGTCACTTCACGCAGGCGGTCAAGCGCCGGCCACGGGCGCTCCGGGTTCACATGATCGGCCGTTACTGGCGAAACGCCGCCCCAGTCGTCGATACCAGCAGTGAGCAGAACGCCGAAGTCGTCGCTCAGGTTCGGCGGTGCCTGCAGGTGAATCTCGGGCGCAAGGATGAGCCGCGCGACCGCGATCGACCACAGGTATTCGTCGGGGTCGCACGCCGGGTCGTGTTGCATGCCGGTGCGCGGTTTGGGCAAGAAGTTCTGCACGATCACTTCTTGCACGTGACCGTGCCGTGCGTGCGAAGCAGCAATTGCTTCGAGTGCGGCGATTCGATCGGCACGCGATTCGCCGATACCGACCAAGATTCCGGTGGTGAAAGGAATCTGCAGTTCACCGGCGAACTCGAGCGTGTCAAGGCGGCGTTGCGGAATTTTGTCAGGCGCCCCGCGATGGCACTCGAGGTCGTCGCGCAGCGTTTCGACCATCATTCCCTGCGATGGCGAGACGCGCCGCAACATCGCGAGCTCGTCCTTGTACAACGCGCCAGCATTGGCGTGGGGGAGCAGACCGGTTTCGTCAAGCACCAACTTCGCCATGTCATGCAGGTAGTGCACCGTCGAGTCGTAACCATTCGTTCGCAACCACTCGGCTGCTACGTCGTAACGCAACTCCGGTCGCTCGCCGAGCGTGAATAGCGCCTCGTGACAGCCATGCGCGGCACCTTGCTTGGCAATCGCGAGCACCTGCTCGGGTGAAAGATACGGATTCTCGAGTCGTGCCGGCGGCTGGGCGAAGGTGCAGTAGCCGCACTTGTCGCGACACAACATGGTGAGCGGAATGAACACCTTCGGCGAATAGGTGATGCGCGCTCCGTAGTGCAGGTCGCGAACCTTGCGGGCGTCGCGCAACAGCTCATC
>Ga0194120_10007188_pt1 | contig 15338 bp, 16 predicted proteins | sample TA2MahCa65mmetaG_FD_148642 | JGI IMG/M metagenome (GOLD analysis project Ga0194120, IMG submission 148642) | Freshwater microbial communities from Lake Tanganyika, Tanzania - TA2015019 Mahale Deep Cast 65m | ecosystem: Environmental > Aquatic > Freshwater > Lake | place: Tanzania: Lake... | reverse complement strand
CCCTGCTGGTCCATCAGGAAAGCAATGTTCTTCACGTGGTCATCCTGATTTCGTGCCACGATGTTGAAAACCATCCGCCGAAACTGCTCCTCCACCGCCGCCATCGGCAGCTTCAACTGGCGTATCGTCAGTAGCGCCTGCTCGTAGGAATACGCACCGGCCTGGTTGAAATCGAAATGCGCCAGCGCGCAGAGCGACTGCATGTGCAACTTCGCCCCGCCCGCCAGGCGATCAAAGCGCCGCGTCATGAAATGCCGCCGTCCGTTCTCCTCCAGCAGCCGGGATTCGCTCATGGTGATGCCCGCCGCCTTCGCCATCAGATGATAGGCATATTCGATCGTGCCGTAGCCCTTCGGGTCATCCAGTTCCTTGTCCTTGTTGCCCGCCACGCCGTCGAATTTCAGCAACCAGTAATCGAAGCCCTTGCCCGCCGCGACCTGGCCCGATCGCACTTCGTTCGTTTCCCGATTCCACGCGATCACCGCCTTCGCCCGCGCGCCGCCGGCCGACGTACCCACGCTCAGGATGTCGCGTAAAGCCTTCCCCTTTCCGGCTTCGTGAAAATGTCCGCGTAAATCACCGCGATGTGTGAGCACTTCGCCAGCCAGCCGCACCAACGCGTCCACCTCGATCTTTGATGCCTTGCGCGGCCTGGGCCCGAGCACGGGTGCGTACTCCAGCGCCCCCATGCCGCGCGTGCCCGTATAGCAAAGCCTCTCGACCGCATTGAAACTTTCCGCCGTGCGCCCCTGAGTCGCCAGCCATGCGTCAATCAGCGCGTTGCCGAATTTGTCCGGCAGCGAGTCCGCCAGCAACCCCGGCAGGCCATGGAAGGTGTTCCTCGGTAGCGCGGGAAATTCATACACTCGAGCGCTCAACGGCATCATCAGGGGGGAAAGTTCGATTCCGCTGCGCGCAAACTCCGCATCGTATTGGAACGCCGCTACATCCCGCCCGGTGTCGAGGGATACCGCGCCTATGGTCCGGCCCCAGAGCCGCACTTCCGCGATCATGTCGGCTCACCCCATGTCCATTTCCCGGGTTTCGCCGTCGCGGCCCTTTTGCCGGTCGCCCGCTGACGCTTGCGGCCCGCCTGTTTCAATTGCGCCATCGGGCCGGGCACGGATTCCGGTATTAGGGTCTCGAATCGCTCCAACAAACCAAGCGCCCGGCAGACCCGCAAAAAACCCGAGAGTTGCGTCGCCACTTCCCCCGACTCCAATCGCTCGATCGTCCGCTTGGACACCCCCGCCTGTTCCGCCAGCGCCGCCTGCGTCAGGTTATGCTCGATGCGCACCCCCGCCAGACGACCGCCCAGTTCTTGCAGGACCGCCTCATCGGTCAGTTGCGCAGAGATTTTCATAATGCGTCATACCAGGCGAATTAGATCGATATGGGGATTTTATTCGTCACTTATAGCGAATTCAATCAAATCGTCATTAGTGGCGATTAATAGGGGTTTAAGGTATTTATATCGTCATAAAAGGCGACTTGAGCTGCTAGAAATTGTTTCAACATTGACAGTTGCTGTAGTGATGGCTACCGCCATCATCGGAAAAGGTTGGCGGTGCAGGCTTGGCGAATAACAGGATGCAGCCGCTGGATGGCCTCGCGCAAGCGACCCACCAGTACCACCTCAGAAAACGAATCCCGCTCCGCCGCCGGTTCGTCCGGCGAAAAATTCGGCCTGTGGCCGATCCGCGTAGCCCAGTTCCCCGAACCATTCGAGGGGGGCGGTTTCGACGGTGAATTCTTTGAGGGTCATCTTTGTTGAAACCGCCATCAATTCGCAATAATGCCCAGTTCCTCGGCAGTCATGCTTACCCCCTGCCAGCCCTTATCAAAATTGCTGTCGTTCGACCGTGGCAACTGTTCCTGAGTCAGAGAACGAATGAGAATCCTCGAAGGAAGTATTGCCGCCTGACCAACAAAGATTGCCTCCTGGCGACGCAGCCCAGAGAGCATTTTGGTCAGTCCTGCCATGGAGTCTGGAAATATGGCACGGACATGCTCACGATCCGCATCATTGGTTATCAGAAGAATAATCCAACTGTTGCATTGGGACAGCACGGTAGCTTCGACCTCGCTTGGACGCTGCGAGACTAGCAGCAACCCAATTCCATGCTCCACGAACACCACGCCGCTCTGCTATTGCGACAAGATCGACCAACTCACTCAAGTAGTCCTCGATATTCGCAGCGATTGCGCCGGCGAAGAGTCCTTGAATGGCAGAGAGAATTGTCTTTGTGGTCGGAGGTAGTAGAACCACTTCGGGAACTCGGGCGAGGTGACTTTGAAAAGGTGCTGGTTCAAGGCGCCGGGGCCGCCGCACCAGCGTTCGACTTCGAAGCTGCCGAACCATGAGAAGAGCACGTCGCCGTCTTGGACGATGTAGTTCGGCGGCAGGTCGGTGTTGCAGCGGTCGGCTCCGATGGAGTCGCCTTTGCGGAGTTGGGCAATCTTGATGACCGGAAGCGTGAGGTCGTCGCCGGGCGGATACTTCTGGAGGGCGAGGTCGTTCAAGTTGTAGGCGGTCTTGTCGAGGCTGCGGACTTCCCAGCCTACCGGCGTGTGGCCGAGGGCCGTCTCTTCCAGGTGCTCGGGGAAGAGGGCGGTGGCTGGGTCGAGGGCGGCGGGGGGTGGCCGTCGAGTTTGGCGCGGACGGGGTCGAAATCCACGAACCAGCTATGGGACAGCGCCCGCGTCATCGCCTCCAGCGTCGCGTTCATCCACCGGTTCAACTCGATCTTGTCGTCCAGCGCCCCAAGCACCGCCGCGATGGCTTTTTGCTCGGGGAGGGGTGGGAGGTTGAACTCGAACGCTTCAATCCGCACCGGGGCGGTGTGGAGAATCTTCGTGTCGGATGCACTCACGCACCGTTCGCGATTGAAGTCCGACCAAAGCGAGAGGTAGTAAATAAATCCGGGGTCGATGCGCTTTCGTTCTTTGATGACCACCTTCCCCATTCGCTGGTTACGGTTATGAAGGTAGATTTTCCGTCGTCGGGAATGCCCAAGATTTCCCCGCCGGATGTCTGGCAAGTTCTGACGAGCAGGATGTCACCGGGAGTGAGTTCATACTCCTTCGGATAGTCGGCGGTGTATTCCTTCATGGTTGTGGACTCGAAGCGAAAGCCACCCGTATATTGGAAATTGCCAATGCTGACGATGATTGGTCGCCCGGTGCGTTCCTCCGTGAAGCACTCGCTTTTGAACGGCCATCCGTGAGTGATTTTCACTAGGTCGCCCAACCGGACTTTCTCCCATTCACCCGCCATACCCCAGCCCTCCTTCCGCAGCCCCAAAGGGGCGAACTGTGATAGCCCAGGGCAACGCCCTGGGTTTGATGGTCAAAAAAATCCTTAGCCCTGAAGGGGCGAAACAACCGTTGGGCCGCCCTCAGGGCTTGATGAAATGTTGACGCATACCCAGGGCGTTGCCCTGGGCTATCCCATGACGCCACGTTGCGGCTGAGACATCGCGCCAGCGTGGGTTTCAAATCATCCGTCATAACACCACCCCTCGGGTTGGCCTTGATGGCCTGCTCCCGTTTCGCGCGTTCGGTGAAACGTCGTGGCCTGCTGTCCGGCCCCTTCAGGGCCGATGAATATCGGTGGGCTGCCAACCCAGGGCGTTGCCCTGGGCTATCGCATGTCGCCGCGTTGCGGCTGAAATCACCCGCCATAACCCAGACCCTCGGGTTGGCTTTGATGGCCTGCTCCAGTTTCGCGGACATGGCGAACCGTCGCCGCGTGCTGTCCGGCCCCCACAGGACCGATGAATATCGGTGGGCTGCCAACCCAGGGCGTTGCCCTGGGCTTTTACCTTTGGCCCCTTTGGGGCCGACCGTTGCCGCAACGCGGCAAGATTGGATAGCCCAGGGTTGCACCCTGGGTTCGTTGGTCAATAACATGCCCAGCCCTGAAGGGGCGTAATGAAGGTCAATCCCACACATACCGTTCATCAAATGGGATGCCGTATTTTTCCAAGAGACGGCGGTATTCCTCCTGAAAGGTGACGACGCGGTGATGCTCGGCCTGATTGCCGATGTATTGCTCCAAAGCCGGGCGATGGGTGGGGCTGATGGAGAAAATCCCGTAGCCACTTTGCCAATGGAAATCCGCATATCGCGCCGCCTGGGTCTTCAGCCATTTCGACGATCCGGTTTTGATCTCTTGCACTAGCTCCGACGGCGCACAGGTGCGCGGATGGGCAATCAACAGGTGAATGTGGTCAGCCACCGAGCCAGCCTTGAGGAGAGTACCCCTTTGGTTTTCCACGATCCCACCCATGTAGGCGTGTAATTCATCCCGGATGTCGTCGGCCAACCATGCCTGCCGGTTCTTCGTGGAGAAGACCAGATGAACCAGGATTCGAGCGAGAGATTGCGGCATACGGTTTCGCCCCTTCAGGGCTGGTGAAATTTTTGGGACCGGATTTCCAGGGCGTTGCCCTAGGCTATTCCAGGTTGCCGCTTTGCGGCACAGTGGGCGTGGCTAGTTTCCATAACCCAGCCCCTCAGGTTGGCTTTGATGGCCTGCTCCCGTTTCGCGCGTTCGGTGAAACGTCGTGGCCTACTGTCCGGCCCCTTCAGGGCCGATGGAATGATACGTGCAGTAACCCAGGGTTGCACCCTGGGCTTTCACATGCGGCCCCGATGGGGCCGAGATTCGCCGCAACGCGGCCACATGAGACAGCCCAGGGCAACGCCCTGGGTTCGATGGTCAGTTGCACCCTGGGCTTTCACATGCGGCCCCGATGGGGCCGAGATTCGCCGCAACGCGGCCATATGAGACAGCCCAGGGCAACGCCCTGGGTTCGATGGTCAAAAAATCCTTAGCCCTGAAGGGGCGAAACAACCGTTGGGCCGCCGCTTCAGGGCTTGATGAAATGTTGACGCATACCCAGGGCGTGGCCCTGGGCTATCGCATGACGCCGCGTTGCGGCTGAAATCACCCGCCATAATCCAGCCCCCACGGGTTGGCTTTGATGGCCTGCTCCAGTTTCACGGACGCGGCGAACCGTCGCGGCGTGCTGTCCGGCCCCTTCATGGCGTCATCCACGAGCTTGCCGATGACGGGCTGGTTGGCCTGGAGGTGGGCTCAACGGGCCTCGGCGGGCGCCCAGAAGACATTCTCGGCCTTGTATTCATCGGGATCTTCCGGGTTCGCCCCGGCATAGTCGTCTTCGCCGCTTTCCAGTTTGGCGCGGTGCTCCTCGAAGCGGTCGGAGATGTACTTGAGGAAGATGAGGCCAAGGACGACGTGTTTGTATTCCGCCGCGTCCATGGTGTTGCGGAGTTTGTCGGCGGCGAGCCAGAGCTTGGCCTCGAAGCCGAGATGGGCCGTGGAGTCGATTTTTCGGGTGGGTTTTCTTGCCATCTGAGGACTGGTCTACTATCGGCTGGGTTAGCTCTCGGGCAAGCCATGATAGAGCCAAGCGGGCATGGATGAAACCTTGCCCCTGTGGGGGGGCCATTGGGCGCAACCCATCTTTCCATGACGGGTCTTCAAGCGTATAAATCCCCCGTCGGGTTGCTCGTTTGATCCTCCAGTGAGCTTCGTCATGAAACGACTGTATGTTCTGCTCGCGCTGTGCCTGGTGTTGTTGCAGGGGTGCGCGGTTTATGGTGGTTATGGTCCGGGATATGGCTACGGTTACGGTTTTGGCTATCGCCCCTATTACTACGGCGGATTTGCGTATCCGTACTATGGGTATGGCTATCGCGGGTATTATGGGCCACGCTGGGGCGGCTACTATGGGGGGTGGCGGGGCGGTTGGGGCCGTCATGGCTGGAGCGCCCCCGGGGGTTGGGGCGGACGCGGCTGGTATGGCGGTGGCCCCGGGCCTGGCTTTAGGGGCGGCGGCTTTCATTGGGGTGGCGGGCGCGGAGGCCACCGATGACTTCACGCCCTGCCGTGCAAGGCAGTCGATCCATATCCACACCTGGCATTGGAGAACATTCACGCATGCGTACAGTCACCTTTCTGGCATTCTCAATCCCGCTGATGGCCTGCACCACCGTGCCCAGTGGGCCGAGTACCCTGGTTCTGCCAGGACCCGACAAAAATGAAGTGCAATTCCGTTCCGACGATGGGAGTTGCAGAAACTTTTCCCATGCGCAACTGGCCAGGGTTGCCCCGCCGCCGCACAGCCAGGAGGAGGGTCAGGTCCAGTTCGATATCACCTATCTGCAATGCATGTACGCCAGAGGGCATCTGATACCTGTACCCGGCGAAGTGATCAGCGACACCTATGCTGAAGCGCCGGACTCGAATCGGTCGGCTACTCCCGCTCCGGCCCAGGGGCTGATGCCATAGACGGCAATCAGCCTTGCTCCAGGCTGTCTTGGCGCCAGGGATTGATCCCGGCCATGGCGGCGCCGGCGTGGTGACCGCCCGCGGCCAGCGTGCAATTGCCCCGGATGACTCGGAAACCCGCATTCGTGATGCCCGGTGGGTTCGTTCAGACGTAACGGTTCACCACCTCCTTCCAGCTTGCGTATCTACACAAGTCCCTCTCCGGAAGGGAGAAGGATTCACGGAGGGCTAAGGTCGTGATGATGCAGAGGTTCCAACCCTCACCCCTAACCCCTCTCCCTCCTGGAGAGGGGAATAAAATCAATGGCTTGCAAGTTGTGTAGAGACTTATGCCGCTGGGAGCGAATTGAACGCTTGGCCCCCTCAACGCGAGAGGGGGGAATGGTTACATTCAGACATGTTCAGACTACTGCGCCGATGGCGTGACCAAAGACTGATCCGCCAGCATCCGATAGCCGCGGACGACTGGGGGGAGGCGCTCGCGGCCTTGCCGATTCTGGAAGGACTGTCCGTCGGCGAATCCGCAAGATTGCGGGAGTTGGCCACCCTGTTCCTGCAACGGAAGACTTTTCTGCCGGTTCAGGAACTGGAATTGTCACCTTCGCAACGACTCCTGATCGCCGTTCAGGCCTGTCTGCCAGTCTTGAACCTGGATTTTGACTGGTACGACGACTGGCTGACGGTCATCGTCTACCCGGGGCAATTCCTCTCCCCACGGCGGGTGTTGGATAAGGCCGGGGTCGTGCATGAATGGACGGAGGTTTTGAGTGGCGAGGCTTGGGGTCGCGGCCCTGTGGTGCTCTCGTGGGCCGATATCGAAGGCTCCGGTAGCGCTTGCGCCGGTGGCTACAACGTGATCATTCACGAGATGGCGCATCAGTTGGACATGTTGAACGGGGCCGCCAATGGGTTCCCGCCCCTGCATCACGGGATGCGGGCGGGGGAGTGGAACCGGGCCTTCAGTGAGGCCTACGCGAATCTGAAGGCCGTCATCGCGCGCGGGGAAGACGCGCCGATCGACCCTTACGCGGGTGAGTCGCCGGCGGAGTTTTTCGCGGTGTTGAGTGAATATTTCTTCGAACGGCCGGATCTGGTCCATCGGCAGTATCGGCGGGTTTATGACCAGCTCGCTGGCTTCTATCGGCAGGATCCCTGGCGGCGATGGTCGGGCGGAATTCCCCGCGATTTGGATCACCCGGACGTGATTGGGGCTCAGGACTGAATGCCTTCCGCTTTGGCCAGGGCGGCGGAGGGGTCGCCAGTCAGATCGGCTTTCAGGAACCCGGGGGTTTCCGGCAGCACCAGATGCAGATGTTGTTCCGTATGCAACTCCAGGGAAAGCCTGGCGGCTTCCAGGTCCAGCACGTGGCCGCCATGACGGTGGTCGTCGCTGAGCAGGTGCAGGTGATAGCCGGGTACGTTGAGGGTGCGGGCATAGGCGGGGGTCCAGAATCCCACCAAGGTGCCCGTGATCTTCTCGAACCGGAATTCGGCCTGATGCCGTGTCGCGGTGACCAGGTCGGCGCCTGGCGCGCTCTTGCAGGCCGCGCGGACATGCACACGATCGAACTGGCCGCGCAGTCGCAGGGCCGCAAACAGGTTGGCGCCGGGCCGCAGGGTGTCGATGCGGGCGGTGAGATCGGCCCAACTGGTGATGTCGTCGAGCGTATATTTCTTCTCGGCGGCGAAGTGGGTTGCCACCCAGAACGGCGCCAAGGCCTCATCGGGGGCCACCCGAACAGTGCCATCGCCCCGCGCCTGCCAGCAGACGCCGTCCAGCAGGATGCCCTCGCCATCGAGACCCTCGAAGGTCCCCAGGCCGAAATCGCCGTGGCGGCGGATGTCGCCGACCGTCACACAACCTTGAAACACCCCCTGCACCAAGGCCCCGGAGGTGGACACTTGATAGATGGTGTGATGTTCGATATCCAGACGCTCGGCCAGCGCGGTCGCCATGACATGACTGGCGGTTTCCCCGGTCAGGCGGCAGTGTTCCCGCAGTGCCGCCCAGAGACCGGCGGGTACACGCAGATGCAGATCGTGAAAGGTGTCGGGGGTGGTGTTCATGCGCCGGGTATCCGCCTCAGTGGATGAAATGCTGATGGACGTTCTGCATCAGCTTGAGGTTATCCGAGTAGTCGATCGGTATATCGATCAGCACGGGCATCGGCTGCTCCAGCGCCTCGCGCAGCACCGGCCCGAGTTGGTCGGCGTGGCCGATGCGATAACCCTTGCAGCCGAAGGCTGCCGCGAAGGCTTCCACATCGTAGTCGCCCAGCTTCACGCCGGCCACGCGGCCGTAATGCGCCTGTTCCTGGAATGCCACCATGTCGTAGGACTGACTGTTCCAGATCAGGTGCACGAAGCGGCAGCCGAGGCGTTTAGCGGTTTCCAGCTCGGTGGCGGTAAACAGGAAGCCGCCATCTCCGGACACGGAAATCACCGGGGCGCCGGGCCGCGCCAGATTGGCGGCCATGGCCCAGGGCAGGGCGACGCCCAGGGTCTGCTGGCCATTGCTGACCAGCACCTGACGCGCGTAACTCGCCGGAAAATACCGGCTCATCCAGATGTAATGGGAACCCACGTCCAGGGCGACGGTGGTTTCGGGGGTGACTACCCGCTGGAGTTCGTGGATGACGCGCAGGGGGTGGACGGGCAGACCCGTGAGCCGGGCGCCTTCGGCGACAGTGCTGGCGAGTTCCTCCGCCTGCGCCTCGGCGCTGCGCCGATAGGTCTCCTCCACCGAGACCCGGAGCCGCGGCGCCAGGGCCTCCAGGCTGGCGCCCAGATCGCCGATCAGTTCGGCGGAAGGCAGGAACGCCCGATCCTGCTCGATGGGTTCCACATCGATGGCCACCACGGGCCGAGGGTTATCGCTGTTCCACAGGCATGGATCATATTCGATGGCATCGAAGCCCACCGTGATGATGCAGTCGGCGGCATTCAGCAGTTCATCCGCCGGCTGGTTGCGAAACAGGCCCAGTCGGCCCACGAACTGATCCGGCGCCGCCCAGGCGCCGGGTCCCTGGAAGGTGGCGGCATAGGGCAGGCCCGTGGTTCCGAGGAAGCGGGGTATGACTTCCGCGCTGGCGGGTTGGGAGGCTTGCAGACCCATCAGCACCAGGGGTTTCCGGGACGCATTGATCAGCGCCGCGGCCTTGGAAAGCTCGCTGGCCGCTGGTCCGCCCTGGGGCGCCGGGCGACCCCAGAGCGGCGAGAGCACTTCGGAATACTCGGCCAGGCCGACATCCTTGGGCAGTCCCAGAAACGCCGCGCCTGGCCGGCCGCGCTCCGCCGCGCGCACGGCGTTGCCGAACAGTTCGGGCAGGTCATGCGCCGTCAGGGCGGACTGCGCGAATTTGGTGACGGGTTTCATGACGCTCACGCCATCGATGGCCTGATGGGTGTGCTTGAACCGGTCGTCCAGCGGCACCTCGCCACCTATGGCCAACACCGGGTCACCTTCCGAAGTGGCCGTGGCCAGGCCGGTGACCAGGTTGGTGACGCCCGGCCCGGAGGTCGCGAGGCACACGCCGATGCTGCCGGTCATGCGGCCCATGGCCTGGGCCATGAAAGCGGCGTTTTGTTCATGTCGGCAGATGACCAGTTCGATGGGCGAATCGAGTAGCGCAATGAATAGGCTATCCACCTTCGCGCCCGGAATGCCGAAGACATGGGTCACCCCATGGTTTTCCAGCAGGCGGACCAGTGCTTGGGCTCCGTTCATGGGGATTCCTGTGAGTGGGTGGTCGTCGTGCGACCGTGAGCGGGTGTCCGCCGTTTGTAGGGTTCCGCAGGGTTATTGTCAAGACAGTATACCGTGAGCGGAGTGGCCACGCGCCGACGTCATGGGGCGGAACCGCATCAGTATGACGATGTGACCCCGTTGGTCGTTACAATAGGCAGGGGCCTGCAAGGGCCCAAACATCGTGGTCGCCCTGGACCCGATTCGTATCTCCTATTGTTAACGCACCGATGCCATGATTCAGTCATTCCGCTGCTTTGTCATCCGTAGTCTTATGAGTTTCTGGCTCTTGGCCGTTTTGGGCGGGTTACGGGCCGGCAACGCCCAGGCGGATTGGGCCTGGTGGTATTCGCAGTACCCGCTGGTGCGGGGGGAAACCGCGACCCGGATTCCGCCGAAGCCGGAACTCGTGGTCGCGGCCGATGGCGTGGCCACGGCGCTGTGGCTCAGCCAATATCGCCGGCAGAATCTGGAATTCAGCCGCGTCAACGCGGCCCGGCAGGTCAATGGAGTCTGGCAGGCGCCGACCCTGCTCAACCTCGAGGCGGATGTCGCCGCCGCGCCGCATCCGGTCATCGATGGTCAGGGCGTGGTGACCGCCGCCTGGCTGGGTTACGAGGGCAGCGCCCTCATGATGGCGCACTGGACGGGCGGCGGCTGGTCCGCGCCGCCCGCCAAGGTGTACGCTGCCTGCCGTGACTGCCGGGATTTGACCCTGGCGGCGGATGCCGGCGCGGGCTTCTGGCTGGCCTGGATCGGGCTGGGGAATGATGATCTGGAGCATCTCCACGTGGCCCGATGGGATGGCGCGGCGATCGGCGCGGTGACCGTGATTGAACGCAGCCGTCCGACGGATTGGCAGAATGACGAACTGACGAGCCCCGTCATGGCCGCGGATGGCGCGGGCAACGCGATGCTGGCCTGGCAGGTGCTCAATCCGAATGGTTCTCCCAGGATCGAGGCAGTCAGGTATGACGCTGGCAGCAATAAATGGGAGGCCACCGCCACTCCTCATAACACCTCTAGCGCCGCCAAAGAACTTCAGATCGCGGCGGGCGAGGACCACAGCATGACCCTGCTGTGGCTGGATGACAGGATCAATACCTTGCGCTGGGCGGGTAAGTGGAAAACCATCACCAGGATTGCGGGGAACAGTCAGCAGACGCCGCGGCTCGTGGCCAATGGCCTGGGGAAAACCCTTGCGGTCTGGTCCGTCTGTCCGGCCACGCTGACGGGCTGCCGGGTGCAGGCGTCCTGGCTGAATGGCGAGGTCTGGTCGCAGGCTGTCACGGTAAGCGCGGCCGGGAAAAATTCGGTAGACCCGCGGGTGGTCCTGGACGCCAGCGGCGAGGCCACCGTGACGATGAGCACTTGGAATGGCAAGGTGGGCGATAGTCAGTCCACGCACCTCATGCAGGGCAGTCATTACCAGGCCGGAGCCTGGTCGGCGCCGGTCGATCTGAGCGAGGATTTGCGGGCGAAAGGTCAGCTTCTGCTCGATCACACCCTGGCCGCGAACCCCGCCGGCGATGTCTCGGCGTTGTGGACAGTCAATGCACCCGCCGCGTATGACAGTTTCAGCGTCATGGGTAAATATGGGTCGCGCAAGGCGGACCCGGCGCCCAAGCCCGAGCCAGAACCCGAGCCGAAACCTGAGCCCAAGCCTGAGCCCAAGCCGGACCCTAACCCCACACCGCCGCCGACGCCCGAACCGGAGCCCGCGCCCGAGGTGTTACCGGTTTATCCGCAACCGAATGTCACGCTCGCGGTCAACCGGCGCGGGGCTGGCACGGTCACCAGTTCGCCTCTCGGCATTCACTGTGGTCCGCGTTGTGGTTATGCTTTCACTACCGGCATGCGGGTGAGCCTCACCGCCAGCCCGGGCCGGGGCTATGTCTTCAAGGGCTGGAGCGGCGCCTGTACGGGCAGGAAAACGACCTGTGTAATCACTATGCGCAAGAGCCGTTCGGTCAAGGCCAATTTTGTCCCGGGCTTCGGCAAGGTGGAATGGGAGCCGAACGATGTCCCCGCCGAAGCGACCGTGGTTAGAACGGGGCGGCCGATGGCCGGGCAACTCAGTTCGGAGGAGGATGTGGACTGGTTTCGCTACCGGGTTGGGCGGGGGCCCAGCCAGACCAAGGCCATTTTCCAGTGCGTCGGCGGGGAGGATGGTTATGATCTGAGCTGGATCAGCCCAACGGGAGTCACCCAAACCGAGTATTCCATCACCCCGGATCAGTGTGGGAGCAAATTCAAAATTCCGCTGGCGACCCCCATGACGGGCGATTATCACTTGGTGGTGGCGCCCCGGAATGAGGCGCCATTCAATAACAGCCAGTATTCCTTGCGGATCGGCGCGCTGCCATTTGTCAACTGCACGCCCTGTCCCTGCGACAAGACGGCGGTCATGGCGCCAATTCCGGTGACGCGGGAAAACTGTGGCAATCAGCCTTTGGTGACCTGCAAGCCCACTAAGCTGGAGTGCCAGTAGTAGTCACGGCCGCCGCCGGATTTGTGTGGGCGAATGGGTTCCAGCGGTTTGGCGCAGGGGGCCGCGATAGCCCCCTGACCGGTCGATCCCTCGACGATACCGCCCCGACGCGGCTCAGCGCCTCATGTAACCCCAGCATTTCAGAAAGCCGTTGGCGCCAAGACCGCAACTGAATTCCTCCCTCTTAACAATTGCGTCGTTCACAATGATCAGTGTGCCGCCCGTGGCGACAGCCCTGAAGCTGCCCGCGGGAGAGGTTGCTTGGCCCTGACTCTTGTCGCCCCAACAAGTCACCGTATTGTCGGTACGAGTGGCGCAGGAGGTGCGGATACCCGCGGAGACGGAACTGAACGTCCCCGTGGGCGGCGCCGCCTGACCGCTACGGTTATCGCCCCAACAGGCGAGGGCGCCATTGGCCCGCACGCCGCAGCTATGGGAATGGCCCGCGCTGACGGACTTGAATGTCCCGCGCGGGTGGTGGACCTGGCCGAAATCGTTCAAGCCCCAACAATCCAGGGCGCCATCGCTGCGCACCCCGCAGTTGTGATGCCGGCCGGCGCTGACCGACAGGAACGTGCCGACGGGCGGGGAGGACTGTCCATAGTCATTGTTGCCCCAACAGTTCAGGAGATCCTCGTCGTCAATCGCACAAGAGTGCGCCTGGGTGAGTTCCGCGCTCTGGTATCCGCCTCCCGCGCTGACGCTCTTGAAGATGCCTGTGGGCGGGGAGGACTGCCCATCCGTATTTTCGCCCCAGCAGGCCAGTGACCCATTGCTGCGAATGCCGCAGTTGTGGGTGATCCCGGCGCTGATGGATTTGAAACGATCCCTGGGAGGATTCGCCTGACCCTCGGTATTGAGGCCGAGGCAGTAGACCGTGCTATCGGGCTTCAGTGCGCAGACATGCGCGCCGCCGAGGGTCATGGCCTTGTAACTGCCGGCGGGCGCGGTGGCCTGACCCCGGTCGCTTCTGCCCCAGCAGGTCACCGTGTCATCCGTCCTGACGCCACACGCATGCTCATTACTCGTGTTGATGGATTTGAATTTGCCCGCTGGCGGGCTGGCCGTGCCGTAAGCGCCATACCCCCAGCATTGCAGGCTGTCATTGGCGTTGATGCCACAGGAATAGGTCTTTCCAGCCGAAATGGCCTTGAAGGTTCCATAAGGCGGGGCGGATTCGCCGTAGACATTGCTGCCCCAGCACATCAGGGTATCGTCAAGCTTGATGCCGCAGGTATGGGAGTAACCCGCGGCGAGGGCCTTGAGGGGAACCTGGGGCGCATGGGTCTCGCCATTTTGATCGTAGCCCCAGCAGGTGGGCATATCGTTCAATCCCAGAGCGCAGTCGTGGTTTTCCCCGGCGCTGATTGCCTTGAAGGAACTTCCGAAGGGTGGCACGATGAAGTTGTCGGTCTTGGATTTATAGAGGCCCCAGCAGCCCAGAACATTATCGGGTTTGAGCACGCAGGCATGATTGGCCCCAGTGCTGACTGACTTGTAATTCCCGGTTGGCGTATCGATGGGTATGAAGATGATCTTCTTCTGCTCATCCAATCCTTCCCGGGAGCCCCAGCAACTCAGGGTGAGGTTGGATTTCACCGCGCAGGTGAAATTTTCTCCGGCGGTGATCGACTTGAAGACACCGGCGGCAGGCGTGGCCTGTCCAACCAGCGCGTTGGCGACATTCAAACCCCAGCACACTGGCCGGTTATCGGTTTTCAGCGCGCAGGTATGCGACTCGCCGGTGGCCACTTGCTGATAGGTGGGCAGATTGACGATCGTGTTGAGGTAGTGTTCGGGATTGAGATAACCCGCCGCGTCGGGTCCCGGTCCGTCGAGACTGGCCGTGCCGATAAAGCTCCAGCAGGTATTGGCCCGGGCATTCAGGGGATCCTTCGCGCAGGTGCTGTTCTGATTGCCGACACCTAGCGGGTTGGCTTGGGTGGCGGAAGTTTTCATCTCCAGATGCAGATGAGATTTCGGCCAGTAGGTGGCGCTGCCATAACCCGAGCGGCCCAGGGCGCCGATGACATCGCCCTTCGCTACCGACTGCCCGGGGTTGACGGCAATATTGCCCAGGCGCGAGTAGGTGCTGTAGACCACCGCGCAACCGGGCCCCGGCAGCGTATGCTGGATGATCACATTGTTGCCCATGCCATGGTCGCCGGTGCCGAGCGCCTGGACGCGCACCACCCGGCCGGCCGCGATGGCGATGGCATCGCCCGTGCCGGGATAGTCAATGCCGGCATGGCGCATCCCGCTGTTGTTGCAATTGATGCTGTCGTAGCCGCAGAGGGTGTCCGCGGGCAGGGCCGGCTGAGTCGCCGCCCCGAACTCCAGCAGTGTTCTGCACACGCTGCCCTTGGGCAGGGCTTCGACTGCCGCCGGATCCAGGGCTTCATCCGGAAGATCCCGTGATAGGAACCCGGCATCGGGAATGGGGGACCGAGCCTGCGCGCTGCTCAGTCCGGCCACGATCAAAACTATCGGCGCGTAAACAGTCAAGGCTTTCATTGGATACCTCCCGAGTCGATGGCATCGTTTCGAACCGTTGACCTCTGGCCGGGTGTCGGGCGGAAGCCATCGGAACACCCAGGCTACCGTACCCCTGTTCAGCCAGCCCCCAGCGGCGGAAACGCCTGTCAAAACTCTCTAGTGATTCGGAATCGTCACTATGCGCCTCAAGCCGGTTTTTGGCTAGGGCAGCACGAATCTTGTGGGGGTGTCTTCCGTCTCCGGTCGCAGGGTGGTACTAAATTCGAGGGGAAGGATCGGATTGGAGG
>Ga0194120_10007187_pt1 | contig 15342 bp, 17 predicted proteins | sample TA2MahCa65mmetaG_FD_148642 | JGI IMG/M metagenome (GOLD analysis project Ga0194120, IMG submission 148642) | Freshwater microbial communities from Lake Tanganyika, Tanzania - TA2015019 Mahale Deep Cast 65m | ecosystem: Environmental > Aquatic > Freshwater > Lake | place: Tanzania: Lake... | reverse complement strand
GCGTCGGGGCGGGAGTGGCGGCTGCCGGGGCCGGCGTCGCGACCTGCGGGGCGGGACTCGCCACCGGGGGGGCGGGCGTTGCCGGATGCGGGGTAGGGGCCGGCGTGGCGATGGCCGGGTTGGCACTGCCCGGGCCCGCCGGAGGTGCGACGTCCGGCGTCGGCGAGGCTGCGGGGCCGATCGGCGTCGCGGCGAGACCCGGCGCTTCGGCCGGCGGCCCGGATGGCGTAGCCGGGTCGGGCCCCGGCGCGACCGCCACAGGATCCTCCCCGCCGGTCGCGGCCGAGGTCGAAGGCGCGCCGCCAGGCAGGCCGGCCTGCGCGTCGCCGGGTCGCTCGGCCTCGCGCAAAGCGGCGGCCAGTTCGGACGCCTCGGGAGCGGGGGCGAAGGCCGCGGCTCCCTCGTTCGCCAGCATGTCCACCAAGTCCTGGTAGTCGGGGGACGCAAGCGGAGTGGCGGTTCCGGCGGCCGCCAGGGCCGGGGGGATGCCCGCGCCCGGGTCGCTCTGCTCCACTTTCGCGCTCGCCGCCTCGGCCCGCGCGTAGGCGCCGGCGAGGGCGGCGGCCGAGCCGAGATCCGCCGCCGAGAAGCGGGCTCCCTCCTGGCGCAAGGCCTTGGCCGCCGCGGCGACGCGCCCCGGATCGATCGCCTCCAGGTGGCCGCCGGCGGCCGCGAGGGCCCGCGCGGTCGCGGCACTCATGGCGGGATCCAGCACCACGTCCGCCCCGCCGCCTTCGGCGGCGACCAGTGCGAGTTGCACCTGGGGCTCCCGATCCACCGCGTAAGCCGACGAGATAAGCAGATGGCGGCCGGCGGGAACGCCGCGTATGCTGAACCGGCCGTACGGACCGGTGAACGCCCCGGCACCAGGCACCGGCTTGCCGGCGGCGTCGATCGCCAGCACCGGCGCGCGCATGACCGGCACGGTCGAGGCCGTCGCCTCGTCCAGGGCTTGCACGCCCGCCAGTCCGCCAACCCCCGGCATGCCCGGAACGCCTCGCAACCCCGCCGCATTGTGGCCCACCAGGGCATCGGCGCCCCGTCCGATGCCGGGCAACGGCAGGTCGGCGAGCAGGCCGGCGGCCGCCCGACCGGGCATGGCCGGAGCCAGAAGGGTGCCCGCAAGGAGCGCCCGTGGCGCGGTGCTTACCAGGTTGTGGCCGCAGGCGGCCACGACGAGTGCCAGCCACACCGGGAGGTATCTGGGCATGCCCCCACGATGCGCCGGCCGGGTACGCGCGTCCTACAGGGCCGCGCGTGAAGGATCGAGGTGAGTGGCCGCCGGGCCGGTCCGGACTACTTGACGTCGAGTGCGATGTCGAGGAAGCCGGCCAGCCGCGTGATGGCGCCCGACGACAGATAGTCGACGCCGGTGCGGGCGACCGCGGAGACCCGCTCCAGCGTGATGCCGCCGGAAGCCTCGACCGGCACTCGGCCCGCCACCAGGGCCACGGCCTGCTCGAGATCCTGGATGGACATATTGTCGAGCAAGAGCATGTCGGCGCCCGCCGCCAGGGCCTCCTGGACCTGGAACAACGTCTCGACCTCCACCTCGACGGTGGCCGTTACCGGTGCGCCGCGCTTGGCCCGGCGCACCGCCTCGGTGATGGAGCCGGCGATCGCTATGTGGTTGTCCTTGATCAGGATCGCGTCCGACAGGCAGAAGCGGTGGTTGCGGCCGCCGCCGAGGCGCACCGCGTAGCGTTCGAGCGCGCGCAGGCCGGGCGTGGTCTTGCGCGTGTCCAGCAGGCGGGTGCGCGTGCCGGCCAGCTTCTCGACGAAGCGGCGGGTGGCGGTCGCGATGGCCGACAGCCGCTGGATCAGGTTGAGGGCCACGCGCTCGCCGGCCAGGATCCCCTGCGCCGGTCCGGCGACCCTGGCCACCAGGTCGCCGGCCGCGGCCTGGCTGCCCTCGCCGGCCAGGCGGGAGACGGCGATGCCGGGATGAATCAGGGCGAAGACGCGCTCGATCACGGGCAACCCCGCGACCACGCCGGCCTCGCGGAACACCATGTCGGCCGTGCAACTCGCATCCGGCTCGAGCACCAGGCTGCTCGTCAGGTCGCCCCAGCCGAGATCCTCGCGCAACGCCGACTGGAGGATGGGATCGAGCACGAGCGGGTGCAGGGCGTCCACGGGGACGCCGGTGGCCACTAGCGCCGTGCCCTGCATCTCGACCCTCCTCACTCAGCCCGGGATGCAGGGATCTTATCGCATGCTAGGATTTTTCAATGGCTGACGAGCCTGTCGATTTCACGCCGATCGCCTGTGCGCGCCTCGACAAGGAGAATGCCGAGTGGGCGCGGAAGTACGTCGCCAGGTGGCGGTCGCGGCTCGAAGCGGACGGCGACGATCCCGAGCTCGCGGCCTACGGCCGGCGCGAGATCGCGGCCTACACAGAGCTGCTCGAACGCTTCGGGCAGGCCGCGACGTGAACCTCCCGGCGGCAGCCGGGTCTGCTCGGGCAGCGCTGGCGGCCGCCGCGTTGCTCGGCGCCACGGCGCTCAACGTCCTCCTCGGAGGAAGCCTGCCCGCCGCCGCGAGTCCAGCGCCGCCCAAACTCGTCCCCGCGCCCGCGTTGCTCGTCGGGCACCTCCGGGTCGCCGACCTCTACTGCCTGGACGCGGTCTCGCACCTGCCGCCCGACGGATCGGCGACGCCGGACGGCAGCCCGCGCTGGGCGGCCGATCTGCTGGTGCGGGCGGCGAGCAACCTGTCCGAGGCGAAGCGGACTACCCGCGATCCTGCCGAGCAGGAGCGCCTGGAAGGCCTGGCGAGCGAAGCCCTCGCCGTCAGGCTGGAGCTGCGTACGCGCTCCCAGGGGGCCGCCCTGCGCGTCACCCGCCTGCGCGGCGAGATCCGCCGGTTCGCCGCCGAGGTGCAGCGGCGCATAGACCTGCGCCATGCCGATCCGGTCCCGCTTTCCCGGCCGCCTCTGAAACCCTGAGCGCTCAGCGCAAGAACGCCGCGAACACGTCGTTCGCGACCGGTATGGCGTCGCGGCTCAGGCGCAGCGCCTCGGGAGACTCCTCGAGCATGCCCAGGGCCACCAGTTGGTCTATCTCCGCGGCGTAGAACTCGCGCACGTCGGACCCGAATCGCGCCGCGAAGCGTTCTCGCGACAGGCCTTCGCGCACCAGGCGCAGCCCCATGAAGATGGTCTCCTCCATCTCCTCCTGGCGCGGCTGGCGGTCGGGCGGGATGCGCGGCTGCGGATCGCGGAGGTAGGCCTTGACCGACCGGCCGTGGGAGTAGCGCCGGCCCTGGAAGTACGAGTGGGCGCCGCTTCCCAGGCCGATGTAGTCGCGATTGTGCCAGTATAGCCGGTTGTGCACCGACTCGTGGCCCGGCCGGCACCAGCTCGAAATCTCGTACCGCCGGAAGCCGGCGCAATCGAGCGCCGCGTCCAGGTGGTCGTGCATCCCGCGTTCGGCGTCCTCTCCCGGCAGCGGCAGGTCGCCGGCGCGCTCGCGCGCACCGAAGACGGTGCGCTCCTCCACCTGCAGAGAGTAGACCGAGAAGTGCTCTGGGCCCCGGGCCAGGGCCTCGGCCACCGTGCGCGCCCACCCGGGTTCCGACTGGTCGGGCAGGCCGTAGATCAGGTCGAGCGAGACGTCGTGGAAGCCGGCCGCGCGCACGTCGCAGATCGTGCGGTCGACGTCGCGCACCGTGTGGTCGCGGCCGATCGCCGCGAGTTCAAGATCGTCGAAGGCCTGGACGCCCACGGAAAGGCGATTGACGCCGCCGGCGAGGGCGGTTTCCCAGAGCCCCGGCGCGCCCGTGCCCGGGTTGACCTCGAGCGTAACCTCCGCGGCGGGCGAGATCAGGAAGTGCTCGTGCGCGGCGGCCAGGAGGCGGCCGAGGAGGGCCGGCGGCAGGAGCGACGGCGTGCCCCCTCCGAGGTAGATCGAGGCCACGTCGCACGGCTCGTAGCACTTCATCTCGGCGATCAGGGCCGCGACGTAGGGCTCCATCAGGCTGTCGAGCCCGGTGTAGCAGGCGAAATCGCAGTAGTGGCACTTGATGGCGCAGAAGGGCACGTGAACGTAAAGCCCGATGCCGGGGGGCATCGGGCGGCCGCCTTCGCGGTCCGTCAGATGCGGACCTCGGAGATCTCGGAGAATTTCATGGTGATGACGCGCTTCGTGTTCTTCTCGTGCCCGGCCAGGTAGCCTCCGCCTTCTTCCGACACGTAAGTGACGATGAAATCTCGCAGGGGCTTGCGGGCGTCGCTGAATATCGTGATCGCCCGCGAGCCGTTCGCCGAGAAATCGCGGATCTGCTGCGCCAACTGCGCAGGCGTGGGCATCTTCTTCTTGTCGGGCATCCCCTGATCAATCTCCTTTCCATTCGCCAGCCAGGAGCGCCATCACCAGGAAATCGTGGAACCGTCCGCCGAAGTACCGGCCCTCGCGGAGCGTTCCCTCCCGGACGAAGCCGGCGCGTTCGTAACAGCGGATCGCCGCCGCGTTCTCGGGGTGAACCTGGAGCGAGACGCGGTGGACGCCGAGGTCGGCGAAGAGGTGGCCCAGGAGCGCGCTCAGCGCCTCGGTACCGAAACCCTTGCCCCTGTCCTCGCGGTTCCCCAGGAACATCCCGATCTCGCAACTGCGATCGCGCGGATGGATCCTCCCGTACTGGATCGTACCCAGAATCACGCCAGCGCTGTCGGCGATGGCGAGGGTCCTGCCCTCCTCGGGGTCGACCCGATCGCGTTCCGCCTCGTACCAGTCCTCGACGTCCGCCAGGGAAAGCAGGCGCGCCGGCTCGCCCATCCGGTGCCAGTGGTCGACATCGGACCACCAGCCTTGCAGAAGCGGCAGGTCGCCCTGCTCGATCGCCCGCACCGCCACCCTCGCACCCAGCAACATCGCGCCTTGATTATAGCCCGCCCACCCCGTAGCATGGCCGCAAGGCCCATGCTGAGAATCGGCGAGACCCCCTACATCAGCACGCTCCCGCTCTACCTGCCGTTGCGGTCGCGGCTGGGCGGCGACTGGCAACTCGTGCCCGAGCGCCTCACCGAACTCTCCGAGATGCTGGCAAGCGGGGCCATCGACATCGGCCCGATCACGCCCATCGAGTATCTGGCCAAGGCCGACCAGTATCAGCTCCTGCCGGGCCTGTCGGTCTCGAGCCTCGGCCGCTCCGGCTGCGTGATGCTCTACTCGCGCCGCCCCGCATACGAGCTCAAGGACGCCCGCATCGCGGTTCCGCTCTGGGCCACCGCCGCCACCCGGTTGCTGCGCTGGCTGATGCGCGAGATGTACCGGTTCGAGCCGACCCTGGTGGATCGCAAGGGCGGCCTGGCCGAGAATCTGGCCGAGCACGACGCCGTGCTCTTCTTCCAGGACAAGGCTTTGAAAGCCACCGCGGGAACCTCCGAGCTCTACCACGTCTGGGATCTTGGCGAGGCCTGGTGGCTGGCGACCAACACCCCGCTCCTGTACATGCTGTGGGTCGCCCGGAAGGACGTCCCCGCCGCCGCGGTGGAAGGGGCGGCGGCCCTGTTCGCCGAGGCCCGCGCCGCCTGGCCGTCCGAGCGCGAATCCATCGTCGCCGAGGCGCAGGCCCGCGCGCAGGTGCCGCCACAGGTGGTGGGGGGCTACCTGGCGCGCTTCAACTACCAGTTCACCCCCGCTCACCAGTCGGGGCTGGATTTCTATCGGTCGACCGTGGCCGCTCTGACGTCGGTCTAGCGTGCGGCCAGCGCCCACATCTTGGCCTTGATGCGATCCCAGAAGAGATCGAACAGGCTCACGTCGAGGTTGGTGAAGCCGGCCGTGCGCAGGATGGTCTTGAAGTCGTCGGTCACGAAGACCTCCACGTCCACCGTGCCGTCGCCGGTATCGCTGGTGGCCGGGCTCTGAAACACCTCCCGCTCGACCAGGCTCGAATAGTCGGTCTTGCCTCCCGGGCAGTTGTACACGGCGATGGCGAAGTGTCCGGGGTCGCCGTCCTTGCCCAAGGTGATGAGCTTCATGAAGGCCAGTCTCCAGGCGCGTCCAAGCGTAGTGGGTGCGGCCATTATACGGTATGATGGGCTCGATCACCTAACGAAAGGGGGGAAGGCTACGACGTGACGATCGTGCCTTTCACTCCGGGACCCAAGAGCGACGCGGTCGCCCATAACGATCGAGGGGTCGCCCTGCACGAGGAGGGCGACATCGAAGGCGCGCTGAGCGAGTATCGCGAGGCCATCCGCATCGATCCGTCCTACGCCAACGCCCACTTCAACCTCGGCCTGGCCCACCACGATCTCGGCCGCCTGGATCTGGCGATCGCCAGCTACCGCGAGGCGCTGCGGCTGGATACCCAGGATCCGGAAGCCTACCTCAACCTCGGCTGCGCCCTCCAGGCGCAGGGCGAGGTCGGCGAGGCGCAAAACGCCTTCAAGACGGCCCTGGAGCTCGACCCCAACTACGCGTGCGCCCACTGCAAGCTGGGAGCCCTTCTCTACGACAAGGGCGAACTCGACGAGGCATCCTGGGAGCTCAAGAAGGCCCTGCGGCTCGACCCTCACTGCGCGGAGGGCCACCACGCGCTCGGCCTCGTCCTCTTCGAGAAGGGCCGGCGGGAGCAGGCCGTGCAGCAACTGCGCCGCGCCGTCGACCTCGATCCCTCCCATCCCGACGCCGCCCGCGATCTGGGCCGCGTCCTGCAGCACACGGGCGAACTCGATGCCGCGGCCTCGGAGTACCGGAAGGCCCTCCTGTACGATCCGGCCCAGATCGATGCCCGCATCGGCCTGGCATCGATTCTCGAGCAACGCGGGGACTACGACGGCGCGCTGCGAGCCTTCGACGAGATCCTCCGCGAATCGCCGAACCATCCGGACGCCCTGTACGGCCTGGGCAAGGTCCGGGAGGCGCTTTCCGACATGCCGGCGGCCCTGGAGTGCTACCGGGAGGCCGTCCGGCACGCGCCCCACTTCTTCGACGGCTGGATAGCACTGGGCTGGGCGAGCCGCGATGCCCATGACGAAGCCGGGGCCGCCCGGGCGTTCGAGCAGGCGATCGCCATCAGTCCCGAGGAGGCGTCCGGCCACATCGGGCTCGGCTGGTCGCTGCTCGCCAAGCACAAGGCCACCGAGGCCCTCGAGGAGTTCGAGAAGGCGCTCGACCGCGCTCCGGACGACGCCGACGCCCGCTTCGGGCTAGCCTGCGCCCTCGACGCGCATGGCGCCGCGGACGATGCCATTGACGCGTACCGCAAGGCGCTCTCCCTGGACGAGCGCAACGCCACGGCGCATTTCAACCTGGGCTCGCTTTTGCTATCGAAGGGCGAGAACGCCGAAGCCGTCACCCACCTCGAACGCGCCATCCAGCTCGCTCCCACGGACAGTTCGGCCCACTTCAAGCTGGGCCTCGCGCACCTGCTCGGCGGCCGGATGAGCGGCTTCTTCGACTCGGTGCTCAACGCATTCCGGCACCTCAAGCCGAGAAGCTAGCGGCCTGCCGGGCACCAACAGCGACGAGGCCGGCTAATCCGCCGGCCTCGCCAAATTGGGGTGCTACGACCGGCGGCGCTCCGAGCCGTCCCGGGCCATGGCCCAGTCGGTGTAGAGCGGGCTGTCGGTGCGATCGTCGCGCAGCGACAGGCGGTACGTGAGGCGATCCTTGATGGGCCGGAACGACACGATCTCCACGATCTCGGCGCTGTGGCCCTCGTGGCGCAGATCCTCGGCGGCCTGCTTGGGGGTGAGGAGCACGTCCTTCTCGCCGGTGAAGGGATCGAACGCGAAGAAGGTACCGCCCTCCTCGTCAGCCTTGCGCAGGCCCTCGATCGCCAGGAGCCGCCCGTCAGGCGACCAGCCGACGCGCTTCCAGCACTGGTCCGCGCCGGAGCTGGGAACCGGAATCTTCTTGCCGCTCTTGCGCTCGTAGACGGTGAGCGTGTTGGTGTGGCCGGCCAGCGTGCCGTCGAGGACGGCCACGAAGCGGCGATCGGCCGACATGCGCACCTCGCCGCCGTGCGCGGCGCGGTAGGCCAGGCCTTCCGCCGGCTCGCCCGCCGAGGCGGGCAGCAGATCGGGGATCCAGATCCGCTCGCCGACCCGCAGCGCACTGCCATGGAGGGCGGGGTTGCGGCGCATGAGCTCGGCCATCGGCACTCCGCAGGCCCGGGCCAGGGCGTACAGGGTATCGCCCGGGCGAACCGTGTAGGCGAACGCCGGACCGCGGCCGGGCCGCTCGTTGGGCGACGGACCAGCGGGGCTGACCGCAAGACGGACCGCACGCGGCTGCGCAGTCTGTCGCAGCATGGCTGTCGACACGAACCTATCCTCCTCCGAAACTTATCTCCACTAAGGCTTATCGCAGCGGCCTTTGTAAACTGACGTCGGTTTTGGTGAAGCTTCGGACATGGATTGGTTAAGGAGATCCGGCCGAAAACCAGGAAGAATCCGCATGCCTGCGGTATCATGGCCCCATGATGACGCTCTACCAGTACGAGGGTTGCGGGTACTGCCGCATGGTCCGGCAGAAGATGTCCGAGTTGCTGCTGACGTACGTCAACGTCAACGTTCCCGTCGATCGCAGGTCCCGAACCGAAGTGATGGCGGTCTCCGGGCAGGACACCGTCCCGGTCCTGGTAGACGGCGAGGTCGTATTGAGCGACGAAGACGACATCCTGGAGTACCTGGAAAACACGTACGGAACGCCGCGTGTTTAGGTCTTAACAAAAACCGAATACACCAAAAAAAATCAGGGAGGCCGCCGGCAGGCGACCTCCGGATACCTGTCGCTCCGCGCCCGCCCGGCGGCCTCGCAAGGGGTCGCAGTTTCGCCTACCCCTTCGACGTCGGGACCGGTCGCGCAACCGACCTAGAGAACCCTCGATAGGTCTAATTTAGCCAGGTTGTCTTAAAACTAGCTTGGTGATGCATTTTCTCGGGGATCTAATAAAGTTAAAAGTTTATTACCCGTTACCTTCGTCACTGCAACGAGAAGCCGTCGATGCGGACGGCCGGGCACCGGACGGCCCCGAACCAGGCAGGCAGCAAGCGGGTTTCGCGCCCGATGCCGGCCACCCTGGAGAGGGCGCCGAGGATCTGCTCGGTAAACCGGAGATTGCGTACCGGACGCGTGACGCGGCCGCCCTCGATGAGGTAGGTGCCGTCGCGCGTCATCCCGGTGATCACCGTCGCCTTGGGATCCATGACGTTGACGTAGTGGAAGCGCGTGATCCACAGGCCGCGTTCCACGCCGGCCGCGAGGTCGGCGCGATCCAGATCGCCGGGGGCCATGTGGAGGCAAGTCGGGAACGGCCCGAAGGGATTGGGTGCCGGCAAGGCGTGGCCGGTCGACTCCCGGCCCTCCCGGCCCGCCGTGAACGTGTCCCACACCACGCCGCGGGCCACCCCGGCCTCGATGAGGGACACCCGGCGCCGCGCCACACCCTCGTAGTCGAACGGCGAGAGGATCCCGCCCGGGTCCATGCCATCGTCCCAGACCGAGACCGACGGCGCGCAAAGCCGTTCGCCGAGGCGACCGGACGCGAAACTGGCCCCCTGGAGGTAGCCCTGCGCGCCAAAACCCACGTAGCCGAGATACGCCAGCAGATCCGCCACGGCGTACTCCTCGAGGACCACCGTCCAGGTTCCGGCGGGCACCGACGCGGGATCGCGCCCGCGTATGGCCTTCTCGATGGCTTCCCGGCCGGCGGCCGCGATGTCGATGCCGTCCGCGTCCATCGCCAGGCGCGCCGCATAGCCGCTGGAGTCGGCGCCCGACACCACCGTGCTGAATGCCGCCCGCGTCCCGGCATGGTGGCCGAAGAGCCCGAGGGAGTTGGCCACCGTCAGGCTCTGCGCACCGGTCTCGAACGCCCCCGCCGCCGTCAGGCCGGCCTCGGCGGCCTGCGCGCAGACCTCGGCCACCTGCGCCGCCCGATCGGCGGCGGAGTACCCCGCGGTCCCGGCCGAGTAGCCGCCAACGTCCCCGCGATCGCCGGCGAGGCCGGGATCGGGAAGGCCGCGAAAGTCCGGGTTGTCCGGTTGCACGGCGGCGATCTCTGCGGCGCGGGCGACGACACGCCGCAATGCCTCGTCGGCGGGATCGTTGGTCGAGGCGACGCCGATGCGATTGCCCAGCACCGCCCGGACGCGGATCTCCAGGTCGCGGGAGCCCACGTTCTGGTGGATCTGGTTCTGGGCGAAGCGCGTCAGGCGCGTATCCGTACCCACCAGCACCACCTCGGTGGCGTCGGCGCCGGAGAGGGCGAGGACGCGATCGGCAAGCCGCCGCGCCTCGTCGCGCGTCGGGAGGGCGGCCTGGCTGGCGATCACGCGCTGCCGACCTTCACGTCCCGGAAGCGGCCCGGCGGGGAGCCGTGGCCGACGTGGGCGGTCTGCCCGGGTTGCCCCTTGCCGCAGTTCGGCGTGGCCCACATCTTCCAGGTGGACCGGTCGCCCAGGCCGTCGCAGGAGGCCCAGAACTCCGGGGTCATGCCCGAGTAGCAGGGGTTCCGCAACAGGCGTCCGAGCCGCCCCTGCTTGATTTCCCAGGCGATCTCGGCGCCGAACTGGAAGTTGAGCCGGCGATCGTCGATGGACCAGCTCTTGTTGGTCTGCATGTACACGCCCTCGGCCACGTCGGCCAGGAGCGCCTCGAGCGACTCGTGCTCCCCGGGTTCGAGGTTGACGTTGGTCATGCGGATCAGCGGGATGTGCGCCCAGCTATCGGCCCGCATCGTGCCGTTGGAGGCCCGGCCGATCTCGGCGGCGGTCTCGCGGGAAGACAGGAAGTCCTGGAAGATCCCCTCCCGGATGATCGGCGCGGCTTGCGCCGGCACGCCCTCGTCGTCGTACCCGAAGGTCCCGGGCCCGCCGGGGACGGTGGCATCCGCGGTCACGCTCATCAGGTCCGACCCGTACCGGTAGCCGCCCGCCATGTCCGGCTCCAGGAAGCTCGTGCCTGCGAACGACGCCTCGGCCCCGAAGACCCGGTCGAGTTCCACCGGGTGCCCGACCGATTCGTGCACCTGGAGCGCCAGTTGCGACGAGTCGAGCACCAGCGTGGTCTGGCCCGCCGGGCACGGGGGCGCCGCGAGCAGGGCGGCGGCCTCTTCGGCGATGCGGGCGGCGTTGCCGGGAAGATCCATCGCGTCGACGATCTCGAATCCAGCCGTGCCCATGTGGCGGCCGAACGAGTTGGGATACGACCGCTTCTGCACGTCGGCGTCCGACACGGCGGTCGCTTCTATCTGCCCGCCCGTCTCGACAAGGGTCTGCTCGACCAGGGCGCCTTCGGTGCTGGCGAAGAGCTTGGTCTGGCGCTGCCAGCCCAGGGAGCCTTCCCTCGTGCGCACCGCCCGGGTCTCCGCCATGGCCGCGTCGGCCGCGAGCAGGATGGCGAGCTTGCGGGAGAGCGGGATCGCGAAGGGATCCTCCGCCACCGGCGTGCGGTAGCTTCCGCGGCTGGCGACCGGCGGCCCCAGGCGGGCGGGCTTGCGCATGGCCAGGCGGGAGGCCTTGGCGATGGCCACCGCCTGCTCGGCGACCCGGTCGATCTCGCGATCGACCAGGAGGCTCGAGGCGGCAAAGCCCCACGCGCCGTCCACGAGCACGCGGATCCCGAAGCCGAGCGACGCTTCCGAGGAGACGGCCGCCACGTCGCCGTTGCGGACCGTCAGGGACTCGCTTTCCGAGTGGACGATGCGGATGTCCGCGTAATGCGCGCCGAGCGTCTGACAGGTGTCGAGCGCGCGGGCTGCGAGAGCTTTCATGTACGGAGGTAGATGGTAGCACCCGCCGGACGCTTTTGTTTGCCCGCGCCCGCCCGCGTCTTCCGGTCTCGATCCGGGCCCGGCGACTTTGCTACAATCGGATGACGATGGAAGGGGATGCAAGCCGGCGCGATACGCTGATCAGGATGACGGCGGGCGACGGTCGGATCCGGGCGGTCGCGGCCCTGACGACGCAGACGGTCGACGAGGCTCGCGCAAGGCATCAGACGTCGCCGATCGCGACCGCGGCCCTCGGAAAAGCCCTGACCGGGGGCCTTCTGCTTTCGGCCGCCCTGATGAAGGACGGGGGACGGCTCACGGTGCGCGTGCTGGGCCAGGGGCCGCTGGGCGGCATCATCGTAGATGCCGGCTTCGACGGCTCGGTGCGCGGCTACGTGGCGCGGCCCGACCTGCAGTTGCCGGTGACGGCCCAAGGCACCCTCGACATCGGCGGCGCGGTCGGGCGGGAGGGATTCCTCTACGTGACGCACGATTCGGGCCTGGGGCACCCGTACACCGGCGTCGTGGAACTCGTCTCGGGGGAACTCGGCGAGGACTTCACCCACTACCTGGCGACTTCCGAGCAGATCCCCGCGGCGGTGTCCCTGGGGATCTACGTCGAGGCCGACGGCCGCGTGTCCAGCGCCGGCGGCCTGCTGGTGCAGTTGCTGCCGGGCGCCGGCGACGAGATCGCGTGGCGCCTGGAGCAGAACATCCGCGCCCTACCCGGCTTCACGACCCTGGCCCGCAAGTGGGGCACGCCCGAAGAGATCGCCCGCGCCGCCCTGACCGGCTTCCAGTCCGAGATCCTCAGCAGCCAGGCGATCGCCTTCTCGTGCCAATGCTCGTCGGAACGCGTGCTCACGGCGATCGCGAGCCTGGGCCAGAAAGAGATCCGGGCGATGCTCGACGAGGACGGGAAGGCCGAGGTCCGCTGCCACTTCTGCAACGAGGAATACGTCGTCAGCGGCGCGCAGCTGGCCGAGATGCTGGAGGCTAGCTAGTCGGCGCTGAATTTTGGCGTCTCGCCGGACGCGCGATGGGCCAAGACGGGCATGATTGCTCGACTACGCCTTGTGGAAAACTTTTGGCCGGCGGTCGTATTAACAAACGGCCCGCCAATTGCTGATTAACGCGCGTCCTCATCGCGAAACCGCCGAGTGCCGGCCGTTCGGTACGCGAACGCTCCGGCCGGCGCCTGCGCGTCGGGGTTCTGGCGGCCGAGAATCCGGAGCCCCCCGAAGACCTCGTGCACGTCTGATTCCCCAAAAAGCGAACCGCCCCCGCGAGGGGGCGGAAGGCGCGACGCTACTTACGCCCGGACCGCGGCGCGCTTGATCTTGCCGGCCTTGAGGCACGACGTGCACACGCGGATGCGGCGCACGGTGCCGTTGCCGATGTCGGCGCGGACCGTCTGGAGGTTGGGCAGCCAGCGACGCTTGGTATGCACGTTGGAATGGCTGACGTTGAACCCCGTGCTGGGGCCCTTGCCGCAATGCTCGCACTTCCAGGCCACGATTGGATCTCCTGAATCAGATTAAACTAAGCAGAATGCGAATTTTACCGTGGACGGCCGGCGAGGGCAAGCCGGGAGTTCAGGTGATCGTGGTCGGAAACACCCATGCGGCCCGCACGGTCTTCGCCGGCGGCTCCGAGGCGACGACCCGCCAACCCACCGCCGACCTGTGCGCGGGGGACGTCGCGGCCCTCGACCTGCGGCCGGATCTCGACACCGTGGTCGTGTCGGTCGTGCCGCCCGCCGACCGGATCCTGGCGGCAGCCTGCCCGCGCGCCGGCTTCCTGACGGCCGAGGAGGCGCCCCTGCCCATCCGCTACGAGACGCCCGAGAGCCTGGGAGCCGACCGGGTGGCCAACGCCTTGGCGGCGCTGGCCCTGTACGGCGCTCCGGTGGTGATCGCCGACTGCGGAACGGCCACCACCCTGACGCTGGTCGACGCGAGCGGCGCCCTGGCCGGCGGAGCCATCGCCCCGGGGCTCGGAACCTGCATCGCCGCGGTACGGACCCACACCCCGCACCTGCCCGAGTTTCCCGTCGCCTGGCCGGAATCCCCCCTTGGCAGGACCACGGTCGAGTCCCTGCAGGTGGGCCTCCTGCGCGGCCACGCCGCCCTGATCCGGGAGCTCGCGGCCGGCATGGCGCCGGGCGCGCGGCTGGTGTTGACCGGTGGATGGAGCCCGCTGCTTGCGGAGCGGGTGGGTGCGGTACGGCACGGAAACCTGACTGCGTGGGGCGGTAAGGTATACTGGGAAAGCTGTATTCGCCGCAACGAGCGCGAGATCGACGACACCGACACTTACGGAGGATAGTTGGCACAGTCCACCGAGCACGCCCCGGCGAAGCCGCCGGCCAGGCGCGGTCCGGGTCCGCAAGGCCCTCGGGGTGACGACGCGCCGGCCAAGGCCCCGAAGCCCGGCGCCGGGCGGCGTCCCAACACGCTCGCCACCATCGGACTGGCCGTTGCGTTCTCGCTGCCGGCGTTCCTCTTCCTCGATCCGCCGCCCACGTGGCAGACGCTCGTCGCCCTCGCCTACTACTCGCTCCTGCTGGGCCTGATCTGGCGGCAGGATCGCAAGCGCCTCACCGAGCTCATGGGCAAGCTCATGGACACGCTCGAGATCGCCCACGTCCCGGCCAAGCTCCCGCCGTCCCTGACCATCCCGCACGCCTCGCTGGCCGACGCCGTCACGGAGCTCAACATCCATCTCAAGAACCTGCACCAGCGGTTCCGGAGCACCGCGCAGAAGGCGCATCTGGATGGCCAGAAGGACATCGCCAACGCCATCCAGGCCGACCTGCAGGTGTCGCGGCCGCCCGAGGTGCCGGGGTTGCACATCGCGCTCTGGCAGTGGAAGGCCCCGGGCATCGGCGGCGATTTCTACGATTTCGTGGTGAAGCCCGAGCAACATACGGGCGAACCGCCGCAGGAGCTGATGTTCTGCCTGGCCGACGTCAAGGGCAAGGCCATCAAAGCCGCCCTGCTGCTGGCCCTCACGCGCAGCACCATCCGCAACAAGGTGAAGTACTTCTCGTCGCCCGGCCGGATCATCACGCGGGTAAACGACGACCTCTCGCGGGACATGGCGCTCTCCGACATCTTCGTGTCCTGCTTCGTGGGCGTGTACCGCCCCGCCGACCGCGCGCTCCACTACGCAAACGCCGACTTCCCGCCGCCCATCCTGCGCCGCGCCGACGGCAGCGTCTTCCAGCTCAAGACCGAGGACTTCATCCTGGGCACCGTCCAGGGCCAGGAGTACGAGGAGCGGTTGCTGCAGCTAGCACCTGGCGACGTGGTCGTCGCCTACTCCAACGGCGTGCAGGACGCCCGCAATCCGCAGAAGGAGAAGCTCGGATTCGAGCGCCTGGTCGAGATAATCCGCTCCAACGGCGACCTGCCGGCCGACGATCTGGTCGACTACCTCAAGCGCCTGCTGGCCGACTGGCAGCAGGGGGCCGATTCGCTGGAAGACCAGACCGTCGTGATCCTCCGCGCCGTCTGATAGCGCGGCTCTGATGACTTCGCTCCGGCATCGCGGCCGGCACGGAGGCCGGCCCCACCCGTTGCATCGGTGGCGCAGGCCTCCGTGCCTGCGTCC
>Ga0194120_10007184_pt1 | contig 15344 bp, 14 predicted proteins | sample TA2MahCa65mmetaG_FD_148642 | JGI IMG/M metagenome (GOLD analysis project Ga0194120, IMG submission 148642) | Freshwater microbial communities from Lake Tanganyika, Tanzania - TA2015019 Mahale Deep Cast 65m | ecosystem: Environmental > Aquatic > Freshwater > Lake | place: Tanzania: Lake... | reverse complement strand
AGATTTTCCACGAGTCCCGCGAGTCGGCGGTCCGCCGCCTCGACGTCCGGCGCAACGAGCGAATTTTGGAAGTCGGGGTCGGCACCGGCCTGGCGCTGCCGCTCTATCCCCGTCACTGCAAGGTGGTCGGCATCGACCTCTCGTCCGGGATGCTGGAGAAGGCCCATGAACGGGTGCGGGCCCACGGGCTCGACCATGTCGAACTGTCGCGCATGGATGCCGGGCAGATGGAGTTTGCCGACGACAGCTTCGACACGGTCATGGCGGCCTACGTGGTGACGGCGGTCCCGGATTACCGCAAGGTGGTGACCGAGATGATTCGCGTCTGCCGGCCCGGGGGGCGGATTATCATGCTCAACCACTTCAGCAACGGGAACAAACTGATCGCCGCAGTCGAGAAGGTGATCTCCCCGCTCTGCAAACACATCGGCTTTCGGACCGACCTCTCGTTGAGCACCGTGTTGGAAGGAACGTCGCTGCTGGTGGCCCGGAAGGAAAAGGTCAATCCTTTGCGGTTCTGGCACCTCGTCGAGTGCGTGAACAAGAAGAACGGCGCCACGTCCTCCTCGCATTAGAAGACTCCCGCAACCCGACTCCCCTCGTTTTCCCACGCGAAACGGTTAGCCGTGTTCGGACTGGCCCGTGCGGCCGGTGGTCCCGATGCTGGGCTCGCCGAGCCACTCGTCCCCTTCCATGATCTGGTTGCCGGCCAGACAGGTGCCGGCGAAGCTGCGGGCGATGAGGTCGGCGAGGGTGATGAGGAGCCGGCCTGTGCCGTTCTCATGCGGGGCGGCACGGAGGGTGAGGATGAAGTCGCAGCCGTCCAACGGGCCGAAGGCCTGGAGGTGGATGCCGCTCTTGGGCTTGACGTGACCCTTTTGCGGGAGGCCGTGGTCGGAGGCCGGCACCAGGTAGCCTTCCCACCGCAGCGCCGGGTGAGAGGCGGCGCTGCGTTTGACCGTCCGCCAGGCGCAGGGCAGCCCCGCTCGATCCAGATGCTCCAGAAACCAGGCGGTTGACGGCAACGGGCCGGTCTTGGCCTGGAAGGTCCATTCGGTCATGCCGGACCGCATCGGCTTGGCCGATCCCGGCGCGGACACCTCTTCGATCTCGGCCTCATCGCAGATCACGTAGAGTTCGCCATGGGGGTCGAACCAGAACCGCAGCCGCCCACCGGAAGCTTCCGCCTGGACGATACCGATCTTCGAGAAATCCGTCCCCTCCTGCTCGAAAATAGAAAAGTCGGTTGCCCCGATCATGAGGAGCCTGGCCACGCGGGTCACGGCATAGGGCTCTTCGATCCCACGGGGCGCCGCTTCGTAGTGGATGACAACGGTGATGGTGGTCCCGGCCGTGAACTCGCGGCCCGTGGTTTCATCCAGGAGCCGCCGCTTGTGGATGTGTACGTCGGCTACCTGGCCGCCCTGGAAGGCCTGCGTGTGGTCCAGAAGCCAGGCGATGTCGTCGGCGTTTTTGATCCGGTGTTTCATGCCAAGTGATTGTAGCGCAGAGGGGGCGGACGGGCTAGAAAGTAATGATTTTGCGACAGGCCGACTTCACTGGAGGTTTGGCCTCTTCGGGTCGGTTCAAACGATATCGGAAGGAACATCCCTTGACATTATCCTCATGAGAACTACCATAAAGATCGATAGACTGCTGAAACATTGCAGAACGTTGTGGGTTCGTGCGACGGTTTGGTTGGGAAGGGGGCCTTATTATGACGCGCGCACCGATCATCGACGTCCGACGAAGCGGGGAGCGGTTTCATACGAAGATCGACTGGCTGGACTCCCGTCACAGTTTCAGCTTCGGCGGCCATTATGACCCGGCGAACACCCACCATGGGCTGCTGCTGGTCAGCAACGATGATGTCATCAGAGCCGGCACAGGCTTCCGCACTCATCCGCATCAGGATATGGAGATCGTCACCTGGGTGCTTGAGGGGGAGGTCGAACACAAGGACTCCGAGGGCAACCGAGGGATCATCTACCCGGGCTTGGCTCAACGCATGAGCGCGGGCACCGGCATCTGGCACTCCGAGATGAACCCCAGGAACGACAGGGATCTGCGCCTCATTCAAATGTGGGTCCAACCGGACACCGAACGGATCAATCCAGACTACGAGCAGCTTGATATCAACGGCCAGCTAGAGAAAGGCGGGCTCGTGCCGATTGCATCAGGCCGTGGGCACCATGCGGCCATCTCCATTCGCCAGCGCGGGGCGGTCCTGTGGGGCGGGCGGTTGAAATCCGGCGAGACCGTCTCCCTGCCGGATGCAACGTCGCTTCACCTGTACGTGGCGAAGGGTTCTGCGGTGCTGGAGGGCGCGGGTTCCCTTGCCTCCGGCGACGCGGTGCGCTTGACGATGTCCGGCTCGCTCCGCTTGACGGCGGATGTCCCCTCCGGCGCGGAGGTGCTGATCTGGGAGATGGGGGGATGAAAGGACCGGTCCGACCGGTCTTTTGTAGAGCGGGAGATTAAGAGAACAAAGGAGAACTACCATGGCGGTGCAGGTCTATGGAGTCAATCATGTGGTCATCGAGGTGACCAACGCCAAAAAGGCCGTCAAGTTCTACTCGGACGTGTTCGGCCTGAAGATGCTGCGCGGCGGCGAAGGAGCGGCCTGGTGCAAACTGGGCGAGCATCAGTTCCTCGCCATCTTTGAGGTGGAAACACTCCAACCGGATCGCGTCAAGCACTTCGGTCTCATGGTGCGCGACGAGGCGCAGATTAAAGAGGTGCGGAGAAAGCTTACCAAGAAGTACAAACTGAAACTGCACCCCGACTTCCGATGCGATTTTCGGGACCCCTGGGGCAACCGCATCCAGGTGGGAGACCTCCATGACGAATCCTTGGTCTGGCTGCTTCCCTATCGAGAAGTGCAGAAGGCCGGGGTCGCCTTCACCAGGTGAGGCCATGAAAGCTCACTACCTCGGCCACGTGGTCTTCTACGTGAGGAATCTGGAACGGTCGCTGGCTTTCTATCGTGACTTGCTGGGGTTTCAGGAAAGTGGGCGGATCTTTTGCGGCGCAGCGGCGGCGCTGACCTCGGGTCGGACTCACCATGAACTGCTCTTGATCGAGGTGGGTGAGGCGCCGGCCCCGCCCCCTGGTCGCCGGTTGGGGCTATACCACATCGGGATCAAGGTTGGAGACAGTCTGGACGAGCTGCGGGAGGCCAAGCGTGAGGTGGAGCGGGCCGGCATTCCGATCAGCGGCATGAGCGATCACACCGTGAGCCAGAGCCTCTATCTCCAAGACCCGGACGGCAATGAAGTGGAACTCTACGTGGATGCCGATGCGTCGCTCTGGAAGAATAATCCGGCGGCGGTCTTGTCGCCGATCAAGCCGCTGCGCCTTTAGCAGGGCTACAAAAGGGCGTGAAATGAGGAGACCGTCATGAGGGCGATCAGAGTTCATCAGTTCGGTGAGCCGGAGGTCATGCGGGGAGAGACTGTACCGGACCCGCAACCTGGTCCCGGACAAGTCCTGGTGAGGATCAAGGCAGCCGGGGTGAATCCGGTGGATACCTACATCAGAGCCGGTGTCTATACGAAGCCGCCTCTCCCCTACACGCCGGGGATGGATGCGGCGGGAATCGTGGAGGCTCTGGGGACGGGAGTCCGAGGCCTTGCTGTCGGAGACCGGGTCTATACGTCCGGCACGATCACCGGTGCCTACGCGGAGCTGGCTCTCTGCGCTCTCGATCAGGTGCATCGGTTGCCTGCTTCGGTCTCCTTCGCCCAGGGGGCCGGGGTCAACGTGCCCTATGCGACCGCCTATCGGGCGCTCTTTCATCGGGCCCATGCCAAAGCGGGAGACGCTCTCTTGGTTCATGGGGCCAGCGGCGGAGTGGGGATCGCTTCCGTCCAGATCGCCAGGGCGGCTGGCCTCACCGTGATCGGCACGGCGGGCACGGAACGAAGACAAGCCCTCGTCAAAGAACAGGGCGCCCATCATGTGTTGGACCATCGGACGCCTGGCTACCTCGATCAGTCAATGGCTCTGACGGAAGGGCGAGGGGTGGACGTGATCTTGGAGATGTTGGCCAATGTGAACCTGGGGAAGGACCTGACGGTCCTAGCCAAGGGAGGCCGCGTGGTCGTGATCGGGAGCCGAGGGACGGTGGAGGTCAACCCACGCGAGGCCATGGCCAGGGACGCAGCCATCCTCGGCATGACGCTCTTCAACGCGTCGGAGCAGGATGTAGCCAGCATCCACGCGGCCTTGGTGGCAGGATTGGAAAACGGCACCTTGCGGCCTGTCGTAGGCCGGGAGTTCCCCCTGGCTGAGGCCCCGCAAGCTCATAAGGCGGTGATGAAAGCTGGGGCGTACGGCAAGATCGTCCTGATCCCTTAGCGGCTGCTGAAAAAGGAGCGGCGAATGCGTGCGGTCTGTCTGCAACACGTGGCCTTTGAAGGGCCAGGCGTCTTCGCCCGTTTCTTGGAGCAGCGAGACTATCGGCTGGAACGGTACCTCGTCCCTGAGTCGGGGCTGCCCGATGATGCCGGGGATTTCCTGCTCGTTATGGGCGGACCGATGTCGGTCAATGATCCCGATGCCTGGATTCGAGCCGAGCTGGCGTTCATCAAGAAGGCCGTGGAATCCGGCATCCCTTACGTCGGTATCTGTCTGGGCAGTCAGCTCTTGGCAAAGGCCCTCGGCGGCAAGGTCAGGCCTGGGCCCAAACTGGAATTGGGGATAACGCCGGTTGTTCCGACCGTGGAGGGGCGACAGGACCAAGTGTTCAAGACCGTCCCGGAACCTTGGGCGGTCTTCGAATGGCACGGGGAAGTCTTTGACCTTCCGCCTGGCGCTGTGCCTCTTGCGGCGAACGATGTCTGTATCCAGGCCTTCCGCTATGGCCCCAAAGCCTACGGGTTGCTGTTTCATCCTGAAATGGAACAGGCCGGTATCGAGGTTCTGTGCCGCGAATGTCCCGGCGACGTTGCCAGGGCCAAGACGAACGAGGCGGCTCTCATCGCTCAAGCCCTGCCCCACTTACCGCGCCTGCATTTGCTCACGGAGCATTTGATTAACTCCTTAGCATCTTAAGTTTCTTGGCTCATTCCATATCGGGTCAGGCTTGAAACCGAGCACGAGACGTGATATTTTTAAAAAAAGCGGACACGCATAATGTCAAATAATTAATAAGTCATTGATAAATAATAAATGTTCATGGACATAAAATAGGACAATGTCAAGGACATATATAAAATCTCATCCTTGGATCACATTTTCGCTTGACCTAACTTGCAGGACCCAAACGCTCTGGATGCTGCTAGGAGAGGCAAAATCAAAATGTGAGCATCTAGCCAATGTCATTCTTGCGCCCGATGCTGCTAAACAGCTTCACGAGATATATCTGGCCAAGGGCGTACTGGCCACGACTGCTATTGAAGGGAATACGCTAACCGAAGAAGAAGTTCTCAAGCAGATAGAAGGAAAGCTGCGATTACCTCCCTCGAGGGAATATTTGGGGCAGGAAACGGAGAACATCATTAGTGCGTGCAATTTCATACTGCAAGATATCAAGGGAGGAAATCCGCCCGCGTTGAACATTGAAACCGTCAAAAATTTTAACCACCGGGTTCTAGATAAGCTCAAACTTGACGAGGGCATAATCCCTGGCGAAATACGAAAAGGTTCCGTCGGTGTAGGTCGGTACAGAGCGGCTCCCTCTGAGGACTGCGAGTACTTGTTGGAGCGTCTCTGTGCTTGGCTCAGCGGGTCGACCTTTAGCGTACCTGATGGTAAACCTCAGCTTGATCTTGTCTTCGCCATAATCAAGGCAATACTAGCGCATCTTTACCTGGCCTGGATTCACCCGTTTGGTGATGGAAATGGTCGAACGGCTCGACTGGTCGAGCTTCTTATTCTCGTCTCATCGGGTGTGCCCAGCTCGGCAGCGCACTTGCTCAGCAATCACTATAACCAAACTCGCTCTGAGTACTATCGCCAGTTAGACACATCGAGCAAGTCCGGAGGCGATGTAATTCCATTTCTGACTTATGCGCTGCAGGGCTTTGTGGACGGCCTGCGCTCGCAGATTGACTTCATCCATAAACAACAGTGGCAGATTGCGTGGGAAAACTATGTTCATGAGCAGCTTGAAGGTCACTCATCGGTGGTGAATGCGAGACGATATAACTTGGTGATCGCAATATCTTCTTACGATCAACTGGTACCCGTTCAAAAATTGCTTGAAGAACGCCCACGGGTGGCAAACGCCTACGCTACTCGTACATCAAAGACCCTTACCAGGGATCTAAACGCGCTGGTCGACAAGGGCTTGGTGGAACAGGTGGCCAATAAGTACAGAGCGAAAAAGGAAGTCATGCTGGCTTTCCGTCCGGTCGTGGCCAAGCCAAACCGCCCTCGTTAGATCGTTGATTGCCGGCCTGCATCTGAAGTAACCTAGATACTCCTTGTCTCAAAGTTAAAAAGTCTGAAAGTCGAAAAGTCTTGTTGATAAGGACAGCGTGCCCCTAAAGACTTGCCGACTTTGAGACTTGCCGACTTTTCGACTCTCTTTTTGATGAAAGGAGCCTGCTCGCATGGCCGGATTTCCCATTGAGTATGCCGACCGGATCAAGACCCTGCCGCCCTATCTCTTTGCGGCGATCGACGAGATGAAACAGAAGGCGATTGCCCGTGGAGTGGATATCATCAACTTGGGCATCGGCGACCCGGACTTGCCGACCCCTGCGCCGATCATCGAGCGGTTGGCACGGGCTGCCGCCGACCCGAAGAACCATCAATATCCCTCCTACGAGGGGATGCTGTCGTTCCGCCAGGCCGTGGCCGGCTGGTACAAGCTTCGGTTTGGCGTCACGCTGGACCCGGCCTCGGAAGTCTTGACCTTGATCGGATCCAAGGAAGGCATCGGCCATATTCCTCTGGCATTTATCAATCCCGGCGATGTGGTTCTGGTCCCGAGTCCAGGCTACCCGGTCTATCCTGTGGGAACCGGCTTTGCCGGCGGGACGTCCCATCTCATGCCGTTGGAAAAGAAGAACGGATTTCTTCCCGACCTCAATGCGGTCCCTAAAGAGGTCGCCCGCAAGGCCAAGCTGATGTTTTTGAATTCGCCGAACAATCCTACGTCGGTCGTCATGAGTCGTGACTACTTCAAGAAGGTTGTGGCCTTCGCCCAGGAACATCAGATCATCGTCTGCCACGATGCGGCCTACTCGGAGATTTTCTACGACGGCCAGCGTCCGGCCAGTTTTCTGGAAGTCGAGGGGGCAAAAGAGGTCGGCATCGAGTTCCACTCTCTCTCCAAGACCTACAACATGACCGGTTGGCGCATCGGGTTTGCCGTGGGGAATCGACAGATCCTGAATGGGCTGCTGAAGATCAAGAGCAACCTGGACTCCGGCACCTTCCAGGCCATCCAAGAAGCAGGGATCGCGGCGCTTCAGCTGGACGACTCGGCCACCGACGCGCTGCGGAAGGTGTATCAGGAGCGTCGGGATGTCCTGGTGCCGGGACTCAAGAAGCTGGGTCTGGACGTGGACCCGCCTCCGGCGGCCTTCTATGTCTGGGTGACGGTGCCCAAGGGTTACACGTCCACCTCGTTCACCGCGCACTTGTTGGAGAAGGCCGGGATCGTGACCACGCCGGGCAATGGGTTCGGGGCGCCGGGAGAAGGCTACATCCGCATGACGGTGTGCACGACGAAGGAACGGTTGGCTGAGGCGGTGGAGCGGATCAAGAAAGCGGGCTGGTAGGAGTGAGGCTTGGCAGGCGCGTTTTGTGCTCGCGCATCGCGCACTTCGGAAAGTGCTCGCTGGACGCGCGCAAGTAAACGCGCCTATCCCTGCCTCGCTGGAAGGGAATGGGCAAAGAAACTTGCGTGCAGCGAAGTCCGATCGGGCTGCTTCTTCTTGATCGGACAGATGAGGGATTATCGTTGGGCGTGCACGGTCTTTGACACCAACGTTTTGATCTCCGCCTATCTGTGGCCGAGCATCCCGCGAACCGAGAAGAACATCATGTCAAGAAACGATTTTTCTTTTCTCTCCTCCCATATGACCTTCTTGCGGCCATTTATCAAGCCATGTATTAGCATTAGGGTAAAAAGATAGCACGAAATTGATCTGCCAGCTGACGTATTTCACTTGCGATCGCACGTATTTCAGCAGCGGTGTATGCCTTATGTCCTATGAGTTTTTTCATTTTCTTCGGGAAAGTGATTCCGTATGATTTATCGGCTGCGTATAAGCGATCTTTTCCCCAGTCTTTGGGAAACTGTATTATCCACACAGTATGAACGATGTCGTTGCGACTCTTCTGAGCTTCTCTTATTTTTTCAAAAAGTGTGGAGATCGGTTTTGGTAAATCGGCGTCCGGTGTTTGCAGGCGCATCAGATTTGTCAAAATATCGAGCCACCCGTTCATTGACAAGGGAGAAGTAAAGGCAACGACTTTGTCGTAAGGCACTTGCGACACTTTCACCATTGCCCATTGAAACGAAAACTCTAGCGCAGCCCACTCCGATGCAACCTTACCAATAGCTTGCAAGTGGGATGGCGATAAAGTGATTTCTTTAGTCTTGGCTCGACGGTTCATCAAGATACCTAAGTTGCAGTAGATGCCAGAACGGGTGTAATTGTTTCCACTAGGTGAGATGGACTCTATCCAGTGACCACTAAGATGTCAAATACTTCGATGTTGAGCAACGAGCGTTGGGCCGGCTCCACTGCGCCCATCGGACGAGCATGGTGTTATCGTGCGCGTTCTGGGAGCACAGAGCCGGCCCAACGCTCGCCTCTTAGTGGTGGAGAATAAATTGGCCAGAGAAGTGGTTTTCATCGGCTTTGGATCGAATCTCGGAAATCGGCTGGATTTCTGCGACCGCGCGGTCAGGCTCATGGGACTCCTGCCGCATTCTCTTGTGACGGGGGTGTCGTCGCTCTACGAGACGGAACCGCTGCCGGACAATCACCCTGGTCCTGACTGGTTTCTGAACGGCGTGCTCCGGCTTGAAACGGACCTCACGCCGCAGAGTCTCTTGGAAGTCTGCCGTGAAGTGGAGAAGTCGTTGGGGCGTGACCAGGACCATCGCCATGGTCCCCGGACCTTGGACCTCGACATCTTGTTGTATGGCGTCCGTCTCATCAACGAGCCGGGTCTGATCCTGCCCCATCCCCGCCTGCACCTCAGGCGGTTCGTGTTGGAGCCGCTGGTTGAACTGGACCCGGCGCTTCTGCATCCCCTCCTTCACAAGACCGTCGCGCAGTTGTTGGACGAACTGACGGACCCGGCGGTTGTCCGTCGCCTCGATCCTCAGCCCGGTTCTCGCTTCGGCGTTCGCCTCGCGGCGCCATCGGCGATCCCGCCTTCGGGGACTTCGGCGGGCCGCCGAAGCTTTGGCGGAGGCGGCAGCCGTCAGCGGTCGGCGCTCTGATGCGAATCATCCGATCAGCGACGGCCATGACGGCCTGGAGCCGCAAGCTCCAGCGAGAGGGCGTGGTCATCGGCCTGGTCCCGACCATGGGCGCTCTGCACGACGGCCACCGATCGCTCATACGCAAGGCGCGCCTCTCCTGCGACGCGGTGGTGGTGAGCCTGTTTGTGAACCCCGCGCAATTCGGACCGAAAGAAGACTTTGCCCGCTATCCCCGCCCCTTCAAAGCCGATGCGGCCCTCTGCCGAGAGGAAGGGGTGGATGTTCTGTTCGCGCCGTCGCACGAGGCCGTGTATCCGCCAGGATTTCAAACCACGGTGTCGGCAGGCGCGCTGGCCCGACGCTGGGAGGGAGCCAGACGGCCAGGCCATTTCGACGGTGTGGCCACGGTGGTCGCCAAGCTCTTCGGTCTCGTGACGCCGCAGGTGGCGTTTTTTGGGCAGAAGGACTTTCAGCAGTCGGTGTTGGTGCAAAGGCTGGTGGAGGATCTCAATCTGGGAGTTCGGGTCGTCGTCTGCCCGACCGTCAGGGGGGAGGATGGCCTGGCGCTCAGTTCGCGCAACCGCTACTTGACCCCGGCGCAGCGCCGGTCCGCGCCGGTCCTGCACGAAGCGTTGCAGGCGGGGCGGACGGCGATCTTGAGAGGAATCAGGTTCGGCGCGCAGATTGACCGCGCGATGCAGAAGGTCATCCAGACTGATCCGAAGCTCCGTCTGGACTATCTGGCGGTCTGCGATCCGGAGACGCTCGAACCGCTTCCCCGCGTGACGAAGACTGCCGTGTTGCTGGGCGCGGTCCGCCTCGGCCGCCTACGTCTCATCGACAATCTAATCGTCCGCCTCGGTGGCAAGTGACGCTTATCAAGAAGCGTTCAAGCTGTCTCCGACGGGGAGCCCGGTACAAGCCGCCTCTCCCCTCTCCTGTTGCGCGGCGAGGATCGGCTGCAGGCAGGCCGGCGAATAGGTCGGCGGTTTGACCCATTTGCCGTCCGCCCTCTTGTGGCCGCCCACCTTGCTCATGTTGGAGCGATGGACTTCCTGGAACACCGGCTCCATGTCGATCCCGCAGGACACGGCCGTGCCGTACACCACATAGAGCAAGTCCGCCAGTTCCTTGGCGATGGCGGCGGTGTCGTGGCCGGCCAGGGCTTCTTGCAGTTCCTCGAACTCTTCCTGAATCAGCCGCACACGGAGCGACTTGGTTGCGTCATCGGGCACCGAGGGGGCCGTTTCGATCAGAATCTCGAACCGGCGATGGAATTCTTCCACCATAAGCTGCGCGTCGGTCATGGCCTGTCCTTTCTTTCGTCTCTTGCCGGCTCCTGCGTCGAGGTAGTGGGCTGGGCCTCCAGCCGTTTCTCTTATTCTCCCGAGGGGGCCGGCCGTGGGAGCGAGTCCACCGGCTCCAACCTGGGCAGGTCCTTGTCCGAGGAGATACCCAGCTCCTTGAACTTGCGGGCCGCGGGCAGGATGCGGGTTTCGAGCGAGCCCACGGCCTTGTTGTAGGCCAGCACGCTCTTGGCGAGCGCCTGGCCCACGTCGCCGAAATGTTCCGCCAGCACCGCCATCCGCTCGTAGAGGTCTTTCCCCAGCCGTCCGGCCTGTTGCGCATGTTCGCTCAGTTGCTCCTGCCGCCAGCCATAGGCCACGGCGCGCAGCAAGGCGATCAAGGTCGTGGGTGTGGCGATGACGACTTGTCTGGCGAAGCCGTCTTCGATCAACGAGGAATCTTGCTCCAGCGCCGCGCCGAGGAACTGTTCGCCGGGCAAGAAGAGCACGACGAATTCCGGCGCCTGGGGGAATTGCGACCAATAAGCCTTGGCGCTCAACTCGTCCATGCGGGACCGCACTTGCGCCGCATGTTGCCGCAGCAGGGTATGCCGCTGACCCTCGTCCTGGGTGGCGTGGGCTTCCAGATAGGCGGACAAGACTGCCTTGGCATCCACCACGATCTGGCGGCTTCCGGGGAGTTGCACGACCATGTCGGGCCGTAACCGGCCTTCGTCGGTGGCGATATGCTCCTGTTCGACAAAGTCGCAATGCGCCACCATGCCGGCCAGTTCGGCCACGCGCTTGAGCGTGATCTCGCCCCAACGTCCCCTGACGGTCGGCGCGCTTAAGGCCTTGGCCAGGTTGCCGGTTTCCTGCTGAAGCCGTTGCTGGGATTCGGCCAGGATCTTGAGGTGCTGGTCGAGCCCGCCGTAAGCGGACTGGCGCGATTGCTCCAGGAGGTGGAGCTGGGCCTCGTATCGCGTGAGCGCCTGCTGGAGGGGTTTGACCATTTCATCGATGGCTTGCTGACGTTGCGAGAGGTCTCCCTTGGCTTCGGCGTGCAGCGTCTCGAAAGACGTTTTCGCCAGGTTCAGAAAGGCTTCGTTGTTGGTCTTTAAGGCTTCGCCGGAGAGGGCCTTGAAGGCTTCCGCCATCTCCAGCCTGGCTTGGGCGAGGAGGGTCTTCTGCTCCTGCAGACTCTTGAAGGTTTCCTCGCTGCGGGTCTCTGCGACCGCGCGAGCTTGTTGGGCCTCGGACAAGTCCTTGCGGAGCTGGGCGGTTTGGAATCGTTCTTCGTCGGTTTGCTTGCGCAGTTCGGCCGCGGCCGTTTCAGCCCGTTGCGTCCGTTCTGCGGCGTCGATCAGGCGCGTCTGGGCCTGGGCGCGCAGCCGCGCGGCCGTCCAGAGTCCGGCCAGCAGGGCGCCGAACAGGAGGCCGGCCGCGAGTCCCGTCGAAAAGGACATCACATCAGCCATCGCATCCCCTTTGCGTCCGCCTCATGCCCCAGAAGACAAGCCGACGTGCCGCCGTGCTGGCGCCAACCATACGGGAATTGGGGTGGTTCGTCAAGAAACAGCAAGGGCACGATTCTGTTAGAATAAAAGGCCGTTGAACCAGAGGGAGGAACTCTTATGAAGCCGTGTGGCAGACGATGGCTGGGGTGGCAAATCCTCGGCTTGGCCCTGTGCGGTCTCTTCGTTCCGGCAGACTATGCGGCGGCTTTTCCAGTAAGCGGCGCGGCCTGGTCGGAAGCCCAGTGGAAAGAGCATTGCAGGGCCGCGCGGACCAGTTTCAACCCGACGGCCCCGCTCTCTACCGATCGGCTCACCGTGCAATCGGACGATCCCCGGTTCCTGGATTTTGTCTATTGGATTTGGGCGAACAAGATCGTCGAACACCAGGTGGAGCAAGTGGGAGGAACCGAGTGGAACGGCCCGAGCGATGGCGTGATCTTCCACTGGGCGCCTGGGTCACGGTGGGAAACCCATACGGTGATGGCCTTCGACCACGCCATCCACCATATCGCCGGCGAGCATTACTGGCAGGACAACATGTTCGCGGAGTTCTTTGACCGGTTCGGCCCGGTCAAGGGCGTCAATATCGGGGACCGCCTTTCCATGAACACGCCGCCTACCTGGGCGCAGTTCCTCCACCACATCGGCGGGCCGGAGAGCCCCTATTACCGCTATGTCTTTCACCAGGAGAGCACGATCGATCCGGGCAGGCGCATCATCACGATGGTGGGTGGCCAGGGCGTCGCCTTTGAGTACACCTTTGATCGCTACCTAGGCGAGATCAAGGAAGTCCTGACCGACTGCAAGGCCTACCAGTTTTTCGAACTCTACGACCGTTATGGGCAAGGCTTTGCTTCCAAGGCCGGCTGGGCCGGCCAGCCCGTGCCGAAGCGATGACGTAAAGCATAGCCTGCCGACTTGTGCGGGAAGGGTAGGATTGCCTGGTTGGGACTAGAGCGCCATCAACAGATAGAGGTCGTTCACGTTGGTGCCGGTCGGGCCGGTTTTGATGTGGCCTCCGAGCTTGGCAAAGAACCGGTAGGAATCGTTGCGGGCCAGGGCCTCGGCCTGGCTCAGACCGGCTTTTTTCGCCCTGTCGATTGAGCGGCCGTCCACCACCGCTCCGGCAACGTCTGTGGGACCGTCCGTGCCGTCTGTCCCGAACCCCGCCACCCAGATCTGGGGCAGTCCGGCGATCTCCTGAGCCGATGCCAGGGCAAACTCCTGAGCCCTTCCGCCCAGTCCTCTCCCGCGCCGCGTGACGGTGAGTTCCCCTCCTGCGATGAGACAAGCAGGCCGCAAGACCGGTCTGTCTGAGGCAACCAATTCCCTTGCGATGGCCCCGAAGGTCTTGGCGGCTTCCCTGGCTTCCCCGGTCAAGGTCGTCGTGAGCACGAGCGGGCGGAGTCCGGCTTCTCTGGCTGCTTTAGCTACGGCTTCCACGGCGTTGCCGTTATTGCCGATGATCTCGTTCTGCACCTGTCCGAAGAGAGGCGAGCCGGGCTTCGGAGTTTCTTTTTCAGCGCCCCTCCGGCCTTTGAGAAGGTGTGTTCGGATCGAGGCGGGGACCTTGTCCCAAAGTTTGTAGCGGCGCAAGGTCGCACAGGCCTCGGCATAGGTGGTGGGGTCCGGGGCGGTCGGGCCTGAGCCGATGGTGCCAAGCTCGTCCCCCAGCACATCGGACAGGATCAGGCTGACGACTCTGGCCTTTGTCGAAGAGACAAGCTGGCCCCCCTTGATCGAAGACAGATGCTTGCGGACGGCATTGATCTCGTGGATCGTGGCCCCGCAGCGCAACAGCCGTTCCGTCGTCTCGCGCTTTTCCGCCAGCGTCACCCCAGGCACGGGCGCCGGCAGCAGACTGGAGGCGCCGCCGGAGAGGAGCACGAAGAGCAAGTCCTTTGCGGTCAGCCTGCCGAGCAATGAGCGCAGTTGTGCCGTGGCGCGTTGGCCTGCCCGGTCCGGGGCGGGGTGGCCGGCTTCCAGAATTCGGATCGTCTTGGTGGGGACGGTGTGGCCGTACTTGACGATGACGAGACCCTCGGCGAGACGCTTCCCCAGCCGCTGTTCCAGCGCCGCCGCCATGGGCGCCGAGGCCTTGCCGGCGCCCACCGCGATGACGCGGTCATAGTCACGCAGGTCATAGCGTTGTCGTCCGACGGAGAGGATCGGGCCGGTTCGCGTGACGTGGCGCAGCAGCGCAGGGGCCGGATCCGCCGCCTTGAGGGCGGCTTCGAGGAGCCGCCTGAGAAGCGCTCGCGGCCGGGGTTGCGTGAGGCCGATCTGCATCGGGATCGATTACGGCTTGTCTTGTTTGAAGCAGCGGAGCGGGCAGTTTTGCTTGGGGACCTTCAACTGGTGGGTTCCCTTGGGGAGGTATTCTTTGTTGATCTCCGGGTTCAGCATCTTGAGCTCCAGAAAATAGCTGCCGAAGTCCTCGGCGACGGAGGCCAGGTGACGCTGGGGTTCCTTGACGTTGACGGTGACCGTCTCGGTCTCCACGGGTACGTAGAGGTCCTTCTTGGTCAGGCCGAGGTATTTTTCCGGCTGGGAATAGATTTCCTTGGCCGCGATGATCCGGGGCACGTACCGCATCGTCTCCCGCACGTAGTGCATCTTCCAGTAGTCGCCGACGCGTTGCTCCTTGAGCAGTTTCTTGATCCGGTCCTCCCCCGCGTTGTAAGCCGCCATGGCCAGGAACCAGTCGCCTACGTCCTGCTTGAGGAACCGCAGGTACTTGATCGCCGCTTCGGTGGACATTTCCAGGTTCCGCCGGTCGTCGCGCCACTGGTTGCTGAACAGCTTGTACCGTTTGCCGGTCGAGCCGATGAACTGCCAGGGCCCTGAGGCCTTGGCGCGCGAATAGGCGGCCGCGATGCACTTGCTCTCCACCAGCAGCATGTATTTCAGGTCGTCCGGAAGGCCCGCCTCGGCGAGTTGCTTTTCCACCGGCGGGAAGCAGCGGCCGGTCCTCTTGGCCAGGATGATGCTCTCGCCCTCGTCCTCTAAAAATTGATAGAACTCGTATTCGATCCGCTCACGGACCTGCCAGTTGTCCAGCGGGACCGATTGGCCGGCGAAGACCAGTTTGTCCGGGAGTTTGAAGGAGCTGAGGAAGTGCCGAGGCCCTTGCCGCTCGATTTCTGG
>Ga0194120_10007183_pt1 | contig 15344 bp, 7 predicted proteins | sample TA2MahCa65mmetaG_FD_148642 | JGI IMG/M metagenome (GOLD analysis project Ga0194120, IMG submission 148642) | Freshwater microbial communities from Lake Tanganyika, Tanzania - TA2015019 Mahale Deep Cast 65m | ecosystem: Environmental > Aquatic > Freshwater > Lake | place: Tanzania: Lake... | reverse complement strand
CCGGGGGCAAAAAAGGTCCGCCGGGCGCTGCCGGGCACGGCGTGGAGGCGAAAAAAGGCGCCGGCACCGCCGCTCCGCGGCTGGCCGGCGCGGGGCGGTGGATTCTGGCCTGCTCGGCCGCTTGCAGGCCCACCGGGTGGCCTTGCCGAACCTGGCGCAGCGCCGCGCGGACCTGCTGGCGCTGGCCGACGCGGTCGCGCCGCTGCCCACCGGTCGCAACTGGCGGCACACGCTGGACGCCCGTTCGGTCGAGCGGTTGTTGCTGGCCGAATTCCCCTTCAACCTGCGGTCCTTGCAGTCCGGTTTGGCGGCGACCGCTCAGCGCATGAGCGACGGCCGTGCGCCCGGCGACGCCCTGGAGCGCAGTCTGAGCGACCTGCATTCCCCGCCGGATGCGGCGGCAGCGCTGTGGCCCGACGTGGCATGGCCGCCCGGCTCCGAGCCCTCGGTCGCCGCCCGACACGCGCCCGCCGGTCAGCGACCGACGGCGCCGCAAAGGGCGAGGGTGGCCGAGCGACTGCCGGGCGACCCGCGCACGCAGCCGTATTTCGGGGCATGGCCAACGCCGCCACGCGATGGTGTGCGCCCGCCGGAGGCCGTCCCCCTGCCTGGCCGCGGCCGTGCGGGAGAACACTTGGCAACGCTACCGCAGTGGCCCGACCCAGCCGCCGCCCCCGGCGGGATACCGGTCTTGGTGCCGCCGCCGGCAACGCGCTGGCGCCCCGACGCCGACCTGCTGCGGGGGCTCTTGCAAGAACATCACGGTAGTATTGAGCAAATCGCCCAAGCGCTCGGTCGCGACCGCCGGCAGGTGTACCGCTGGTTGCAGTACGCCGGCATCGGCGAGGCCGAGGTGCGGACGGCGCGCGGGCCGCTGCGCGGGCTACGGGCAGCCGGCGGGACGCCCGGCGATGGGACAGTATGACAGTGTCCTGACAGCCATTCCGTGAAGGCGGAGGCATTCAGAAAACTGTCACGACGCCATTCGAGACACTGTCTCGACGGGTTGTGGGGGGGAGCAGATGCGCCGATTCCGTGTGTGGTTGTATGAGGTTGTGTGTTTTTTCCCGATCATGGCCTTGCCGACGATCACGGCCGCCGGGTGCATCGACCGCGACGAGGCCCTGAGCCTGTACAGCGAGGTACAGACCGGTACGGCGACCAGCGATTCCAAGGTTTCACCTGACGATCTCAGTAGTTCCAGTACGGATGCCGATGCGGACGATGCGGTTTTGGCCGTCGATGCGGGCGCAGACGATCAAGCCGTCGACAGCGAAAACGAGGTGGACGCGATCACGGAGATTGCCGCAGAGATCGCGGGGGAGGTCGAGGACGCGGATGTTCAGGGCGAGGTGGATGCGGCGGTAGACCCGTGCTCGGCGGTGACGAGTTGTGAGGACGGCAACCCGTGCACCGATGACAATTGCGTCCCGGCCGTGGGCTGCGTGGCGACGCCGAATGCCAAGGCGTGCGACGACGGCGATGCTTGTACGGTTGGCGATGTGTGCGCGGCAGCAGCTTGTGTGGGCGGCAGCAAGAAGGCCGCGAGTTGCGAGTGCCTGAACACCTCGGACTGTGCCGCCCTCGAGGACAACAAGCTGTGCAACGGCACGCTCTACTGCGACGCGGCCAGCCACAAATGCCTTCTCAACCCGGCCAGCGTCGTCACCTGCATCGACCCCGGACTCCCTTGCGTGCAGATCACCTGCGCCGAGCCGGCAACCCCGACCGGCATTGCGGCGTGCGCCACCTCCGCGGTGGCGGACGGGACCCCGTGTGACGACAAGGTCGCCGCGACTGTCGGCGAAGCGTGCACAGCGGGCACCTGCCAACTCGGCACCTTGGTCGCGCTATGCACCGCCCACGCCGACTGCGCCAAGTACGAGGACGGCAACCTGTGCAACGGCACGCTCTTTTGCAACAAGGCCAAGCAGTTGTGTCAGGTCAATCCGGCGACCTTGATCTACTGCCCGACGGTCGACGACAGCCCGTGCCAGCTCAACCTCTGCAAGCCGAAAACAGGTCTGTGCGCCCTGACGCCCGTCAACGAGGCGAAAGCGTGCGACGACGGCAACGGCTGCACCACCGCCGACCACTGCGCCGCCGGCGCGTGCAAAGGCTCCGCCGACACCTGCGCTTGCAAGGCCGACAGCGACTGTGCCAAGGCCGAGGACGGCAACCTGTGCAACGGCACGCTGTACTGCAACAAGGTCTCCGGCAATTGTGCCGTCAACCCGGCGACGGTGGTCACCTGCCCGGTCGGCCTCGACACCACCTGCGCCAAGAACGTCTGCGACAAGGCCAGCGGCAAGTGCATCGTGCAGGCCGCACCGCTGGGCACGCCCTGCGACGCCGACGGCAGTGCCTGTACGCCCAACGACCAGTGCGAAAACGGCAAATGTGTCGCCGACGCCAAGCTGTGCCAGTGCCAGACCGACGGCGAGTGCGCCAAACTCGACGACGGAGACCTGTGCAACGGCACCTGGTACTGCGACAAAGAGGCCAAGACGTGCAAGATCACCGCGGCGAGCGTGGTCACCTGTGGCGGCAGCGGTGCTGGGCCGTGCAGCAAGGTCGCGTGCAATCCGCTCGATGGCCAATGCGGCAGTGTCCAAGCGGCAACCGGGACCGCTTGCGCGGACGGCGACGTGTGCACCGTCGGCGATGGCTGCAAGGACGGGGCGTGCCTGGCCGGGGCGGCGACGGTCTGCGACGACGGCACCCCCTGTACGAACGACGCCTGCGACAAGTTAAAGGGGTGTGTGGCAGTGGCAAATGCGGCGACGTGCACCGATGGCGACGCGTGTACAGTGGGCGACGGGTGCAAAGGCGGGGCGTGCCTGGCCGGCGCGGCGACGGTCTGCGACGACGGCAACCCTTGTACGAACGACGCCTGCGACAAGATCAAGGGGTGCGTGGCAGTGGCAAATGCGGCGACGTGCACCGATGGCGACGCGTGTACAGTGGGCGACGGGTGCAAGGACAGCGTGTGCCTGGCCGGCGCGGCGACAGTCTGCGACGACGGCAACCCGTGTACGGCAGATGCCTGCGACCAGGGCAAGGGCTGCGTGACAGCGCCGAATGCGGCGGCGTGTTCGGACGGAGATGCGTGCACGGCCGGCGACCAGTGCCAGAATGCGGCGTGCCTGGCCGGCAAGAAGCTGACCTGCGACGACGGCAACACGTGCACGACCGATGGGTGCGACCCGAAGCTGGGCTGCGTGAACTCGCCGATTGTGGCCGCGTGCAGCACCGGCGACGGGTGCGGCGGGCAGGCGACCTGTCAAAACGGGGCATGCGTGGCGCTGGGGAAATTCCTGGGCATCGACAAGGTGGGCGGCGGAGGTCAAGACAACTTCTTCTACGCGGGTGCACTGCCGTCCGGGTTCGCAGTCGCGGGCTTCACGTCCTCCAAGGGCAAAGGCGGCCTCGACGCGTGGCTCGTGCGGTACGACGCCGATGGCAAGAAGCTGTGGGAAGTGACCTGGGGCACGCCGAAGGACGAGAGCGTATTCGGCGTGGTGGCGCGGCCGGGCGGGCTGGCATTGGGATTGGTGACAAGCGACGGCCCGCGGCTGCAGTTCTACGACGACGCGGGCCAGGAGACTGGGCCGGCGGCAGTGGTGGCGGGCGCCAACACCGTGGCCGAGGATATGAAGGGCCTGGCCGGCGGCGGCTTCGTGGTCGTCGGCTATGTGGGCGGCGGCGACGTGGACAGCTGGCTGGCGCAACTCAAGGCCGACGGCACGATCCTCTGGCAAAAGACCTACGGGATCGCAGGCGACGACAGGTTCGGCGGGGTCGCCGTCCTCAGCGACGGTTTCCTCTGCTCGGGTCGGGATCCGCAGAACAACGTGGACACGCGCCTGGTGCGCACCGACGGCCAGGGCAACGTCGTCTGGCAGAAGACCTACGGGGGCGCGGGCTACGACGGCGGCGGCGCGCCGGTGGTCGCTGGCGACGGATTCGCGTTCACCGGCTACACGACCACCAATGCGAATGGCCGCGACGTTTGGCTTGTACGGACCGACTTGAATGGCAACCTGCTGTGGGAGCGGCGCTTCGATGGCACCAGTTCCTGGTGGGACGAAGGCTATGGGCTGGCGGCGCACGGCGGCGGCCTAACGCTAGTCGGCTACACTACAACCAAGGGCGTCCCGTTGGTCGACGGTTGGCTCATCCACACCGATCTGCTCGGCAACCTGCAGTGGGAACGGGTGTTCGGCGAGAGTGGCGCCGAGACCCTGATCGCTCCGTTGGCGTTGCCGGACGGCCGCCTGGTCCTCGCCGGGCGCACCACATCGAACAGTGCGGGCGGTGAGGACGCCTGGGTCGTGCGGACCGACGGATATGGCAACGCCAGTTGCGCGACGTCGGGCGTCTGCCTGGCCAAGGCGGCCACCGGCTGCGACGACAAGAACCCCTGCACCACCGATAGCTGCCAGGCCAGCACCGGCTGCAAGAACACAGCGGTCGCCGATGGCACGGCCTGTGGCACGTCGCTGATTTGCAAGGCCGGGGCCTGCATTGCCGGCTGCTCGGGCACAGGCCCCTGCGACGACGGCACCGCGTGCACCAGCGACGATACCTGCAGCTCCTTTGCCTGCGTCGGCCAGCCTGTCGTCTGCGACGACAAGAACACGTGTACTACGGATAGTTGCGACAAGGCCACTGGCTGCAAGTACACACCGAAAAGCGACAACACCGCCTGCGACGACGGCAAGGCCTGTACGACGCCGGACGTGTGCAAATCCGGCGTCTGCGCCAGTACCGCGAAAGTCTGCAACGACAACAACGCCTGCACCGCCGACAGCTGCGACGCCGGCACCGGCACGTGCGTCAACGCGGGCCAGTGTGACGACGGCAATGCGTGTACCGATGACGGGTGCGACAAGGCCCAGGGGTGCGTTTTTCTGGCTGCTGGTGCTCCTTGCAGCGACGGCGATGTCTGCACAGTGGGTGACGCTTGCAAGGGCGCCGTCTGCCTGGCGGGAGCGGTTTCCCCCTGTGACGACGGCAACCCCTGCACGCTGGACACCTGCAGCCCCGCAAAGGGTTGCACCAATGTGCCCGTGGCCGATCAAACGCCTTGCGGTACCCGGAGCTCATGTACGGCAGGCCAGTGCCGGCTTTATTCCAGCACCGCCCATGGCAGTACGACCGCCCGGACCAACTGCGCGCTCGACGCAAAAGGTGCGCCGTGGTGCTGGGGCAACAACATCGCGGGCGCCGCCAACAAGAACGTAAGCGTCGCCTACTCTGGGCAGCCGATCCAGCACCCCAACAGCGTGTCCGGGCTGGTGCGCGTCGCGGTCGGCTACAAACACAGTTGCGGCGTGACCCTGGACGGCAAGGTCAAGTGCTGGGGAATCGGCGAATTGCTCGGATCGCCTGCCAAGGAAGGGCCGGGCCAACTCGCCGATGCCAACGTCACCGGCGCAGTCGACGTCCAAATTGGCGGGGACGCAACTTGCGTGCTGCGCACGGACAGCAACGTATGGTGCTGGTCCAAGGCCCCCTATTTCCCACAGCAGGTCAGCCTGCCGGAGGCAGTCAGCCAGATAGCGGGTGGCGGCTACTCGTCTTGCGCGCTTGGGGTCAGCGGGACAACGTACTGCGGCAAGTCTCAGGTCTCGGGCGCGAACTGGTCGGCCGTGACGCAGTTCCCCAAGGCGCAGCAGATTTGCAACGGCGGCTTCTTTGGCTGCGCGGTCGCGGCCAGCAACGCCAAAGTCGTGCACTGTTTCGGCAACAACGACAACGGCGAGTTGGGGGATCCGCAGGTCAAGAACGATACCGTGGCTTCAGTTCTGCCCTTCGACCAGCCGATCGTGCAGCTTACCTGCAGCAACTTTCGGGTGTGCGCGCTCGACAAGGCCGGCCAAGTCTGGTGCTGGGGCCAAAACAACGACGGCATCTGCAAGGTGCCAGTCGCGCCCAAGACGCCTTTCCCAACCCTGCAAACCCGCATCAAGGGTGTCGTCACCCAACTGCACCAGGGCTATGACTACGTCACCGTGCGCCTGACCGACGGCACCTTGTGGTCGTGGGGTCGGCCCTACGGGCTCGGCAACGGTGGCATCTCCGAACTTGTTGAAGACGCCGTAGTGACGCCCGTCCAGGTCATTGAGCCGACACAATAGTGTGCCCGCTCGTGGTCCAACGATGTCGATTCCCAACGAATTCACACATTGGTGTGCTTCGCAAGCAAAGAGGCGGAGTCTCTCCCTGCGATGCTTCCCACCACGATCTCGCGTCGTCATGCTCCAGCCGGGCCTCGGCGTGGAACTCAAATCGAACCGTCACTTCTTGCCGTACTTCGCTACAGCAGCGGCGAAAACCTCCTCCCCAGTGGCCCACTTTGCGGGATCGCCCGCGTCGGCCATGCGCCGGTCCAGCTCCGCCGTCCACGCCTCTTCCCAATCGGCATCGCGTTCACCCAGGAAGGCCAGATCGAGCAGCGTGTGGGCGACGTACAGGCGGTCCTCTTCGGAAAGCGCCTTGGCTTGTTCGAGGACGGCTTCGGCTGCGGCGGTCATGGTGGCGCTCCGGTGTGCGCGGCGGGCGGCAGGCGGCGCCAGCGCAGTGGACTTTCAGGGTAACGCCCAGGTGGGGATTGCGCAAACTGCACGGCAAAAGGCGCTGTCTAGCCTGTGTGCGTACGCGGGCCATGCGCCACACACGCTGCCAACCCGCGCCGTCGATCCCCGTGCGCGCCTAGGCCGGGAGTCGCCCAAGCCAATAGCCGGGCCGTCGCTTGGCATGGGCTACGGCCAGGACCAGGATTCCCGTGGCGGTTTCTGTGAAAAACACCGAGTACGGAAACCGCTTCGCCACCGCCCGCCTCACCACCCCGGACTCAGCCGTTCGGGCAAACGCGAGCGGCATTGCAGCGGCTTGTCCACTCAGCCGAACGATTTCGGCCTGAAAATCATCTGCGATTTTTGCGTTGCGCTCGAAATACCACACAGTCGCTGCTTCAAGCTCGGCCTGAGCCTCCAGAACAAGGACGACTCGCCGCGTCATTGCCGGCGCAGCTTTGCCCGAATTTCGGCCAGTACCTCATCGAGTGGCCGGGCCGACGCCGGGTTTTGCCGATACGCAGCCAACCGCCTGTCGCACTCCGCCGCCCACGCAGCTTCCCACTCGGTCTGGGTACAGCCGTCGGCGTTCTCGACGCTGTCCAAGAGCGCATACCCAAGGGCCAGCCGCTCGTCCGGCGGTAGGGCGTGGGCCTTGTCGAAATTCGCCGGTTTCGCAGCCATGGGGCCTCGCGGGGAAAGCCGGCCCAGTTCGGTCGGCCAAGGCGTACAGGCTACCAGCAGGCACATCCGTGGGCAACAGGAAGGGCCAGGAAATGATTTACTCAATCATCTCTCGGGCCCGTTTGCTTGCTCCGAGGGTCGCCAGCTCGCGGACCAAAGGTCCGACTCGCGGCTCCGTCCTGATGTGAGAGTGATCGACTTATTATTTTCCAGTCCAGAAATGCGGCGCAGCAAGGCCAGGCTTGCCCTACCGGGTCAACCGCCCCAGCCAATAGCCGGGCTTGCGCTTGGCGTGGGCTACAGCCAGGACCAGGATTCCTGTGTCGGTTTCTGTGAAAAAGACCGCATACGGAAAGCGACGTGCGACAGCTCGCCGAACGGCCTGCGATTCGGCGGTACGCGCGAAAGCGAGCGGCATTGCCCGCGCTTGGGCAAAGATGCGGTCAACCTCGGCGACGAAAGCAACGCCAAGCTCTTGTTTCCGCATCGCGTACCACTTGCTTGCGATAGCGGACTCTGCGAGTCCGGCGGGATGAATTCGAATCGATCGGCTCACCTGCCAAGTGCCGCGAGAAGCTCCGCCTTGACTTCTTCCCAGGGCCGGGAGAACTCGGGGTTGGCCAGGTGCTCGGCCAACCGCCTGTCGCACTCCGCCGCCCACGCAGTTTCCCACTCGGCCTGCGTGCAGCCGTCGGCGTTCTCAACGCTGTCCAAGAGCGCGTACCCGAGGGCCAGCCGCTCGTCCGGTGGCAGGGCGTGGGCCTTGTCAAAAGTCGCCGGTTTCGCAGGCATGGGGCCTCGCGGGGGAAGCCGGCCCAATTCGGTCGGCCAGGGCTTGCAGCCTAGCAAGGGCCGGTGCAGGGCGCAATGCAATCTCGAGCGGGCGCCCAGGCGCCGACCCACGAAAGCCAACTCTGCCCCGCGCTGTGCGGCCAATGCACCATCGACGCGCCGCCACAGATCCCCACCACATCCGCAATTGTCCCGCGCCGACACAGCGCAACCCCTGGAAGTCCTGACATGTTGACCCGCGCATCCGTGTTGCGTCCGGCCGTTGTCCTCAGCCAGGCTTGCGCGCTTGGCGCACCGGAGCCCGCGACGGCCGCCCCCGCGACGAAATCCGCAAAGGAGGCCGACGTGGTCGCCCGCCAGGCCAAATCCTACTACGAGCAGCAACAGCTCGCGTTCGCGGCCGAGCTGTACCGGCGCGCCTTCCAGCTGGACCCGGCGCACCCCGAATACCTGTACGGCGTCGCCAAGGCAGAACAACGCGGCGGCCGGCCCGACCGCGGCAAGGTCCATTTCGAGCAACTGCTGGCCTTGATTGGCGATGGCCATCCGTTGTCGCCCACAGCCAAGGCGGCGCTCGCCGCATGTGAGGCGGCGCTGAAGACCGCGGAGCCGCCCAGGTCGGCGCCCTCCTCGGCGCCGCCGCCACGTGCGTCAGATGCCGTCGTCACACCGCCAGTTTCCACGCCGCCCGCCTGTGGCTTGATTCGGCGGCCCATGCGGGTGCTTGACCGACGCGGATTGCGCCGCCAAGGACGACGGCAAGCTCTGCAACGGCACACTGTATTGCGACAAGGCGACTGTGGCCTGGGCGTGCAAGCCCAACCCGGGGTCGGTGTTCTCGTGCCCACCTACCTCGCAAGCCTGTCAAATCAGTCAATGTTTCGAGCCCGGCGACAAGGCCGGCCATCCCGACAAGGCGGTGTGCGGCACGGCGGCCATGCCCGACGACAGCCCGTGCGACGATGGTTCACCCACCACGGTTGGCGATGTGTGCGCGGCCGGCCAGTGCGTGCCAGGCACCAAGGTCGCGCTGTGCACCACCGACAGCGATTGCGCCAAGTACGAAGGCGGCGACGCCTGCAACGGCACGCTTTTCTGCAACAAGGCCAAGCAGGCATGCCAGCTCAACCCCAAGACCGTGGTCGCGTTCCCGACGGCAGACGACACCGCCTGCAAGAAGTCGGTCTGTCAGCCCAAGGACGGATCGTGCAAGTCGATCGCGGTCAACGACGGCGGGGCGTGCGACGACGGCAACAATTGTACCCAGGGCGAGGCGTGCAAGGCAGGCCAGTGCTCGGCGACGACGGCGAGCGACGTCTGCGGCTGCAAGGCCGACGCCGATTGCAAGGCGTACGAGGACGGCGACTTGTGCAACGGGACGCTATTCTGCAACCTGCAGACCGCCAAGTGCCAGACCAACCCGTCGACCGTGGTGCAATGCAAGTCGGGGCTCAACACCGCGTGCACCCTGCAGCAGTGTCAGAAGTCCAGCGGGCAATGCCAGGCCGTGGCACTGCCCGATGGCGTCACTTGCGACGCCGACGGCACCGCGTGTACGCCCAAGGACGTCTGCAAGGCTGGCACCTGCAAGGCCGACCAGAACACCTGTCAGTGCCAGAGCGACGCTGACTGCGCCGGCCAGAATGACGCAGACCTGTGCAACGGCAGTTTGTTCTGCGACAAGGCCAGCAACAAGTGCTTCGTCAACCCCAAGACGGTGGTCGCGTGCAGCCCAGCCTTCGACACCGGCTGCGCCAAGAACGCCTGCATCCCGGCGAGCGGACAATGCCAGTTGTTGCCGGTCAACAAGCTCGGCAAATGCGACGACGGCGACGATTCTACCGTCAACGACGCTTGCGACCTCAACGGCAATTGCCTTGGCACGTCGCTGACCGGCAAGTGCGGCGGGGGCGTGGTTCTGGATTGCGGCGACGGCAACCCGTGCACCGACGACCTGTGCCACCCGCTGGCCGGTTGCATCAACAAGGCCAACGGCGGTGCGTGCAGCGACAACGACGCGTGCACTGCGGGCGACGGCTGCTTCAACGGCTACTGCAAGGCGGGGCCGCTGCTCAACTGCGACGATTTCAACCCGTGCACGACCGATGTGTGCGACGCCAAACTCGGCTGCCTGAACAAGCACAACCTTTTGCCGTGCAGCGACGGGACCGCATGCACCGACGGCGACTTGTGCAAGGCGGGTGTGTGCGTGCCCGGCCCGCTGCTCAACTGCGACGACGGCAGCACCTGTACCGCAGACGCGTGCAACCCGGCCAACGGCTGCGCGCATTTGCCCCTGGACGGCACCTGCACCGATGGCGACGCTTGCACCGATGGCGACACCTGCTACAAGGGCGCGTGCAAGCCCGGGTTCCCGCTCGACTGCGATGACAGCAACCCATGCACCAAGGACAAATGCGACCATAAGATCGGCTGCGCGCCGATCTTGCTGCAGATCGCGTGCGACGACGGCAACGCGTGCACCGGCCCCGATGGGTGCGACAACGGCAAGTGCGCGCCCGGTGCCAAGGTCAATTGCGACGACTACAACCCGTGCACCGACGACCTGTGCAACCCGCTGACGGGCTGCGCATACAAGCCGAACGGCGGCGCGTGCAACGACGGAAACGCGTGCACGCAAGGCGAGTTCTGCACCGGCGGCGCGTGCGGCGGCGCGCTGGCCGTGGTGTGCGGCGACTTCAATCCGTGCACCGACGACGGCTGCAACCCAGCCAAGGGTTGCACCTACCTCGACAACCAGAGTCCGTGCGACGACAAGAACGCCTGCACGCTCGGTGACGTGTGCAAGCAAGGCACCTGCACCGGCGGCAAGCAGGCGCCGTGCGACGACCTGAACGGCTGCACGGCCGACAGTTGCAGCCCCGCGACCGGCGGTTGCGTCCACCTGCCCATCGACGCCACCTGCGACGACAGCCTGGCGTGCACCGGCGCCGGCAAGTGCAAAGGCGGCCAGTGTGTCGCGGGCGCCAAGATCGTCTGCAACGACAGCAACCCGTGCACCGACGACGGCTGCGACGAGGCCACGGGCGCCTGCGCGTTTGTGCCCAACGCCGCGCCGTGCAGCGACGGCAATGCCTGCACCATCGCCGACCAGTGCGCCGCCGGCAAGTGCGCGCCCAAGGGCACCAACACCTGCAACGACGGCAACCCGTGCAGCACCGACAGCTGCGACCCCAAGACCGGGCTGTGCAGTCACCTCGCCGAAGCCGGCTGCGGGTCAGCGCCGTGCGACAAGGACGCCGACTGCTCGAGCGGCCTATGCAACCCCGCCACCCATGCGTGCCAGCAGTGCGCCAAGTCCGCCGACTGCGGCGATCCGAAGCTGGTGTGCATGGCGGGACAGTGCACGCCGGGCCTCAGTTGCGCCAGTTCGATTGCGTGCAAGGCCAAAGGCCAGGTCTGCAACCCGGACGGCGGCTACTGTGTGGCGTGTTTGAGCGCGGCCGACTGCCCGGCGGACCACCTGTGCCTCGCCAACTGTTGCCTGCCCAAGGTGCCGTGCGCGGCCGACAAAGACTGCCCCGCAGTGTGCGCGGCGGATCTCGGCGCCTGCGTCGAGTGCAACGTCAACGGCGATTGCCTCAACGGCGGTTCGTGCGGCGCCGACCACGCATGCCGGCCGCCCGTGTGCTCAGGCGCGGCGTGTACGGCGTCTGCGTGGTTTGTGTGCCTGCCCGATGGCAGCGGCTACGGCCCCGGCAAAGCCTGTGACGACGGCGAGGCGTGCACGGACGACACTTGCGACCCCAAAGGCTGCGTGCACGGCCACAACGCCGCGCCGTGCGACGACGAAAACTCGTGTACCGTCACGGACGTGTGCGACAAGGGCGTGTGCAAGGGATCGGGCGGCAAGAACTGCGACGACCAGGACCCGTGCACCAAGGACGCTTGCGACGGCGCCAATGGCGCTTGCTCGCACAGCGCGTGGACCGGTGCGTGCGACGACGACAAGCCCTGTACAACCAAGGAGAACTGCGCGACCGGCAAGTGCGTCTCGACCACGCCGACGGTGTGCAACGATGGCAATGCCTGCACCGACGACGGTTGCGACCCGCTGACCGGCTGTGCATTTGTGGCCAACACCGCCGGCTGCGACGCCAAGACCTGCACGTGGGGCGACGTGTGCAAGGCCGGTCAGTGCGTCGCGGGGACCAAGGGGCGACTTTTCGACGCCAAGGGTTCGGCCAGTCTGTCGGGCGTCAACTACACGACGTATGGGCGCGCGGTGGCCGTGTTTGCCAACGGCGATGTGGCCGCGGTCGGCGACGCGAGCAGCAATGGCGGCGATTCGGCCGTGTTGCGATTCGCGCCCGACGGCAAGACGAACACGCAGCATGTCGGCGCCAACCCTGCCAACGCGGTCATCCTGCGCGCCGCGGTCGTGCTGGCGGATCAATCGGTGGTCGGCGCGGGCTATTCCGACTCCAGCAACTCGGAGCCGCAGGTGTACCTGTTGCGCGTGAACACGGCGATGGCGGTCGTCGACAGCGCCAGCGTCGTCATCGGCGCGACCTCGCAGGCGTATTCTGTGCATCAAGACATCGATGGCGGTCTGGTGGTCGGTGTCACCTGCCGCTACAAGGCGACTGGGGCCGTCAACGGCGCCTACTTGCTCAAGGTCAACTCCGCGCTCGACAAGGTGGCGGTCGTCGCGGTGTACGAGAACTCGTATTCGAACAACTACACGCGCGACATCGTGCCGCATCCCAAGGGCGGCTATATGGTGGCGGGCGTGACCACCGACGGTGCCAATGGCCAGTTCGACGGCTTCGTGGCGCGCGTGGCCGGCAACTGGGCGCTGATCGCGACCTACAAGTATGGCGGCACGGCGGCCGACCATTTCACCTCGATCGCGCCCTTGGTGGGCGGCAGTTTCGCGGTCGCCGGCTACACCAACAGCTACGGCGCTGGCTTCGCCGACGGCTGGTTGGTCATCGTCGACGACAATGGCAAGAAGATCCGGGAGGTCACGTTTGGCACGTTCGGCAACGAGTACATCGCCTCGGTCGCGGCGGTGCCGGGCGGGCTTGCCCTCGCGGGCTACGCGGCGAACACTGCCACCCAAGGCAACGATGGTTGGCTGGTGCGAACGGATGCCCTGGGCAACAAGATGTTCGAGCGCACCTACAGCGGCCTCAAAAACGACGTATTGCAGGCGGTGCGCCCAACGCCCGAAGGCGGCCTCGCCATGGCGGGCTCCAGCGACAGCGCGGGCGGCGCCAATCAAGCGTGGGTCTTGCGCACCGACGCCTGGGGCCACACGTCGTGCACCCAGTCTGGCGCGTGCGCGGGCGTCGCGTTTCCGTCGTGCAGCGACAACAACCCGTGCACCACGGACTATTGCAGCCCAGCCAGCGGGTGCGCCCACGCCAACCTGCCCACCGGGGCGATGTGCGGGTCGGCCAAGACGTGCAAGGCTGGGGTTTGCGGACCGTAGGTGGGTGGGCGCCGATGCCTCGCGGTGCAAGCGCAGGCGGCCCAACGCAGCCATACCGGTCGCTGCCGCGGAGGCGCGACCTCGCCGCGACCACCCCGTGGGCGACACAACGTCCGCGCAGGCAACTGGATACCGAACGGCGAGCGGGCCCCAGGGGCTCCTACCGTACAGCGTCAGTGCGAGGCGGGCGGCGGCAGCGAAAACGCCAACTCGAGCAGCGCGCGCACCTGGGTACCCGGTGGCGACCCGGGCGGAGGCTGCAACTTGCTCACCGGCTGGCTGACGTGCAGCGCGAAGTGACCTTTGGCATCGGCTTCGAGGCTCATGCCGAGGCCATCGCCATTCGGGTCGCGATCGAAAATCGTGTAGCTCTCCGGCGCAACGTCCTTGCGGGATTGCGCGGCGCTCAGCACGTGCAGGGCCTGGACGACCTCGTCGGGGTAGTCTTCTTCCCAGACGTTGACGCTCAAACCACCGGCTGCGGCCATCAGGAACATCGCGCGCCAAGGGACCGCGACGGGCGTGACCTTGCCGTCATGGTCGGGCATCACCGCCATCAGGCCGTCGTCGTCCAGCCGCGCCTGCGGGTCGAGGTTGGGCAGGTTGAGCGGTACGAGCAGCAGCCACACGCGACCCGGCAGGGTCGGCGGCAACTTGACGCCAGGGACGCGGGTATCGACCAACACCACGGCCGTACCCAGGCGCAGCAGACGGTACAGCGCCCGATGCTTGCTGGCCGGCCGCGGCGGCGACAACCCGGCCACACGCAAGTGCTCGCGCGGTGGGGGCGGCGGCGGCGCCAGCGGAATCCCGGCCTGGCGCTGCAACACCTGCCAGATGTCGTCGAGCTTGCTCAGGGCACTGCGCGCGCCGTCGGGCAGATCCGCGGGCCAGAACCACCCCTTGCCGTTCGAAGGGTCCTGGACCGCGCCGATGCGCGACCATGGAATGACGAATTCGAGCGTATTGGTGCCTTGCTGCTCGCGCCATACCAGCGCATGGGCGCCATAGGCCATGCCGGCCCACGGCGGGGCGACGCCAACCTGCCACTCGGCGTGCGGGCCTTGGATGAACCCCGGGGGGGCGCGCACGTCGCCCGCGGACGTGTCAATGAGCAGCACCGCGCGGCCGGCCTGGCCCTGGATCGCCTGCTGCACGGCGATCTTCTTGTCGGGGCACCACCCGGAGCGGTCGGCGTCTTCGGCGAGCATCGCGGGGTTGACGCTGAAGTTCCACTCGACCGCACTCGGCTGGCCGCGACCGAGCCCCATTTGGTTGAGCGCCCGCTCGACGTTGGCCATGCGGTGTGGCTCGAAGCAGGCGGGGACGCGCGCCGGAACCAGGTGCGCCTCCAACCGGTCGGGTCCGGCGCGCCCGCGCAGATAGAAGGCGGCATCCCAGGCCAGCCATGCCTCGGTCGGTTGGGTCTGATCCAAGAATGTGATCCGCAAGTGGGTTTGTCCGATCTCGCAGAAGTCGTCGGCGTCGGCGAGGTCCACGCGGACGATGTGGCTGTCCATGCGCGCCGGCAGGCCGCTGTTGCCGCCGTGGCGTGCGTCGAAAAGCAGTGTGACCGCGCCAAGTTCGAAATAGCGCGCCACGCGCTCGGCAATCGTGGGTTCGTGCGGGTCTTGGCTGGACATGGGCACTCGATGCGGCAATCGCGGTTGGCATTGTGCGGCGGCGTGCGCAGCGTTGCAACCGCTACATGCGGAACCGGGCGCGGTTCCAAATCAGGGGTCAGGCTTGCTCAAAATCCGCCGGGTTGGTGATCGACGCCAGCGGCCTCGCGGGTCTGCATAGCGTGGTCGCCAGCTAACCACATGAAT
>Ga0194120_10007177_pt1 | contig 15354 bp, 10 predicted proteins | sample TA2MahCa65mmetaG_FD_148642 | JGI IMG/M metagenome (GOLD analysis project Ga0194120, IMG submission 148642) | Freshwater microbial communities from Lake Tanganyika, Tanzania - TA2015019 Mahale Deep Cast 65m | ecosystem: Environmental > Aquatic > Freshwater > Lake | place: Tanzania: Lake... | reverse complement strand
TAGGCCACCGGCGCCGGTGGCCTATAGCCCAACCCCGGCATCACTCGATCAACAACCCGCTATGCAGTAAACTCCCATTTCGCTTGGTACAAAAAATCAGGCAGGCCACCCGGACCCACACTCGCAAGGATATTCCGTCTGCACCGACGATCATAGCGATACAGGATGTGACGGCGCGTCGCGCAGCTGAAACCGAGCGCGCGTCCATGATTCAAGCCATGGCGGAATCCAATCGGCTCGAGTCACTGGGCGTCCTGGCGGCGGGTGTCGCTCACGAGATCAACACTCCCCTTCAGTACGTCACCAGCAATCTCTCCTTTCTGACTGAGGAGATACCTCCGCTCCTCGCTGCGGCCGACGAGTCGCGCGACGGCGCCGCAACTGCCAGGGCCGAGGGCCGGTCCGTCGATATCGATTTTCTCAAAGCGGAAGTCCCCAGCGCGATCGAGCAGATGAAGGACGGGCTGTCGCGAATTGCCGAGATCGTCAAGGCGATCAAGGATTTCGCCCATCCGTCCGGAAACGAGATGGCGCGCTGCGACATTAACGAAATTATTAGGCGCTCGGTGACCATCTCCCGCAACAATTGGAAGCATGTGGGCGAACTGCATCTCGACCTCGCCGACAAGTTGCCGTTGATATACTGCATAGCCGGAGAAATCGGACAGGTTGTCGTCAACCTCATCGTCAATGCGGTCCATGCCATCGAGGATGCAGGCCGTGGCGTCACTGTTGGCCGGATTGATATCTCCAGCCGCCAAATCGGCGCCTATGTAGAAATTGTCGTACGCGACAATGGCTGCGGAATCCCAACGAACACAAAGAGCCGGATATTTGATCCCTTCTTCACTACCAAGGTGCCCGGACGCGGCAGTGGCCAGGGCCTTGCTATCGCGCGAACCATCGTAGCCGGCACTCACAAGGGGACTATCGAAATCGACAGCGAACTGGGCGAAGGGACGGCCGTGACGGTTCGGCTTCCTTTGGTTGCGCCGTAACCGCTGGAGGCGAACGAAGCGAGAAGCCTGCCAGCAGACGGCCCGCAATTCCGGGGGGCGGAGAGGTTTGCATCCTGTATCGCGACGGCAAGCGGCGCGACCCGGACACGGTGCCGCTGGGGAACAATCCGAACCCGCTGCGGGACAACAGGCATTAGGGCCGGAGGCAGGAGCTCGCGATGATCCTTACTGAACAATGAAACCAAGGCCGACCTCCTCGATAACGAGGCGATCGCCACCACGATCATCAAGCTCCTTCGTGACAGGCCGGATCGACCAGTGACCGTTGGCGTCCACGGCGGTTAGGGCGCCGGCAAATCGAGTGTTCTGGAAATGATCGAGGCTGGCTTCGAACGCGAAGCAAACGTCCTGTGCCTCAAATTCAACGGCTGACGTTTCCAGGGTTTCGAAGACGCCAAAATCGCGCTCATCGAAGGCATCGTCACAGGCTTGATTGAGAAGCGTCCTCCGTCCTCGATCCGTCATCCCCCAAACCGTCGTCCAGACCCTCATCCCACGCCCAATACCCACTTCTTCAGCAGCCGGCTAGAGGCCGCGGCCAAGGCGCCACAGGACGCCGCGCTCGATCTTGGCGTCGATGTTGACGAAGCGATCGCTCGCTCGGATCAGGCCTTCGATCAATCCGCGCCAAATCGCGAAGACATCGGCGCCCAAGCCGTCGAGCGGCCATTGGTCTTGGCGGACCTCGTTGTCCTTCACCTCGACTGTCGCGCCGCCGGCGCGCGCCAGCGCCGCGATGGTCGCGACGGGATTTCCCTCGGTGCCCAGCAACCCCACGATCTCTTGCAGGAATTGCATGCCGACCAGGCGCGCCATCAGCTGACCGAAACGCAGGGCCTCTTCGCGACCAAGGAGTTCGATCAACACCGGGAGCGCTGTCCGCGCATAGTCGATGGCATAATTGCGCTTGGCCTTGGCAAGGCGCTCGGCCGGCCAATCCGCGACGGACAGTTGGGGCGCCAAGACCGGGTCGAATGCCGGCATGCGTTCGCGCGCAAAACGCAGGCGATCCTCCGGCGCCAAGGGGCGTTCTTCTTCGATGTAATAGCCTTCGAGGCCGGGAGCGCCTTCGACCGTCTGGCAGGTGCAGACGAAGCCCAGCCGCGGATTGCCGAGGGTAATGCCGTTATGGGCATGCCAGCCGCGCAAGATCGCGACATTGACCGAGGGCGGAATGGCGCAGATCGCGGTACCGGACCAGATCCAACGGGGCGGCGGATAGCGCACCCAGGCCTTCTGGTCCGACTCTTCGACATATTCCGTAAGCACGCCGCCGATGGCGTTCGATTGATAGTGATAGCGAGCGGCGGCCACGGCATGCGGCAATCCGGTCAGTCCGAGCTTGGCGAGACCCGGTTCGAACTTCTCGAGATGCTGGCGACGAAAGCAACGAAAGACGAACTCTTCCGCTTCGCTCACGCTGCGCCGCCCGATCAGACCGAGCACCAAGCCGGTGAACAGGCCGTGATGCAGGCGCGCGAGCGCTTCGTAACCGTTGACCGCCGCATCGGCGGCTTGTTCACTGGGCCGCATCGCATCATCTAACACCGATAGGAGCTCCCTTGGCCAGTTTTGCATCGATCGTCGTCAAAGCCGAAAACCTCAAGAATTTCGGCGCCGCCATCCTGCGCCGCGCCGGAAGCTCGGCGCGCGAAGCTCGCATCGTCGCCGATCATTTGGTCGAGGCCAATCTCAAGGGGCACGATTCGCACGGCATCGGCATGATGCCGATCTATATCGAGAATTTTCACAAGGGACTGATGAAGCTCAATCAGAAAGCCCGCATCGTCCGCGACCGCGGCGCCGCGATGGTGATCGACGGCCGTCTTGGTTGCGGCCAAGTGATCGCGCGCGCGGCGACCGAAATCGGCATCAAGCGCGCGAAACGCCACGGCATAGCCGTGATCGCCCTTAGGACCGCGCATCACATTGGCCGCGTCGGCGCCTATGGCGAAATGTGCGCGCGGGCAGGCCTCGTCTCGATGCATTTCGTCAATGTCGCGCGCCGCCGCGCCTTGGTCGCGCCTTTCGGCGGGCGCGAGGCGCGCTTCGGCACCAATCCGATCTGCATCGTCGTCCCGGGTGCGGCAGGCGAAGACCCCGTCGTCCTCGACATGGCGACCAGCGTCGTCGCCGTCGGCAAAATCCGAGTCGCCAAGAACCGCGGCAAGCAAATTCCCGAGGGTTATGTCATCGATGCCAAGGGCCGCATGACCACCGATCCCAATGCCATGTATGCCGAGCCGCCGGGCGCGCTCATGCCTTTCGGCACCTATAAGGGCTATGGTCTCGCGCTCATTGCCGAACTCTTCGCGGGCGCGCTCACCGGCGGCGGCACGCTCGCGCCCAAGAACAAGCTCACCGGCTCGATCGTCAACAACATGCTGATGGTGATCCTCGATCCCAAGCGCCTCGGCAATTCCGCCGCGATCGCCGTCGAAAGGCGGGCCGCGATCGCTTGGGTAAAATCCTCCAAGCTTGTCCAAGGCAGCAGCCGCATCCTGATGGCCGGCGATCCCGAGCGGATTTCGCGCGCCAAGCGCATCAAATCGGGCATTCCGATCGAACGCACGACTTGGAACGAGCTTCTGGCGGCCGGCCGCTCGGTCGGACTGAGCGACGACCGCATGAAAAAGATCGCGGGCGTCGGTTAAAGCCGGGGCGTCGAAATACCCGCGAGCTTGCTCGCGAATTCGAGGAGAGCCGAAAAATCCTTGGCGCCGGTATCGCCGTCATGCATGGCGAGCGCGAGCACTTCGCGCGCGGCGGCACCGGTAAAGACCGGGGCGCCCGCCTTATGGGCAGCGTTGACGGCGAGCGAGATATCCTTATGTGCGAGCGCGATGCGAAAGCCGGGCGCGACGTCGCCGGCAAGGACCTTCGACGGAAATGCGCCCTTGAGATGGCCGTTGGTCGCGGTCGTGCCGTTGACCACGTCGAGCGTGGTCCGAATGTCTAGACCAAGCTTGGTGGCGAGCGCGAGCGCTTCGGCCGTCATCTGACAGGACACGATGGCCAGATAGTTATTCACGAGCTTCATGCGCATGCCCGCGCCTGGGCCACCGCAACGAATGACCGTCGTACCCATGGCATCGAGTACGGGTTTGACGCGGGCGAAATCGGCATCGGTCGCACCGACCATGAAGAGTGACTCGCCCTTGATCGCATGCGAGACTAGGCGCCCGACCGGGGCATCGACAAAGCTCATCCCCTGCTTGGCGAGTTGCCGCGCCAGGCGATCCGTGGTCGTCGGATCGATGGTCGACATGTCCATGACGATCTGGCCCTTGCGGCCATGGGCGGCGATGCCATCCGGACCGAGCACGATCTCGGCGACATCCGGCGAATCGGGCAGCATGGTGACGACGATGTCAGAAGCCTGCGCAACTTCGGCGACCGAGCGCTGCGCCTTGGCCCCCAGCGCCGCGAGACGGCCGATCGCCTCTTGCGAGCGGTCATAGACGTTGAGTGCGAAGCCCTTGCGCGCGACGTTCGACGCCATCGGACCGCCCATGGCGCCAAGACCGACAAATCCAATGCGTTCCACGAAAATTCCCCCCAAAGAATGGCCGCATCATATCCGGAAAAATGTCGCGGCCAAGTTGCTTCACCAAGCCTTTCGTGGTGAGACTAGGCTGAGCGGAGGTGCTCATGGACGCCCGCATTCTTTCTGTCGACGCGCTCGCGGCCGAAATTCCGGACGGCGCGAGCCTTGCCATCGTCCGCGATCAAGGCGGCGCGCCGATGGCGGCCGTGCGTGCCTTGATCGCGCGCGGCGCAGGCAATCTGCATCTCATCGGCGTACCCGTCCTCGGACTGAGCGGCGACCTCCTGATCGGCGCGGGTGCCGTTCGCCTTTATGAAGGTGCGGCGGTGACGCTCGGCGAATATGGCCCGGCGCCACGTTTTGTTGCAGCCGTGCGCGCCGGCAAGATCGCCCTCAAAGACTCGACCTGCCCCGCGATCCATGCCGCGCTTCAGGCTGGCGAAAAGGGTCTGCCCTTCATGCCGCTCCGCGGCATTCTCGGCACCGATATTCTCAAGCACCGGACCGATTGGAAGACCATCGACAATCCCTTCGCCAAGAGCGGCGACCCGATCGTTCTCTTGCCGGCGATCAAGCCCGATGTCGCGCTGATCCATGCGCCCAAGGCCGATCGTTTGGGCAATGTCTGGATCGGCCGCGAGCGCGAGCTCCTAACGATGGCCCATGCGGCCAAGACGACGCTCGTCACGGTCGAAGAAATCGTCGACGGCGATCTGATGGCGGACGAGGCGCTCGCGCCGGCGACCATTCCTTCGCTCTATGTCGCGGGCATTGCCGAAACCAAAGGCGGCGCCCTGCCGAATGCCATGCCGGGCGGCTATGGCGAGGACGCCGCGGCGATCCGCGACTATGTCCGAAGCGCCGCGAGCGAAGCCGGCTTCGAGGGTTATCTTGCGCGGCTCGGCATTTCGAGAAAGCGAGCGGCGTGAGCGTTCAAGGCCCGGCCCGGCGCGAAGAGATCCTGATCGCGACCATCGCGCGGCTGCTCGAAGGTTTGCGCCATGTCGCGACTGGCGCCTCGTCGCCCATTCCAGGCGCCGCAGCCCTGCTCGCCCGGCATCGCTCGGGTGGTCGGCTGCGCATCTCGGTCCTCGGCAGTCGCAAGAACGCCCCGTTTTCGAATGGCGGCGTCGAGCTATTCGATATTGCCGCTCAGGGTCGGCTTGATGCCTTCTTCCTGGGCGGAGGCGAAATCGACGGCGAAGCCAACATCAATCTGGTCGGCACGGGGGATTACCCCAGAACCGACGTGCGCTTTCCCGGGTCTTTCGGCTCCGCCTATCTCTATTTCCTGGTGCCGCGCGTGATCCTCTTTCGCGAAGAGCACACGAAGCGCGTCATGGTACCCAGGGTCTCTTTCATCAGCGCGCCAGGGACAAGTCCGGAAGGCGTCTATCGTCCGGGCGGTCCGATCGGTTTGCTCACCGGGCTTTGTTGGTTCCGCTTCGATCGCGCCAAGAAACGCTTCACGCTCGAGAGCGTCCACCCTGGCGTCGGCGTCGACGAGGTGCGCGCCGCGACCGGCTTCGACTTCGATTGCCCTGCCGCCGTACCCTCCACGCCCGCGCCTGATAGCGAAACGCTCGCTCTCATTCGCGGACCGATCGGTGCCGAAATCGCCGAGACCTATCCCGCCTTTGCCGAGCGCATGTTCGGCACCAAGGCTGCCTAACCCCCTACCAGGAAAGCCATGACCAAGACGTCCCAAGCCGCCACTGCCGCCGGCGCCCTCGCCGGCTTCAAGGTCATCGACCTTACCCGCGTCCTCGGCGGGCCCTATTGCACGCAGATTCTGGGCGATCATGGCGCCAGCATCATCAAGGTCGAGCCGCCGCAGGGCGACGAGACGCGCGGCTGGGGCCCGCCCTTTCGCGACGGTTTCAGTTCGTATTTCGTCAACGTCAACCGCAACAAGCGCAGCCTCGGCCTCGACTTGACCAAGCCCCAAGGCCGCGCGGTGCTGATGCGGCTCTTGGACGGCGCCGATGTCGTGATCGAGAATTTCAAGCCCGGCACCATGGAGCGCTGGGGCATCGGCTATGACGTGCTCTCGGCCAAGTATCCGCGCCTGATCCATTGTCGGATTTCGGGCTTTGGCGCGACCGGGCCTTTTGGCGGCGCGCCGGGTTATGACGCCGCCGTTCAGGCTTGGGCCGGCTTGATGTCGACCAATGGCTCGCCAGAATCCGGGCCGATGCGCATCGGCACGGCGCTGGTCGACATGGTGACCGGCCTCTATGCCGGTTTCGGCATCATGATCGCCGCCCGCGAACGCGAGATCTCCGGCAAGGGCCAGTTCCTCGAAACGACGCTTTATGACTGCGCGGTCGCGCTCACCCATCCTTTCGCGCAGAACTATTTTTTCAGTGGCAAGATGCCTCAGCTCACCGGCTCGGCCCATCCGACGATTGCGCCCTACAATCTTTACCCGACCAAGACGCGGCCGATATTCCTCGCTGTCGGCAATGACCGCCAGTTTCGGCGTCTTTGCGAAGAATTGGGCGCGCCCAAGCTCGCCGAAGATGCGCGCTTTCGCACCAATGCCGACCGTCAAATCAACCGCCAAGCGCTGGAAGATACGCTTAAGCCGCTCCTGGCCGAAAAAGACGGTATCGCTTTCGCTGAGCATTTGATGGAGACCGGCGTGCCGGCAGGCGCCGCCATGTCGATCCCCGATGTCTTCGCGCATCCCCATACGCTCCATCGCGACATGCTGGTCGAAAAGGACGGCTTCAAATGGGCGGGCGTGCCGATCAAGTTCGAGCGCACGCCCGGCCATGTTAGAAGTATTCCACCGCGCTTCGGCGCCGATGGCCGCGCGGTTTTGCGCGAAGCTGGCTACAGCGCCGCGGAAATCGAGGATTTGGCAAAGACTGGAGCGCTTTACGAGGTTCAGGCTAAGGCTCCGGAATAGGCCAAAGTCGCTGACATTGTGGATAAGACGGTGGGTTTTTTGTTGGTCGATTGGGCATATTCATCTTTCCATCCACCGTTTTTTTCCAGATTTAACCTATGAATCCTTGTCGCCCGTCGTGACTGGGATCACACTCTTACCTGCATGGGACAGTGCCGGGGGGTCAGGGCGTCCCAGGATGGTCGGCAGGCCAATCCCAAGGAACGCCAGAACTCCCGCCGGAAGTGCCGCCGGTCGAGGGACCGGCTTCTCCCGACCGGCGCCGCGAGGCGCCGGGAACCCGAGGGCTCAAGCGCAACGAGCCGCGGGCGCTCGCCGAGAGGCGGGCGGGTTCCGACGATCCGCCCCGATGCGGATGAGGTCGGAGGTCGGCCGCAAGGTCCGACCGAGAAGGGGCGACCTCTAGGGGTTCGCCAGCGGCCGGGCAACCGTCGGCGTCGCCGCGAGGCGGCGTCGGGACGGAAGCTTCCGGATCGGACGGCGGGTCTCCGCTCGGTTCTGACCGAGCTGCGGCGGCGGCGCCTTGCGGGGCGACGTGCGGGCAGCCATCAGGGCCGGTGGGAGCAGGTTTCTGCCGGGGCGTCGCATCTCCCAGAGAGGCGAGGCTCGCGGGTCGGGAACCGGCTCCGGAGGTTTCGACAGGATGCGTCCGGCGCGACCCCTCGGTCGGCGGCTCGGAAACTGGCGGTTGGGACCTTGGTTCGAAGCGCCGACGGCGCGCGCGTAGCCGCCCGATCACACTGGCCTGGTACAGGCCGATGGGTGCTAGAATCCGCGGAGGGTGCTCGCTTTGCATCCCGGTTGCAGCGACGTCGCAAGATGTCGGCTGCACGAGGATGTGGGTTTCTCGGGTCGCGTCGGCCGCCGCAAGCAGGCTGGCATTCCGACCGCGGAGAAATTCCCGACCGGTTCGAGGACCGTGCCAGAGGCTTCACCCGCCTCTGGAGCGCCGGGCTGGATCGGAGCGCAAGCTTCGTCCCCCGGCGCTCTTTTTTTCGCCCGCCGCGAAATTCGCCCATAATGGCGCCGATTCGCGAAGGGAGATTTCGTCCTGAAGACGGATGCTTCGACCCCAGCCGGCGCGGTCGATCTGCGCGCGCTCGATGCTCGCGTCCTCGAAGGCTTGTCGCATCAGCAGGCCGGCCGCTTTGCCGAGGCCGAAGACGCCTATCGCGAGGTCCTCGCGCTCAAGCCAGATCACGCCGACGCGCTCCATCTCCTCGGTACGCTCGCGCTCGAGGCCGGCGCCCATGCCCGGGCCGTCGAATTGATCGCGCAAGCGGCCGCGCTCAAGCCCGGTTTTCCGCATCTCCTCTCCAATCTCGGCGAGGCCCATCGGCGCAATGGCGACGTCGCCAAGGCGATCGCCGCGACCGAGGGCGCGCTCGCGCTCGATCCGCAATATCCGGACGCGCTCTATAATCTCGGCAATCTCTATCGCATCGCGGGGCGGAGCGCCGAGGCGCTGTCGGCGTTCGAACGAACGGTCGCGCTTCGGCCGCAACTGGCGCCCGCCCACAACAACATCGGCGGCTTGCTGCTCGAACTTGGGCGCGCGCGCGACGCGGTCAAGGCCTATGAACGCGCTATCGCTCTTGAGCCCAAGGACGCGAGTTTTCGATCCAATCTCGGCAATGCCTACATCATCGCGGGCGAAGCCGAGAAGGCGATCGAACCGCTCGAGAGCGCCATCGCGCTCGATCCGACGCTCACGCCCGCCCTCAACAATCTCGGCAACGTGCTCCGCGTCTTCGGCAAGATCGAGCAGGCGATCGAGACCTACCGCCGCGCCATCGCGCTTGCGCCGAAAGACGCCGAGGCCCATGTCAATCTCGGCGTCGCCTTGCAGGACAAGGGCGACCTTCAAGGCGCGACCGAAGCCTATCGCCACGCGCTGCGGCTGGCGCCGGCTTCCGGCCAATATTGGAGCAATCTCGGCAGCGCGCTTCACGATGGCGGCGAACTCGACGACGCCGTCGCCGCCTTCCGCCGCGCCATCGAACTCGATCCCAAGAATCAGGCGGCGCATTCCAACCTGATCTTCGCGCTCGATTTCGATCCCGCGCTCGATGCCGAAGGGCTGCAGGCCGAAAGGCGGCGCTGGTGGCAGGCCATCGGCGCGCCTATCGCACCGAAGACGCAGCTTCACGGCAATGACCGCGATCCCAGACGCAAACTCCGCATCGGCTACGTCTCGTCGTTCTTCCGCTGGCATTCCTCGGCGCAGGCCTTTGCGCCGGCAATCCTCGCCCATGACGACAAGCGCTTTGAGGTCGTCTGTTATTCGGGCGGCCAATCCGAAGACGAACTGACCCGACGCTTCAAGGCCAAGGCCAAGCTCTGGCGCTCGACCCTCGGCCTGTCCGACGCGGACGTAGCGCAACTGATCCGGGAGGATCGGATCGACATCTTGGTCGACTGCGTCGGCCACATGCATGGCCATCGCCTGGGCGTCTTCTGCCTCAAGCCGGCGCCCGTGCAAGTCACGGCCTGGGGCCAGAACAACGGCACGGGCATTCCCTTGATCGATGCGATCTTGGTCGACCCCGTGTTGCTGCCGGAAGCGGAGAGGCGCCATTACGCGGAACGACCGATCGATCTGCCCTGCGCGCTCGCCTATATGGCGCCGCCCGATGCACCCGAACCAATGGCGAGAGCGAAAGACGGCCCCATCGTCTTCGGCGCGTTCAACCGTCTCAACAAGATGAGCGACGATGCCTTGGCGCTCTGGGCGCGCATTCTCGAGGCCGTGCCGGAAAGCCGGATTGTCTTCAAGAGCCGCTTTCTCGATGCGGCGCGGCACCAGATGCGCATTCGGGATGCCTTTGCGCTGCGGGGCATCGCGCCCGAAAGACTGACATTCCTCGGCGAGACCTCGCGGCTCGATCATCTCGCGCGCTACGCCGATATCGACATCGCCCTCGATCCCCTGCCCCAAGGCGGCGGCATCTCGACACTCGACGCGCTTTGGATGGGTGTTCCGGTGGTCACGCTCTACGGCCACAACGTCTCGGGTCGTCCGACAGCCTCGGTGCTGGCCGCGATCGGTCTTAACGATTGGATCGCCAAGACGCCGGACGACTATGTCGCTCTGGCGATCCGCAAGGCGACGAAGCGGGAGGAACTCGCGACATTGCGTCGTCGCTTGCGTCCGATGCTCAAGGATAGCCCGATTGCCAATGCGCCCCGCTATGCGCGCGCGCTCGAAGAGGTCTATCGCAGGCTCTGGCAGGATTGGTGCGCCAAGGTGTTGCTGGCGCAGGCCCTAGCCGCCGCGCCCGCCACCCCGGCTTTTCTGCCGATCACGCCGATCAAGCCCGGGCTTTCGCGCAAGGAAAGGCGCGCCGCCGCCAAAGGCGTCGGCCTCGACAAGCTCTTTGCCGAAGCGATCAATCATCACAAGGCCGGACGTGTCGGCGAGGCCGAGCGGCTCTACCGAGAGATTCTGGCCCTCAAGCCCGATCACGCCGATGTGCTCTATCTCTTGGGCGGCATCGCGCTTCAGGCGGGTTCGCCGCCATCGGCCGTCGAACTCCTGGAACGTGCGATCAAGGCCAATCCGGGCAACGGATCGTTTTACACGACCCTTGGCGAGGCCTACCGCCAATCCAAGCGCCTGAATGAAGCTTTGGCCGCGTTCGAACGCTCGACCGCGCTCGATCCCAAGAACGCCGCGGCCCACTATCACAAAGGTCTGGTGTTGATCGCCATCGGTCGGAAGACCGAGGCGGCGGACGCCTATGAGCGCGCTGTCGCGCTCGATCCGAAGAACCCCCAAGCGCTCAACAATCTTGGCGCGACCTTGAACGAGCTTGGCCGCTATGCCGATTCGCTCGAGATCTTCACCCGCGCCCTCGCGCTCGCGCCCGACGATCCGATGATCCTCGCCAATCTCGGCCATGCCCAGACCATGGTCGGCGACGGCGAAAAAGCGGTCGAGACATTGCTCCGCGCGACGCGCGTCCTGCCCACGAACCCGGCGGCCTGGGGCAATCTCGGCAATGCCTATCGACGCCTCGGAAAGGCCGATGAGGCGATCGAGGCCTATCAGCGGGCCGTCGCGCTCGCTCCGCAACAGGTCAATCTGATCGTGAGCTACGCGGGCGTCCTGCAGGACAAAGGCGACGTCAAGGCGGCAATCGATCTCTTGTCCGATGCGATCGATCTTGCGCGCGACAATCCTCTGGTCTGGAACAATCTCGGCAGTGCGCTTCAGGAGCTCGGCCATCTCGAAGGCGCGACAAAATCATTCCGCCGCGCGCTGGCGCTCGCGCCGGATGATTGGCGCGTGCATACCAATGTCATCTTCACGAACGACTTCGATCCCTTGCTCGACGCCGCCGGCATCCAAGAGGAGCGTCGGCGCTGGTGGCAGGCCCATGGCATGCGCTTCGCCCAGGCCGTCCAACCCCATGCCGACGACCCAAACCCGGAGCGGCGCCTGCGCATCGGCTATGTCGGCCCGTTTTTTCGCTGGCACTCGTCCTCGCAGGCCTTCGCCACGGCCCTTCTCGACGCCGATCCGAAGTCGCAAGAAATTGCGATCTATTCGGGCACTTCGCCCGAAGACGATCTGACCCGGCGCTTTCGCGCCAAGGCTTCGATCTGGGTCGATACCCATCACCTGGACGACGACGCGCTGGCCCAGCGCATTCGCGAGGATCGTATCGACATTCTGATCGATCTTTGCGGCCATATGGGCGGCGCACGCTTGCCGCTCTTCTGTCGCAAACCCGCTCCGGTTCAGGTTACCGCCTGGGGCCAGGCCAACGGCACCGGCATTCCGATGTTCGATGCCCTGTTCACCGATCCGATCATCATGCCCGAGGCCGATCGGCCCTCCTTGACCGAGCGGGCCATCGACCTCCCCTGCGCATTGGCCTATCTCGCGCCTGATGCCGCGCCCGAGGTCGCCAAACTACCCGCGCTCGAACGCGGCTATCTGACCTTCGGCAGTTTCAACCGCATGTCCAAACTCAATGACGCGACCTTCGATCTTTGGGGCGCCATTCTTTGTGCCGTTCCCGACGCGCGTCTCTTGTTCAAGGGCCGCTATCTCGACCGCGAGACGAACCAAAGACCCATCGCCCAGGCCCTGGCCCAAAGAGGCGTCGCGCCCGAACGTCTGTCTTTCAGGCCCGACAGCGAGCGCCTTGCGCATCTCGCGAGCTTTGCCGAGATCGACCTGCAACTCGACCCGACGCCTCAGGGCGGCGGCATTTCGACCCTCGATGCGCTGTGGATGGGCGTGCCCGTGATCACGCTCCACGCCCGGACCGTCAATGGAAGGGCAGCCGCCTCGATCCAGACGACTTTGGGTATGGCCGAGATGATCGCGAAGACGCCCCAGGACTATGTCGACATCGCGGTCCGCTGGGCCAGGGACGTTCCGAGGCTTGCGGCGTTGCGCGGCCGGCTTCGCGACACTATGCGCGCCTCGCCCATCGCCAACGGACCGCTCTATGCCGCGGCGGTTGATCGGGCCTATCGCAGGCTTTGGCGCGATTGGTGCGCGCGCTCGGTTCCATCCTGAGGGTTGCCATCGGGCGAGCGCCCGTGTAAGGGGTCGCCGCCATGGACGCCGAGACCGCAACCTCCGCCGCCAATACCGGGATCTTGCCGCGCCGGACCTTCGCGATCATCGCGCATCCCGACGCCGGCAAGACGACGCTCACCGAAAAGCTCCTGCTTTTCGGCGGCGCCATTCATTTGGCGGGCGCGGTCAAGGCCAAGGGCGAAGCCAGGCGCGCGCGATCCGATTGGATGAAAATCGAGCGCGAGCGCGGCATCTCGGTCACGACCTCGGTCATGACCTTTGCCTATGGCGGCTGCGTGTTCAACCTCCTGGACACGCCGGGCCATGAGGACTTCAGCGAGGACACGTACCGCACGCTGACGGCGGTCGACTCGGCCGTCATGGTGCTCGATGCGGCCAAGGGCATTGAATCGCAGACCCGCAAATTGTTCGAAGTCTGCCGCATGCGCGACGTGCCAATCGTCACTTTCGTCAACAAATGCGACCGCGAAGGCCGAGACCCCTTCTCGCTCATGGACGAGATCGCCGATCAGCTTCAGCTCGAAGTGGCGCCGATTTCCTGGCCTGTCGGCATGGGTGCGGATTTCAAGGGCTGCTGGGACATCGGGCGCGACCGCATGCTGCTCTTCGCCGCCGCCGGCAAGGGCGAGCTTGCCGAGGCGATCGAGACCACGGGCCTCGACGACCCACGTCTCGCCGCCGCTCTACCGGCCGATCGCCTGTCGCAGCTCCAAGAGGAAGTCGAACTCGTCAAGGGCGCTTGCCCGAGCTTCGATGCCGGAGAATATCGGGCGGGCCGCTTGACGCCGGTCTATTTCGGCTCCGCGCTCAAGAATTTCGGCGTGCGCGAATTGCTCGACGGTCTCGTGTCGATTGCGCCGCCGCCGCAGGCGCGCCCGGCCGCCAGCCGCGCCGTATTGCCCGAGGAGAACAAGGTCTCGGGCTTCGTCTTCAAGGTCCAGGCCAACATGGACCCCAATCACCGCGACCGCATCGCCTTCTTTCGTCTCTGTTCCGGGCATTTCAAACGCGGCATGAAGCTGCGTCAGGTGCGCTCGGATCGCAGCATGGCAATCCACAACCCGATCCTGTTTTTCGCCCAGGATCGCGAACGGGCCGAAGAAGCCGAACCCGGCGACATCATCGGCATCCCCAATCACGGCACGCTCCGCGTCGGCGACACCCTGACCGAGGGCGAGGAGCTTCGCTTCACCGGTATTCCTAATTTCGCGCCGGAAATCCTGCGGCGCGTCAGGGTCGAAGACCCGCTCCGCATGAAGCAGATGCGCAAGGCGCTCGAGGATCTGGCCGAAGAAGGCGTCGTCCAGGTCTTCAAGCCGATCGTCGGCAATCAATGGATCGTCGGCGTCGTCGGTCAGCTCCAACTCGACGTTCTCGTGGAGCGCATCGCCGTCGAATACGACATCAAGGTCGCGCTCGAGACGGCACCCTACGAACTGCCCCGCTGGATTTCGGGCGAGCGGGCCGAGATCGACCGCTTTGTCGACGCCAACAAATCGGGGATCGCCGAAGACCGGGACGGCGCCAGCGTCTTTCTCGCGCGTAATGCCTGGGAACTCGGCTACATCCAGCAGAACTGGCCCAAGATCGGTTTTTCCAAGACCCGCGAGCGCGCCTAAGTCCGACAGTTCGCCGGCAGACGAAATTCCGCCTTGGTTCCCCGACCGATCTCGCTCTCGATCGAGAGCGTGCCGCCATGCATTTCGACCAGGCGTTTACTGATGGCGAGGCCGAGGCCGGTGCCCTCGTGGCGGCGAACATCGGACGACCGGCTCTGCCAAAAGGCCTCGAACAGCCGCGCGAGTTCGGCCGGCTTCATGCCGATGCCGCTATCCTTGACCGAGACCGCGATTCGGCCGTCTTCGAGAATTCCGGCAGCGATCGTGATCTTGCCGCCTTCGGGCGTGAACTTGACCGCGTTGGACAGGAGATTGATCAGGACTTGCTTGATGGCCCGCGCGTCGACCTTGACCGCGGTCAGGCCCGAAGCGACATCAACACGGCTGTCGAGGGTCTTTTCCTGGATGCGCACGCGCATCATGGCCAGAGACTGTCGGATCAATTCGGTGAGATCGGTCTTCTCGATGACCAGCTCGTGTCGTCCGGCCTCGATGCGAGACATGTCGAGGACGTCGTTGATCAGGGTCAGCAGATGCCGCGCGCTCTGCAGGATGTCGGTGGCGTACTCTAAGAGCCCAACCGGAAACTTCTTGAATCTAGGGAATCGGATGTGATTCGTTACGAGGCACCCGAATCGGAGAGGGAGGGTGCCCGATGTGGAAACCGGAACATCGCCTGGCGGCGGAGCGCCGCGGCC
>Ga0194120_10007175_pt1 | contig 15356 bp, 16 predicted proteins | sample TA2MahCa65mmetaG_FD_148642 | JGI IMG/M metagenome (GOLD analysis project Ga0194120, IMG submission 148642) | Freshwater microbial communities from Lake Tanganyika, Tanzania - TA2015019 Mahale Deep Cast 65m | ecosystem: Environmental > Aquatic > Freshwater > Lake | place: Tanzania: Lake... | reverse complement strand
AAGTATTGATTTGATTGGAGAATTAGCGAGCGGGTTAAAATTATTCCGGGGAATGAGCGGTTTACCCTCAAGACCGAGCTTCAAATCATAAATCCTGAGTTGACCTATTGAATCCCCGGTTGCAATAAGGTTGGCATCATATGGGCTCCAAGAAATCGCCGTTCCACCCCCAACATGTTTAGCAAGGATTACAGGAGATCTTCCTTTAGGGCCCTTACCAGCAAAGCTCCAGACAGTCACCTCCTCTGCACCATTATTTGCTAACCATTTTCCATCTAAATTAAATTTGGCAATTGTTATCTTTCGAGGAAAACCTTGCATCTCCAACCGAGTGTCATCTGACACTTTGTAAACTTGTAATGATGCATCCTGATTACCACTAACTATCCAGTCTCCGGTAGGAGAGGGGCTTAAACATAGTAAAGACCCAATGAATTCTCGTTTGGAAAAATTTTTTCCATTTTCATCGGAAACACTAACGCCTCCATATGCAGCTACTGCAATCTTGCTCTTAATCCAAGAGGCATCAGTAACGGTTGATGAGAAACTCTCACTCTCTAAAATGGGAACTCCAAGTGGATTGGTGACACAAATGATCTTGCCAAATGTAAAGAGCACCTTTGCTCCAGATTCATGCCATTTTGCTACCGAGGACCAAGCTCCTCTTCTTTGTTCAATTAACTTTCCATCATTTAATTGGAATAGCGCAAACCCTTCAGGCCCTGCACAGGCAAGAGTTTGGCGATCGGGCGAGAGAGAAATTTGATTTCCGCCAACAGAGGCCTCACACAGTAGAACCGCAGTTTTGCCACTTATGGATACTTTAAATACGCAACCCTCTGCATCCAACAAAAGAATTTGATCATCATCAACCAGGCAAGCATCTATTGGATAAGTGTCTACTGAAAAATTGGTTTGCGAGGAGACCGCGATCATTTTTGTCCAGCCAGTGTTTTAGCAGATCTGGCTGAGACTATGCATTTCTTGAAACCATCCGTCAATTCTTTGCGATCAAGATCCCGCCCTATAAACACCATTCTATTCACTCGCTCTCCATCACCCCATGGCGTGGTGAACTCACCGCTAAAGAGCATGTGTACTGCGTGAAAACAATATCTCTCATCACTGCCATCAATTGAGAGGATTCCCTTGCTTCGGAAAATGTCGGTGCCTTTCTCACCCAGCAGCTTACCTAACCATTTATTGAGTTTTTCAATATCTAAGTCTCCACTTATTTCAATTCCCACACTACTAATTGAAGAGTCATGTAGGTGATCAGTATCTATCAAAAATGCTGGATCAGTTTCGAGAACTTTTTGTAAATCAAAAGCACCAATATCTAACACTTCCTTTAAATTAATATCAGCATTTGTTGCCTTGAAAATCGGTGCTGCTGAATTTATTTTTTTTATCTCGGCGACGACATCCTCTTGCTCCTTTTGCGAAGCTACATCAATTTTATTTAAAATAATGCGATCAGCAAAAGCAACCTGTTCAACAGCCTCATTTTCAAAACCCTGGCTCTTTACCTCCGTTAGGTGTTGCAGGGCATGCTTGGCATCCACCATCGTGATTATGGCATCAAGGCGACAGGACTCTTTGAGCTCATCATCTACAAAAAAGGTTTGCGCAACAGGAGCTGGATCAGCCATTCCGGTCGTCTCAATCAAAATTCGATCGAATTTATCCTTACGCTGTAATAGGTTGCCAAGGATTCGAATAAGGTCGCCACGAACAGTGCAACAGATGCAGCCATTGTTCATTTCAAAAATTTCCTCGTCTGCAGCCATTACCAAGGCGTCATCAATGCCTACCTCGCCAAACTCATTCTCAATTACCGCAATACGCATGCCATGATTTTCGCTCAAAATACGATTTAACAAGGTGGTCTTACCTGAGCCTAAAAAGCCTGTTAGCACGGTGACGGGGATGCGATTGTCTTCCATGAGACCTCCTTGTTGATAATAAGAATGATTATCATTTACTATACTACGAGTATGAATTGGGCATGTCAAATACATGGATGCACGGCGTAAACGTCGTATTGTTAGGTACGAGCTACCTCTCAAGCAATATCTATCTGATTTGCCAGGTAAAGGAGGCGGTTGCAAATTAGTTTTGTTTCAACGGGGTCGCGATGAGAGTTTGCTGTTAGCCTTAAATAACCAGATATTTAGCGAACATCCCGACCAGGGCTCCTGGAACATGGACACATTAATCAACAAGCTCAATGAGACGATTAAATTTGATTCAGACCTTCAAATTCTCCACTATGAGGGTGAGCCATCTGGATTTATCTGGCTTAAGCACCACGACCAAAGTGGATTTGCTGTATGCGAAATTTTTGTCATGGGGGTTTTAGATAAACTTAGAGGGTTAGGTTTGGGTAAGTATTTAGTATCCTCTGCACTCGATGTGATAAAAAAACTTGGCTACTCGACCGCATGGGTGTACACGGATGAGTCTAACACTCGTGCCCGAAAACTCTATGAAAGTTTTGGCTTTCGCTTTGATTTTATAGAGGAGCTTTGAATTGAAGCACAAGAAAAGCACACCCCAAACAATTCTAATGAGTGACTTACATCAGTGTACTTGTGGTGTTGAGCAAAAATTTTCGACAGCTTCTCCACCTCTGGTATATCTAACTCTTCCGCTGCTCCACAAATACGGCAGATAATATGATGATGGTGCGTTTCAGCCTGGCTACAATTACTATAAAGTCGCTCACCTTTTGGGCTGATAATCGTGTCAGCACGCCCTTGTTGCACAAGACTTTCCAGTTGCCGATATACAGTTGCAATTCCAATTGAAATTCCCTGGCGAATGAGCACCTTGTGAATCTCTTGCGAGCTGAGGAAAGACCGTTTTTCGGTCAGTACTTGATGAATTTTATCTCGTCGCGTCGAGTTTCTCTTTACAGGCGCTGCTATTTTGATGCGTTTCATTGTGTAAGTCTAAGTCCTAGGATGAGAAAAACCACCCACGACTTTCTTACACAGTATTCTTCACGAGTGGCGAGAGCGCTGGCAAACCCAGTTATCAAAGGGATTTTTTTATGACATCACCTCCTCGAATTTTGACCATAATGGGCTCAGGTGAAACCGCACCAACGATGGTTAAAGTTCACCGAGAACTTGTCAACTTAGTTGATCCAAAGCGTGCGGTTCTTCTTGATACCCCTTATGGATTCCAAGAAAATGCTCCTGAGTTGGCTTTGCGTGCGGTTGATTATTTTAAAACCAGTGTCAATATTGAGATTATCCCAGCAGGCCTAGGCCGTATTAAAGGTGCGGATAGCCTCGCTCTTCAACAGGGCTTAAATCTTTTATCAGATGCCAATTATGTATTTTCCGGTCCAGGCTCTCCAACTTACTCCTTACGACAGTGGGAGGGAAGTGGCGTACCAGATCTATTACTGGAAAAGATTCGCTCTGGTGGCATGGTTACATTTGCATCGGCTGCCGCGCTTACTCTTGGAACTAGAACGATTCCGGTTTATGAAATATATAAATGTGGTGAGGAGCCGCACTGGCTCAATGGCTTGAACCTTTTGAAAGACGTGGGTATTTCTGCAATCGTTATTCCTCATTTTAATAATACTGAGGGTGGCCAACACGACACCCGATTTTGTTATTTAGGTGAACGGCGTCTGTCTGTACTTGAGCAGGAGCTACAAACAACAGAGTATGTTCTAGGTGTTGATGAACATACGGCACTCATTATAGATTTTAATATCTCCTCAGCCCGAGTTGTTGGTAACGGCGTAGTTACTCTCCGCTTTGATAGCACATCGCGCACCTTTCCTGCGGGTGAGACGATTCCATTGGCATTACTTCAAAACCCTCGAAATGATTCTTTTCCACTGCGGACCTCACCTGAGCTGCCAGCTATCAAGAAAGAATCTATACACGTAACTGGCCAAAATTTAATATCACTCCGAGCCGCCGCCGAGGCGCGAAAAGCGGAGTTTGATGGTGCATTTGCAGTGCGCGATTCGTCAGCTGCAACACGCGCCGCTCTTGATCTAGAAGCCGACATTCGCCAATGGTCTGCCGATACTTTGACGGGTCCAGATGGTGACTTCGCTCGTAACATTTTTCGAGGAATGATTTTGAAGTTAGGAGAGGCGGCAATGTCAGGTCTAGTTGACCCACGCAATTCTGTCGCACCATACATCGAAGCAATTCTGGCCATTCGTAAAGTAGTGCGTGAAGAGAAGCGCTATGAGTTATCAGACATAATTCGGGATGTTTTAGCCAAAAACCGTGTAGAGGTTCGCGACACTCCTGATGGTGTCGAGTGGATTCTTCAAGAGCCTTGAAGTAAGCACAGGATGGGTAACCAGAATTGATATCTACTTTTATGGGGTTTCAGTTATAATCAAATAGCAGACTCAAATTTTTTTAGAGAGGAAACAGTGTCCTTTATTCTGTACTCAACCACCTGGTGTGGGTACTGTAAAAGACTGAAAAGGCAGTTAGGCGATTTAGGAATTAAATTTGAAGAGATTAATATTGAAGAGGTTGCGGATGCGGCACAAATTGTCGAGCGATTGAACAATGGGAACCGAACTGTTCCTACTTTAGTATTTTCCGATGGTAGTTCAATGACAAATCCCTCAGCCAGTCAAGTATCAGAGAAACTCAGTTCTTTAAGTTAACTGTATTTTGTGGTGTAGTTTGTGAACAGATATATGAGTAGATAAGCCAGGCTAAGTAAGGTGGGAATTGAACCTGCGAATTACTGTTCAAGAGCACAACTACGATAGTTTACCGAGATACGGGCACACATAAGTGCAAGATTTACCCATTAGGATTTCTCCCACAATGAAATATTCAAATGAAGTTGAGGCAGCATTAAAGGCAAAACGACCGATCGTTGCCCTTGAATCAACAATTCTAAGCCATGGCTTGCCCAGACCACGAAACCTTGAGGTAGCGATCGAGGTAGAAAAAATAGTTAGAGACAACGGAGCAACTCCAGCAACTATTGCAATGATTCACGGTGAGATCTATGTTGGCTTAAAACCCGATCAATTAGATCAAATTGCAAATGATACTTCAGTAATTAAAACCTCTACTCGCGATTTAGCGATTTTGGCGGCAACGAAAAAGAGCGCGGCAACAACTGTGGCTGCAACAGCACACATTGCAGCAAAAGTAGGAATTTCAGTTTTTGCAACAGGAGGATTGGGTGGAGTGCATATAGGTGATGGGTTTGATGAATCAGCAGATCTACACTCACTTTCGATGACACCAATAATAATTGTCTGCGCTGGTGTCAAATCGATTTTAAATGTCTCGGCAACTTTAGAACGGCTTGAAACACTCTCTGTCCCAGTCTTGGGGTATAAGACAAATCATTTCCCTGGTTTTTTTCTTACAGATTCTGGTTATAACCTTGAGTATCGTGTAGGAAGTCCCAAAGAAATTTCTGATATCTGGTATCAGCGCAAAAATGTGCACACCATTGCATCCGCAGTGGTTATCGCAAATCCAGTTATGAATCAATTAGATCCTGCCTTACATGACAAGTTATTAACTAAAGGAATGCAAGCAGCCGGGAAGCAAAAAATAAGTGGGAAAGAGGTCACTCCATTTTTGCTTGAATACTTCCATAGAGTTTCAGAAGGAAGAACTTTAGATATAAATATTGAGATTATTAAAGCTAATTCTAAGCTAGCTGCTGAAATTGCAAAAGCACTGTAATGAAATTCCTTTCTATCGGGGACATCATGATGGATGTAAGTGTTGTAATTAAGTCCGAGATTGAATTCGCCGGTGATACACGAGCTAAGGTCACTAGTCAGGGCGGTGGCGCCGCTGCAAATGTGGCGGTATGGCTGGCAGAGGCCAATCAAGATGTCTTTTTAAATACCAGAGTGGGAGATGATCAACCTGGCGAATACTTACTTCGAGAATTGGCAAATCGTGGGGTAAAAAACTCTCAACGACAAATTAAAGGTGAATCAACCGGAGTGGTAGTAGTTTTGGTTGATAAAAATGGGGAGCGGAGTATGTTTCCTGACTCAGGGGCAAACTCCGGATTGTCCTTGAAAGATTTGCCCGATTTAAATCAGTTTGAGGTTACATATTTTTCAGGATATGCGCTTATTAATCCCCAATCACGTAGGAATGCATTAGAGATCTTAGAGTCGTTAAAAATGCCAATAGTGATTGATCCAGGAACAGTTGGCGCACTAAATAATATTCCCCTGATTGAGATCAAAAACTGGCTTAGTCATGCAGCAGTTCTAATTTTGAATGGTGAAGAAGCAAAATATATTTCTAATAAAAATAAAATTCTAGATGCACTAAAGGACCTGAAAAAAATTGTTCCCACTGTGGTTATTAAATTAGGTGATAAAGGAGCAATTGCAATTGATAAAGAGATTGTTGAAGTTGGAATTGGGCGAAAGAAACCGATCGATACAACTGGAGCTGGCGACGCTTTTGTTGCGGGGTTTATCAGTCAGTGGTTCAAAAGTTATGACTTGCGAGATGCGATAAATCAAGGCTCAATTCTAGCTAGTAAATGCATTTCGTTTGTTGGAGCCTGGCCTGCAAAGTAATTTATTCAGTTACCTTTACCTTTGCCAAGGCAGCAATTGAAGCAGTTGCCAATCAAGGGAAGTAAGTGAATTTAATCATTCTTAATTAGGGCGTCATTATTGATATCTAGCCCAGTCATCTCACAATCGACCTAAATAAACCTAAATAAGATGTGGTAGATCCTGGCTCATAGGGGCAAGCCTATGGGATTGCCACCTAAAGGTAAGTTCACCTGTAGTTCACCTTATTTTTAGGTAAAGTCTTTACAAAAAAACGCCCCAGCCTAGATTATTAGCCCATGTCGCAAACCCTGATTGGGCCAAAAGCTACGCCAAGACCCAGGGTAATTACTACCGAACCAAGATTTACTGACAAAGTTTTTCGTGTAGTTGTCACCTCAGGTGGCATGATCTCACTTGTTTTACTTGGCTTAATTGGTTTCTTTTTAGTCTTTAATGGTTTTGAAGCAATGCGTAATGCTGGCCTGTCATTTTTAACCGGTTTTGATTGGGTGGATGCAATTCCAGAGGAGAATCAACCTGCCTCATATGGAATTGGCGCGATGTTATATGGAACGATGGTGACGGGGATTTTGGCAATGATTATGGGTGTGCCAGTAGCTGTTGGAACTGCTTTATTTTTATCTTATTACGCACCGGAGTGGTTAAAAAAACCAATGGTAGTTGTAGTAGATGTAATGGCAGCTATTCCATCAATCGTTTATGGCCTTTGGGGATACTTTGTCTTGATGCCACATGCTGAGTACTGGGCGAAGTTAATCCACAAGTACTTTGGATTTATTCCATTTTTTGATATGCCAGCCCCAGTATTTACTAGATCTCCATTTATCGCCGGGTTAGTACTTGCCATCATGATTACCCCAATTGTTACCGCAATTGCCAGAGAGGTTTTTGCCCAAACTCCGCTTGAGCGAATTCAAGCAGCTTATGCATTAGGTGCTACTAAATGGAGCATGATTAAAGCGGTGGTAATTCCATATGGTAGAGGTGGTGTGATTGGTGGAGCGATGCTTGGCTTAGGTAGAGCACTTGGTGAAACAGTTGCCGTCTATACCGTTTTAAATCTAGTTTATGACATAAGAATTGAAATTTTATTAAGCGCTGGTGGCTCTGTGGCCTCCATGATTGTTAACAAATTTGGTGAGGCTGATCCAGTCGAACTACAAGCTTTAATGGCAGCTGGCTTTGTTCTATTTTTGGTAACCCTGGCAGTTAATTTCTTAGCAAATACCATTATTAATAAGACGGCTCGGGAGTAGAGCTATGAGCCAAACCATGATTATAAATACGCCGCAAAAGCCTTGGAAGTTAACGCCAAAGCAGTTACTGCCAGATTTACTGGGGGCGATATTTACCGTGGCTGCCACCTTCGCCATAGTTGCAATCTCACCCCTTAAGGGAAAACTTGGATTTGCTTTAACCTTGATTACGATGTCAATCCTAGTTTCAACTGCAGTAAGTTGGATTAGGCAAGATCGCAAAGCTGCGATGAATTCCACAACCACGGTATTGGTTTACATCGCTGCCGCATTTGTAATTATTCCGTTGACCTCAGTTCTCTATGAAATAGTAAGACTAGGTGCACCCTCCTTATCTTTTAATATGTTTACCAATGACATGTCACAAACTGCATCGGAAGCCCCTTTAACTGAGGGTGGTTTACTACATGCTGTTGTGGGTACGGCATATATCGTCACCTTTGCGACCCTACTTTCGACTCCAATCGGAATTTTGACCGCACTTTATATTGTTGAGGTGAAGGGTAGATTTGCTGGATTAGTGAGATTTTTTGTTCAAGCAATGAGCGGTGTGCCATCAATTGTCGCTGGTTTATTTATTTTTGCAGTTTGGATGATTCAACTTGGAAACTCCTATAGTGGCTTAGCTGGTGGTTTAGCCCTAACAGTTTTGATGATTCCTACTGTAGCTAGAACCTCCGAGGAGGTGTTGAAGTTAATTCCAGCTGATCTTCGCGAAGCTGGATTAGCTCTCGGTGCTACTCAATGGCGCACAGTAGCTATGGTGGTAATCCCAGCGGCAAAGAGTGGTTTGATCACCGCAGTAATTTTAGGAATTGCTCGAGTTGTTGGTGAGACTGCGCCACTGCTATTAACTTTAGGTGGAGCAGATGCATTAAATCTAAATCCAACCCAGGGAAATATGTCCGCATTTCCATACTACGTCTGGAAAAACTTATTACTAGGAAGTGAGAATGCGGTAAGTAGAGCATGGCAAGGCGTATTTATATTGATGGTTTTAGTCTTAATTTTCTTCGCCTTAGCACGATACTTTGGTGCGGCAAAGGGTGCACCTAAATGAGTAATCAGACAGATTCAAATAGTGGAAACAGTCGAGAGACAAATCGAGGGGCAAATATGAGCAAAGTGACCGGAAAGCCTGTAGATAAAGCAGCTATTAGGGGTGCAAGCAGTAGCCCCGTATCCAGCCATTCACTAGCTGATGTGGCAAATGCTAGAGCTAGCAAGCTTGGCGCACCCACAACTGGCTCAACTGGGTTGGAAGCAAAAAATATTCACGCCTGGTTTGGTAAAAAGCATGTACTCGAGGATATCTCAATGGACTTTTTCTCTGGCACCGTTACTGCCCTAATTGGTCCATCTGGTTGTGGTAAATCAACCTTTATAAGAATCTTAAATCGGATGCATGAATTCATTCCAACTGCAGCACTTGCCGGACAGGTAATTTTAGATGGCAAGGATGTTTATGAGCCAGGGGTAGATGTAACCAAGATTAGATTAAGAGTGGGTATGGTGTTTCAAAAACCAAACCCATTTCCATCCATGACAATTAAAGAGAATGTGCTCTCTGGACTTCGACTTGCACAAATAAAGATTGAAAATGAAGCGGAGTTGTTGGAAAGCTGCCTTAGAAGAGCAGGGCTTTGGGATGAGGTTAAAGATCGCTTAGATGAGTATGGCGGGGCACTCTCTGGTGGTCAGCAACAAAGATTATGTATTGCCAGATCACTGGCGGTAAATCCACAGGTCTTATTGATGGATGAGCCATGCTCTGCCCTTGATCCAGGCTCGACCTTAAGAATTGAAGAGACCATCAGAGAGTTATCGGCATCAATTAGTATTGTGATTGTTACTCATAATATGCAACAGGCGGCACGAGTCTCTGATTACACCGGATTCTTTTTGTCCGATGGTGGTCCGGGCCGCTTAATTGAGAGCGCTACCACCACTGAGATATTTACCAATCCAAAGCAGAAGCGAACTGAGGATTATGTCTCAGGAAGATTTGGTTAATTCGTAAGCACATTTAACGCCAGTATTTGTATACCTATTGTTAACTTAACTTACACATAGAGTTTGCCTAAGAAAAGTTAATTGTTTGCCTTCTCTTACTACCTTTCTTACTACCAACCAGGTTATTTCAACCTTGTTTTTAGATAAAGCACTAGGAGGCTTCATGAAGCTAGGTAAGAAAGTAGCGGTAGTAGCTATCGCTACATCTTCATTAATACTTTCATCTTCCCCTGCATTTGCTGCTCAAATTAATGGCAGCGGTGCAACATTTGCCGTACCACTTATCGATGCCTGCAAAGTTGAGTTTTCGAAAGAAACAGGTCATACCGTTAATTACACTGGCGGTGGCTCTGGCAAAGGAAGAACTGATTTCACCAACAACTTAGTTGATTTTGCAGCCTCTGATGCACCATACACCTCAGGATTTCCAGCACACCTAGAGTATGTGCCAGTTTATGTAGCGCCAATCGCTATTTTTTATAACCTGCCTACAGTCAAAGAGTCAATTTACTTGAGCGCCTCTACTTTGGCACAAATCTTTTCAGGCTACATTACCAATTGGAATGACAAGCTAATTGCTACTGATAATGAGCGAACTGTAAAGACTGTTACCTATCAAACTAAGAAGCAAGTAACTACAGTTGGTGGTAAGAAAGTTACCAAGACAGTTCCAGTTTTGGATAAAAAGGGTAAGCCAATTGTTAAAAGCACCTCAGAGAAGGTGGTAAACATTGATCTACCAAATCAACCAATTACGGTTTATTACCGAACAGATTCTTCAGGTACATCTGAAAACTTTGCTAAGTACCTTAAGGGTGCAAATGCTGGTGCAAATGAGAGATTATGGCCAAAGACTGCAAGTGGTACCTTCTCAAACACCACACCAAATAACATCTCAACCTTCTTTAACTTCCAAGGTGTCTCTGGCTCAGCTTTAGTTGCCTCTGGTGTAAAAGGAAAAGTTGGTGCAATTGGATATGGCGAGGTTAGCTGGGCAACTGATAACAAATTGCCAGTGGCAAATATTCAAAATGCAGCTGGTGAGTTCACAGCACCTACCGCTGCCGGAACCTCTGCATTCCTAGGTGGTGGAACTATCAATGCAAATGGCACCGTTGATGTTGATTACAAGAAGACAATCTCTGGTGCTTACTCATTGGGAATTGCATCTTACGGACTCATCTATCCAGAGTCAGCGAGGAAAGATGCTGAAAAGCAAAAAGTTGTTGCACAATGGCACACCTATCTACTTGATCAATGCGCAATGAAGTTCCCAGAAAAAGGTTACTCACAAATAACTGGACCTTTGTATGACAAAGCAAAGTCTCAGATTGCAAAGATTAAGTAAGTAGCTACTTTAAAACCCCTCGCACCTCCCCTAGGGTGCGAAGGGTTTTAAGTTTTTCAAGATAATATCTAGGTGTGGAATTTTTATATAATCTTTTTTTAGTCCTTCACTTTATTGGTATCTCAGGATTACTCGGCGGTTTACTTGCCCAGATAGCGGTAAAGCCAAAGCAGCTACCTAAGTTTGTATTGCACAGCGCTTGGCTAGCCTTTATCGTCGCGATAGTTATGGTTGGAATCAACCAGATGATGCACAGCAATGATTCAACTGTTGAGGTGCTCGATCATGTAAAAGTGGCGGTAAAGAGCACCATACTTATTATTGTGTTAACTATTGGATATCTAAATATTAAGAAGGCAGCACTATCTAATAAGGTTTGGAGCTTGATGACCCTACTTACTACCTCAAATATTGTTATTGCTGTTTATTGGTAGTTACCAAAACTTTTTCTGGTCTGGATCAAGTGGTGCCCTCTTTATGCTGAGAGTGTGATTAGAGTCTTTAGTAAATAGATTGTTAAAGCTATTTGTAGAAGTTAATCTTGGCAAATGCGATCAAGATTGCTCTTACCTGTAATTCTTGGATTATTTTTAAGCCTTGCCACTCAAAGTAGCTTTGCCAATGAGCTTTTAATTTGGGATAAATTGCAAGGTAGTGCGCCTAAGGGTTATGTGCTCCTTCTCCGGCACACATTAGCTCCAGGTGTTGGAGATCCAGAGAATTTTAAGTTAAATGATTGTTCAACTCAGCGAAATCTATCTGAGGTAGGCCGGCAGGATGCTAAGGAGGTGGGTGAGTGGTTAAAGCGCAGAGAGATTAAGATTTTCCGGGTGGAATCTAGTAGATGGTGTAGGGCAAAAGAGACTGCGCAATTATTAAATTTAGGTAAGGTTAAGTTAAATAAAAATCTAGATTCTTTATTTGAGGAGTCTGATATCGCAAATCATCCAGCTACAATAAAGGTTCGCCAACAAATTTTTGGTCACAGAAATAAATCAGGGCTTTTGATATTGGTTGGTCATTATGTGAATATCGGAGCATTGACGGGTGTAGGTGTGGACTCAGGTGAGGGTGTGTTAGTTAAATCTGATAGTAAGGGTGCACTCAAAGTATTGGGTTTAACTCCCAAATTAGGTAGGTAGTCGATTTACTTCACTTCTGCATTAGATTTTTGGTTCCAAAGTAAGCGCGCCTGGCAGGAATCGAACCTGCGACCTACTGCTTAGAAGGCAGTTGCTCTATCCGACTGAGCTACAGGCGCATTACTTGAACGGGCTTAGTCTACCGATGACAACAGGTAAGGTTTGACTCTATGGCTGAGTTTATTTACACGATGAAAAAGGCGCGAAAAGCTCATGGTGACAAAGTAATTCTTGATGATGTGACTTTGATGTTTTTACCTGGCGCCAAAATTGGAGTACTCGGTCCCAATGGTGCGGGTAAATCAACAGTGCTACAAATTATGGCAGGGCTGCAACAGCCATCAAATGGTGAGGCGTATTTATCTCCTGGTTACTCAGTTGGAATTTTATTGCAGGAGCCACCACTTAATGAGGATAAAAATGTCTTAGAGAATGTGCAAGAGGGTGTGGCAGATACCATTGCATTGTTAAATAGATTTAATGCCATAAGTGATGAGATGGCAAACCCAGAGACAGATTACGACAAATTGTTAGCTGAGATGGGAAATCTGCAAGAAAAGTTAGATCACCTAAATGCTTGGGATTTAGATTCACAATTAGAGCAGGCAATGGACGCGCTGCGCTGTCCACCACCTGAGGCTGATGTAAAGGTGTTATCTGGGGGTGAGCGCAGGCGGGTAGCCCTTTGTAAATTACTATTACAAAAACCAGATCTACTACTACTAGATGAGCCAACTAATCATCTAGATGCTGAATCTGTGCTTTGGCTTGAGCAACATTTAAGTAAGTATGAGGGAACTGTGGTAGCAATTACCCATGATAGATACTTCCTAGACAATGTTGCGCAATGGATTTTGGAGTTAGATCGCGGACGTGCTTATCCATATGAAGGAAATTACACAACATATTTAGAGACCAAAGAAGCACGTATGAAGGTGGAAGGACAAAAGGATGCCAAGCGAGCTAAGCGATTAAAAGAGGAGCTTGAATGGGTAAGAATGAATGCCAAGGGCAGACAGGTAAAGTCCAAAGCACGTCTTGCCCGGTATGAGGAGATGGCAGCAGAGGCTGATAAAACTCGTAAATTAGATTTTGAAGTGATTCAAATTCCACCAGGACCGCGGCTTGGTGATGTAGTAGTTGAATCCAAACATTTAGTTAAAGGATTTGATGATCGCATCTTGATTGATGATCTCTCCTTTACCCTGCCTCGAAATGGCATTGTGGGAATCATTGGCCCAAATGGTGCTGGAAAAACTACCTTGTTTAAAACTATTTTAGGAATGGAAAAAGCAGACTCTGGGGAGGTAAAGGTTGGTGAGACGGTAAGAATTTCTTATGTCGATCAATCACGTGGCGGTATTGATCCCAAGAAATCACTGTGGGAGGTGGTCTCTGATGGTCTTGATTTTATAAAGGTAGGAAATGTGGAAATGCCAAGTAGAGCATATGTCTCTGCCTTTGGTTTTAAGGGACCAGATCAACAAAAACCAGCCGGGGTGTTATCAGGAGGAGAGCGCAATAGATTAAATCTAGCTCTTACTCTAAAACAGGGTGGAAATTTATTACTGCTAGATGAGCCAACCAATGATTTAGATGTGGAAACACTTGGCTCTCTAGAGAACGCGCTTTTAGAGTTTCCAGGGTGCGCGGTTGTAATCTCCCATGATCGCTGGTTCCTGGATCGTATTGCCACTCATATTTTGGCCTATGAAGGGGATTCAAGGTGGTTTTGGTTTGAAGGCAACTTTGAAAGTTATGAGGAGAATAAAATCTCCCGTCTTGGCATTGATGCCGCTCGGCCCCACCGTGCTACCTATCGCAAGTTAACTAGATAAGGCAGGAAAAAATGAAGTACACCCATAAAGCATTTGTTCGCTGGGATGATTTAGATGCATTTGGCCATGTAAATAACGCTAAGTATTTAACCTATGCCCAAGAGGCTAGATTTGCTTGGGGTTGGTACTCATTTGCCGAAAAAAATGAGAAACCAGTTTTAATGGAGATGGTAGTGGCCCGGGGCGAAGTGGATTTTCTTCTACCCATTACTGAGGGTGGCTGTTTTTATGATGTGCAGCTTTGGGTGGATTCAATTGGTAACTCCTCCTTTGTCAATGGCTATGAGATTTCAAAAGATGGCGTGATCTATGCCAAGATGAAAACAGTGCAGGTAACAATTGATTTAGCCACTAGAAAATCTAGGCCAATTAATGCTGCCGAGCGTGAGTTTTTAAGTAAATTTCTAGATAAGAAGTAAGACTTTGAGTCAAAAGTCGTTTTATGAAAAAGTTGGTGGGCAAAAAACTTTTAATGATTTAACCTCCCATTTTTACGCTCTCGTGGCGGTTGATCCAATTTTGCGTCCTATGTATCCAGAAAATGATTTGCATGGGGCAGCTATGAGATTACAAATGTTTTTAGAGCAGTACTGGGGCGGACCTACTACCTATAGTGAGCAAAGAGGGCATCCTCGATTGCGAATGCGTCATGCACGCTTTCGTATTTCAAAGGTAGAGCATGGTGCCTGGATTAATTGCATGAAACAGGCAGTTGCTGGCCTTGAGATTGATCAGAATTTAAAAGATGAGCTCTGGAGTTATTTAACCCAAGCAGCTGATGCGATAGTTAATGTGGCTAAATAAAACTTTTTACTTTTTTGGTTGAGATTTATTGCCAACCTTTAAGATCTCTCCATTTCGCAAGTACCAAATTGTGCCCTTTGAATCTCTTACCGTAGTTATTCGAAGTCCCACAGTTTCAACGACACCTTGCACCTCTAACACATTTACCTCATCGCCAACCCCGTATTGATCCTCAACTAACATAAAGATGCCAGATAAAATATCTCTTACTAATGTTTGTGCGCCAAGTCCTAATGCCACACCAATTACACCGGCGGAGGCAATAAGTGGCCCAAGATTCAAACCAAACTCAGCTAAAATCATAAAGATAGCTACTAACCAGATTGTGCCGTTGAGTAATGATTTTAAAACAGTGCTTGTGGTCTTTGCTCGCTCCTTTTG
>Ga0194120_10007174_pt1 | contig 15358 bp, 13 predicted proteins | sample TA2MahCa65mmetaG_FD_148642 | JGI IMG/M metagenome (GOLD analysis project Ga0194120, IMG submission 148642) | Freshwater microbial communities from Lake Tanganyika, Tanzania - TA2015019 Mahale Deep Cast 65m | ecosystem: Environmental > Aquatic > Freshwater > Lake | place: Tanzania: Lake... | reverse complement strand
CCGCGTCCCGTTCCGCGCGAGCCGGTATCCGGCGTAGATTGCACCCGTGCCGCTCCCGCTCGTGCTCGTCACCGGCTTCGGTCCGTTCGAGGATCGCCGCCACAATCCCAGCCGCGTCGTAGCCGCTGCGCTCGAGCGCGTTCCGCCCGCGGGCCTGCGCGTGCGCGCGCGCGAGCTGCCGGTGAGCTTCCTCGCGGCGCCGCGCGAGGTCGAGCGTTTCGTCGCGCGCCACGCTCGCTCGCGCCCGGTGCTCGTGCTCGGGCTCGGCGTGCAGCGCAAGGGCTACTTTCGCTTCGAGCGGCGCGCGCGCGGCCGCTACACGACGCGGCGCGTCGACAACGACGGAACGGTGGGGGCGAGACTCGGTGCGCGCGTCGGTCGCACGCTGCGCACGACGCTCGACCTGCGCCTGCTCGCGCGGCTCTTGCGCGCGGCGGGCGCGGCCGATGTGCGCATCTCGAGCAACGCCGGCGGCTACGTCTGCGAGCGCACCTACCACGCGCTGCTCACGAGCGCGAGCAAGCGCGGTCTGGCGGCGCTGTTCCTGCACGTTCCGCCCTCCGAGGACGTTCCGTCGCGCACGCAGGTGCGGCTCGTGCGCGCTTGGCTCGCCGCGTTCGCCGCTCACGCGAGCGCGATGCGCGGTCGCTCGTCGGGAGTTTCGGGACGCGCGGCGGCGAAGGCGCGGAAGCGATCGACGAATTCGCGCACGTCGAGGCCCATGTAGTCGCCGCGCGAATCGCGCGCGACGCGCTCGAGGCGCGCGAGGCCATTCGCGGAGAGCTTCTCGAGGCCCGCGGGCTGGCGCATCGGGATCTTGAGGCACGCGGCGGAGCACTGGATCAGCCCCTGCAGGAAGTCCGCCTGCAGCGCGTCGTGCTTGGCCGAGTGCCACAGGCCTTCCCAAACCTCGTGCGCTTCCCAGAAGTACCCCGCGTTGTAGAGATCGACGCCGACGAGGTAGTCCTCGTTCTCGCTCCAACGCGCGGGCTCGAAGTAGGGCGCGGGCGGCTCGCGCTCGCCGGTGTAGCTGTGGCCGCGCGGATGGCCGGTCGGATGCGGATCGCGGCCCGGCAGGTATGCGTAGGGCGGAAAGGCGCGCGCGGGTGCGTAGCGCTCGCTCACGGCGCGAGTTCGACCACCGGGTTGTCGACGGCGAGCGAGCCGTACTTCACGTACACGCCGGCGTGCGTGCGCGGCGTGCGCTCGATCGGCAGGCGCAGCGGGAACGGACCTTGGCCCGCGACCGTGACTTCGATCGAGTTGTCGGGGAAGACGCGCGCGGCGAGGTCGAAGGGCGTGCCGCTCTGCGGGCGCTGCGGCAGATTCACGGTCGCGGTGGTCGTGTCCGTGACGCCGCCGCCGGAGCCGAAGACCAGACGCTTGAGGTTGAGGCGGCCTTCGTGGTCGATGGTGATCACGGCCCAGTCGCCCTTGGGCGTTCCGGCGATGACCAGTCCGTGGTGCGAGCCCAGTCGCGGCTCGCCTTGCAGCGTGACGCGCGCTCGCACCTCGTATTCGCCGTACAGTTCGACCGCCGTGCAGATGCGACCCACGGGGCGCACGCCGTCGATGGTCACGCGCTCGCCCGCGCTCGTGAAGCCCGTCTCGAGGTTGGTGAAGATCGTCTGCCACGAGCCCGGGATGCCGGCGAGCTTCTGCAAGTTGCCGCGCAACAGGCCCTTTTCGCGCGCCGTCGTGCGCAGCTCGCCCGCGAGCGTGCCGAGCGCGCCGAGCGTGTCGTCGAACGAGACCGAGGTCTGCCGCGCGAGCGTGTAGGCGCGCAGGGAGAGGTCCGTCTTGCCCTTGCGATAGTCCTCGACGAGAATCTTCGCCGTGCGCGCGAGCGCGCGCACCTTGGCGCGCGCGGCGACGAGGCGGTTGTTCTTCTTGTCGAGCTTGGCGAGGCGCTTGGAGAGGGCCTCGATCTCCTCTTCGCTCGCCTCCCACGTTCCATCGGCCGCGAGCTCGAGCAGCTTCTCGAGCAGCGGCGCCGCGGCCGCGCTCTCGCCGATGCGCTCGAGCAGGTCCGCCTGCGTGCGCAGCACTTGGGCCGCGGGCTCGAGCGGATCGTCGATCTTGGTGCGGATGTACTCGAGGTGGCCGAGCGCGCGCCGCAGCAGCTCCTGCTCGCTCACCTTGGCGGTCTTCGAGCCCGCGACGGCCCCGGCGGCCGCGAGGTAGCGCTCGACCTCTTCCATGCGCAGCGCGCGCCGGTTCGGCGCGAACTGCAGCGGGTGCACGTGGTCGAGGATCCAGCGCCGCCAGTCGTTCTCGAAGTGCTCGAAGGTGCGGTGGCCGCGCGGCGAATCGGGGCCGAGGAACACTTCGTCGAAGGCGACCCGCGAGCCCTTGTCGCCGCGCGTGACGAGGTCGCGGTAGCGCTCGTACAGCGGCCGGAACGAGTACTCGAGCGTGGCGGGGTTCTCGTACTGCTGCAGGAAATAGACCAGTCCCCAGCCCCACGGGTAGTACTCGCCCGCGTAGGAACCGGGCGAGTCGTAGTCGACGACGTCGGCGAGCGTCGGGCCACCGCCCGCGGTCAGCATGCGGTAGAGGTGCGAGAGTCGACCCTTCGCGGCGTCGGGCCACAGCACCGTGCCATCGGCCATGGCGGTCGCGCCCTCGAAGAAGGTCGCGGTGCCTTCGTTGAGCCACGCCGGCGGGCCGCCGCGCGTGAGCATGGTCATGAACTGGTGGCTCGCCTCGTGGAACAGGGTCTCGACCATTTGGTCGAGCGAGTTCGTGTCGCTGCGCGTGTCGTAGGCGTGCACTTCCCACTCGCCGGGCGACCACCAACCGCCGGGACGGCTCGGTCCGCTCCAGCCCGCGAGCATCTGCTCCTGCGAGGCATGGATGTGAATCGTCGCCTTGCGGGGCGTGAAGCGCGTCGTGTCGCCGTCGAAGTAGATCTGCACGTAGGACGCGTAGATCTGGTCCATGGTGCGCGCGAGCAGCTCGGCGACGGGGGGCTCGAGGTGCACCACGAACAGGTAGTGCTGGCTCTCGAGCGAGAGCTCGGGCCAGCCCTCGATCGGGCGCGCGCCGCCTTCCTTCTCGAGGTCGACTTCCTCCTCGCTCGAGCGGATGCGCGCGGCGAGCTCGGCGATCGGCTCGCGCGCCGCGCCGCGGGCGAGCGGCAGGGCGCGCTCGCAGAACTCGAGCGCCCGCTCGCGCTGGCCCTCCGACTCGAGCACGACCGCCGCGTCGAACAGCTCCTTCGTGCCCTTCTTGTAGAGCGCCTCGCGCCGCGGGAGCAGCGGGTCGAGCTCGAGCAGCCGCTTGCGCAGCTTGGTCGCCTCCTTGTCCGTCTCCGCGAGCGGCCACCACGCGCGCTCGAGGAAGTGCGCGGCCTCGTCCCTGCGGCCGAGCTTGGCGAAGGCCTGGGCGAGCAGGTCGTCGAGCGCCGCGCTCGAAGGATGGAAGCGCAGGTGTTCCTCGATCGTCGCGGCGACTTCGGACCACTTCTGCGCTGCGGTGAGCTCCTTCGCGGTCGTCAAGGCGTCGCTGGCGGCACCCGCCCAAGGGGCGAGCGCCGCCAGCGTGACCGCGCCGAGCCCTCGACGGAGGAGGACGGCGAACTCCACGGCGCGTGGCTAGTTGCGGCTGACGTCGAGCGAGATGTCCATGGTTCCCGACATGGTCATCTGGTTCTCGATGGTCATGTTCTGTCCCTGCGCCGAGACGGCCATGCCCATGTCGATGCTGACCTTCGACTTGCCGCTCAGGGTGAGCATGCGGATCTGGCCGACCGAAGCGTCCCACAGGACTTGGCCTTCGGCTTCGAGCTCGAATTCCATGTCCATGTGCTCGATCGACATCTCGCCCATCTCTTCCGGCAGGTCCTGGGTCATTTCGGCCAGCTTGTCGGCCATGTCGTTGCTGCTCTCGATCTCGATCTTGAGCTTGATCACGGCGTAGGTGCCGCCCTCGAGCTCCTGCATGCCGGCGTACTCGGCCGTGGCGGTGCCTTCGAGCAATTCGCCGACGAGGTCGTTGAGGTCGCCCATCGAGTCCATGCCCGGGATGAACCCGCTGCCACCGGAATCCGGGTCGTCCGGACGGATGCCGACGTCACCGCCGGGCATGAGCAGGGGCTGCAGGCCCTTGACGTCGATCTCCCACGTGTCGCCCACGGCGACTTCCTTGCCGGGGACGAGCACGGCGAGGTCCATGTCGATCTCGAGGTTCTCGAGCAGGTCGGCGTCGCCCTCGCTCTCGTGGAAGCTCTTCTCGAAGGCGTTCTTCTCGGCGTCCCACAAAAAGGCCACGGTCTTGCCCTGCAGGGCGCTCGAGCCGGTCATGGACTGCTCCATGCCGCCCTCGGGCATCTGGGCCATCTCCATGGCGAAGCTCGAGGCGCTGCCGAGCTTGTCGAAGGTGCGGCGCAGCTCGGTGATCTTGCCACCTTCGGCGGCCACGATCTCGTCGCTGACCTCGATGGTGTTCTCGGTCGTCATGTCCATGTCCATCTGCAGGTCCATGGGGAACGGCTGGCCGTTCATGGTCATGCTCATGTCATCGAGGGTCTGCTCTTGCTTGATCGTCCACGCGCGCGAAACCTTGGTTTGGGCCTTGGGGCGGAAGGCGAGCACGTCGCCCGGCGCGATGGTCGAGCAGAGGATCGGGGCGGCGAGGGCTGCGAGGAGCAGGGTGCGGGTGCTGTTCATGGCGAGGGCTGTCGTGGGTTCCTGAAAGTCAGCCGCGGGAAGTCCTGAGTGCCGAGGACCTCCGGCGGAGACGGGTGGGCGCCGCTCGGCGCGATCCACGGCCCCCGTGTGGGGCGGTCGGAGCGTCGAGGCAGGCGTGCGGGAGAGTATCAGAATCCCTCAGGGAGAGTATCAGAATCCCTCACCATCAACTTTCAGGCCAGCCGGGGGCCCGAGGGCCACGTCCAGAGCCCCATAGCCACTGGGGTGCCACTCGGGTGCCACTCGGGAGCCACTGGGGAGCCACTGGGGAGCCGCTCGTGTGGCTCGCGGGTGGCCATCGGAGGTCCACGTTCCTCGGTCGGCGGGTGCGCGGAACTGCCGCATGGGCCAAATCGGCACGCGAAGCGAGGGCTCGGGGGCGACGCCCGAGGGACGGGCTCGGGGGGCGGCTCGGGGGGCGGGCGACGCTGGAGTGGGACGGGACGGCCGCGGCGAACAGACTCGAAAAAACGCGCGGTTTTCCGCGTCAGCGCGCGATCAGCGCGAGCAAGGTGAGCACGATGACGAGCACGGTGAGGGTGGCGGCGATGGAGCCGTGGCTCGAGGGGCGTTCGGAGCGTTCGGGATGCATGGGGGGGCCTTGCGAAGGAGCCGGAGTGCAACCTCGAAGCTAGCGCGAGGGCCACGTTTCGGGGGTCCAAAAGCGAGAATTGAGAGTTCCTTGTCGTCGCCACGCCTTGGACGGATCCGCCGCACTTGTTCGCAAGTGGGGAACCGCGGGAACGCCCGCCACGTCTGTGCATCTGGCTGGGGGTCAAGCTGTGCCGAGCGCTGCGCTGTGCGAGTCGGCGGAGCGGGACGCGCGCGGCCCCTGCGAGGCGGTCGGTCGGGACTCAGGACCCTGCCGACCGCCTGTTTCTGTCCCGCGCGCGCGCCCGAACGAGCGCCCGAGGGCGCGCCGGAATGCGGAGTCATGGGAAATGCCCTCGGCCGCCCTATTCTCTCTCGCCCCATGTCCAGCCCAGACTCCTCCAACGCGTTCCCGTCCACCGCCCTCGCCCGTCCGAACACCAAGATCGTCGCCACCATCGGCCCCGCGTCCGAGGACCGCTTGGTTCAACTGATCGAGGCCGGGCTGGCGGTGGCGCGCATCAACTTCAGCCACGGCGATGATGAGGACCATCGTCGGCGGGTCGAAAAGGTGCGCGCCGCGGCGCGGTCGACGGGCATTGCGATCGGCATTCTCGCCGACATCCAAGGTCCGAAGATGCGCCTTGGGAAGCTCGCCGGGGGCGAGCGCCGCCTCGAGCGCGGCGAGGATGTGCGGCTGTTCGAAGGCGCGGAGTCCAGCGAACCCGACCTGCTCCCGTTCAACTTCCCGGGCTTCAAGGGCGCGCTCAAGCTGGGCGACCGCGTGCTGCTCGCCGATGGCGCCGTCGAGCTGGTCACGCAGGCCGTCGAGGGCGACATCGTGCGCGCTCGCGTGCGGCGCTCCGGCGTGATCTCCGACCGCAAGGGCGTCCACATTCCAGATTCGTACCTCTTGCAGGAGCTTCCCACGCCTCAAGACCGCCGTCACATCGAGCTGGCGCAGGAGCTCGGCGTCGACTTCCTCGGCGTCTCGTTCGTGTCGCGCGCCGACGACCTCGAGCGCATCCGCGCGCTCGCGCCGCGGATCATGCTGGTCGCCAAGATCGAGCGACGCACCGCCCTCGACAACCTCAAGGGCATCCTCGAAGCCACCGACGGCATCATGGTGGCGCGCGGAGATCTCGGCGTGGAGACCGCGCTGGAAGCGGTGCCGCTGTTGCAGAAAAACCTGATCAGCGAGGCCCTCAAGGCCGGCAAGTTCGTGGTCACCGCGACCGAGATGCTCGAGTCGATGGTGCACAGCTCGCGCCCCACGCGCGCCGAGGTCGCCGACGTCGCCAACGCGGTGCTCGACGGTTCCGACGCGGTCATGCTCTCGGCGGAGACGGCCGTGGGCCAGCACCCGGTCGAGGCGGTCGAGGCCATGGGGCGCATCGCGCGCTCGGTCGAGACCAGCCAGCGCTACCATGAGCTGCCGCGCGCGGGCTTTCGCCAGAACGAGCCGACCTTCTCGAATGCGACCGCGCTGGCCGCCGCGCAGGCCGCCGAGGCGCTCTCGATCCACAAAATCATCTGCTTCACCGAGACCGGCAACACGGTGCGACTGCTGTCGCGCTACCGCGTGAACGCCGAGATCATCGCCATGACGCCCAACGAGCGCACCCTGCAGGCGATGACGATCCTCAGCCACGTGCGGCCGCTCCTGTGCGAGCGCGAGACCAGCCTCGAGGACATGCTCCACGAAGCCCAGCAACTGCTCGTCGAGCGGCGCATCTGCCTGCACGGCGAAGAGGTCATCTTCGTCGCCGGCGTGCCGCTGGGCGTGTCGCGCTCGACCAACGTGATGAAGCTGCACCGCATCGGGGAGCCGGCGCGCATGCACTAGCGAGCGAGCGACCACGCCGAGAAGCCGATTTCTTGGGCGTTGACGCGGGGCTGTGGGATTTGCAGAGTCACAAGTCCCCCCGATGCTCGACCTTGCTTTCGACCTTGCGCGGCGCAATCCGCTGAAGACGATCCTCGACACGGAGCGGCGCATGCGCGAGAGCACGCCTCAGGCGGCGCGAGTGGTCTCGATCGCCAGCGGCAAGGGTGGAACGGGCAAGAGCGTCGTCTCCACCAATCTCGCGGTGCTGCGCGCGCAGCGCGGCGAGCGCGTGCTGCTCGTCGACTTCGACGCGGGACTCGCCAACGATCACCTGCTGCTCGGCCTCGCGCCGCAGTTCGACCTCGGCCACATCGTCGAAGGACGCGTCGGCGCGCGCGAAGCGCTCGTCGCGGGTCCCCACGGACTCAAGCTGCTCTCGGGCGGCGTCGGCCGCCACGGACTGGCGAATCCGACGCGCCGCGAGCTCGAGCGGCTGTTCCATGCCCTGCGCCCGCTCGAGAACGAGTTCGACCTGATCCTGATCGACCACGGCGCGGGCATCGGCTACGCGACGCTCGCGCACCTCGCGGCCTCCACGACGCTCTTGCTCGTCACCAGCCATGAGATCACGGGTCTGTCGGATGCCTACGCGGTCTACAAGCGCGGCAAGATGGTCAATCCCGACCTGCACGTCGGCATGGTGCTCAACCGCGTGCCCGATCGGGCGAGCGCCGACGAGGCGTGGCGGCGCTTCCACGACGCGTGCAAGCGCTTCCTCGGCAGCGAGCCCGAGCAGGTGGGCGTCGTGCCGGCGGATGCGGCGGTGAGCGCGAGCATCGACGCGCGCGTGCCCGTGTGTCTGCACGCGCCGACGTCGAGCGCGGCGCTCGCGCTGGCGTCCGTGGCGCGATGGAATCGCATCGACGTGTCGCGTAGCGTCTCCCCGTTCTTCGAGCGCGCCGCCAAGGCGTTGCGCTGAAACACCCACTCACCAGATCCCACCGTGAAGACCCGCGTCCAACCGCCGTGCTCCGACGCTCCGCACGAACCTCGCCGCATGCACACCTACGCGCTCGCCAATCACAAGGGCGGATCGGGCAAGACCACCACCGCGATCCATCTCGCGGGCGCGCTGGCCGCGCGCGGACGGCGCGTGTTGCTGATCGATCTCGACCCGCAGGCCCACGCGACGCTCGGACTTTCGAGCGAAGCCGAGGACTCGCCGTGCGCGCTCGAAGTGCTCACGGGCGAGGTGCGCGCGCTCGACGCGCTGCACGCGGCGCCGGGCGGCATCACGCTGATTCCGAGCCACGGACGGCTCGCGGAGTTCGAGGAACGCGCCGCGCGCGAGCTGGGGTCCGAGGGAGCGCTGCGGCGCGCGCTCGCGCCGCTCGAGGGACGCTTCGACGAGTGCTTGCTCGACTGTCCGCCGCGCGCCGACGGGCTGCTCACCGCCAATGCGATCCGCGCCTGCGACACGGTGCTGCTGACCGTCGAGACGGGCGCGTTCGCGTTGCAAGGTGCGCTCAAGGCGCAGGAAATCGTCGACGAGCTGCTCGCGGCCTCGCGGCTCGCGCCCGAGCTGCGCGTCGTCGCCACGATGTTCGATCGCCGCCTGCGCATCGCGCGCGAGGTGCTGATCGCGATGCAAGCGCGCTTCGGAGCGCGGCTGTACGACACCGCGATTCGCTCGAGCGCGCGGCTGCGCGAAGCCGCTGGCGCGGGCGTCCCGATTCAACTCCTCGCGCCGCGCTCGAGCGCGGCCCAAGACTTCGCGGCGCTCGCCGACGAGCTCGCCCTCTCTCCAGTCCTCGCCTGACAGGCGCACGACGCACCAAGGATCACGCACATGGACTCGCTGGCTCTGCTCTGCAGTCTCTACGGTCAAGGCCCGGTCACTCTGCGTCGCCTGCGCGACGCCGGTTGTCGCACCTGCGACGACGTGCTGTGCCTCGAACCCACCAAGCTCGCGCGCGCCCTGCGCACGCGCCGTCCGGCGGCCGATCGCTTCCAGCGCGAGGCGCGCGAGCTCGCGGCCCGCATCGGCGAGTTCGGCGGGCCCGCTCCGGCGATCGAGTCGAATGAGCTGGCGGCGGCGAGCGAGCCGGCGCTCGAGGCCGCACCGAGCGAGCCCACGCTCGAGGAAGCTGGCTCGCAACTGCGCCCCGAGCTGCTCGACGGTCTGGACTCGGCGCTGTGTCTGCGCCTGCGCGCGCTCGGCATCGAGCGCGTCGAGGACCTCGCGCGCGCCGATGCGCTCGACCTCGCGCGCTCGCTCGAAGTGCCCGTGACCCGAGTCGTGCGCCTGCAATTCCTCGCCCGGCGACTCGCCGACACGCGCGTCGAGACGGAGAGCGAGTTGCGCACCTTCACGCTGCTGCCGCGCCGCTCGCAGCTCTCCGTGGCGCGCTTCTCGCCCGCGGAGTCGGCGGGGGAGCTCGCGCCGCTCGCGGAACAGGAGCGCATGGAAGACTGGGCGCGCGAGCAGGCGTTCGAGCCCGTCGAGGGCGCGGGCGAACTCGCCGCTGGGCCATTCGGGCACGCCGCGGCCTGCGCCGAGGCCGGCGCGCTCGACTCCAAGGCCGCTGGGCCGTTCGCCTGAAGCGCGCGATTCCGCGACTCCCCGCCGAGGGGCCGGTGTGCGATGGTGACCGCAGCCGAGGCTGCGGATAGGGCCTTGGAACCACGCAGCCGATGCTCCTCCAACGCGCTCTCGCTCTGGTCGCGCTCTCCGCGCTCGCGCTCGCGCGGCAGGATGGGGCCGTCGCGCCGGACGGACGGCGCGGCTTCGGCTCGCGCGTGCAGCTTTCCGAGCTGCTCGCGACCGTGCGCTCGCCGCGCGATCGCACCCTGCTGGCGGAACTCGACGGTCTGCCGAGCGAGCTCTCGGTGCTCGTCGCAAGCACGCTCGAACGCTACCGCGAGCGCGGGTACCTCGCGTTGCTCGATCCCGCGCGCGAGCCGTCGCTCGCCGACGTCGAGCGCGAGCTCGACGGCGCGCTGAGCGATCCACTCGCGGCTTTCTCGAGCGCGGGTCGATCGGCGGAGCTGCGCGCCGAGGTCGCGAGCGACGTGCGGCTGCGCCTGCGGCGGCGCGTGCTGAGCTCGCTGGAGCTCGAGCTCTCCGAGCTGCGCCGCGCGTTGGCCGTGTTGCGCGGCGCCACCGAGGGATTCGTGCTGCTCACGCAGGACGAGGCCATGAACATCGCCGCGCGCGTCGACCTCGCGGCGAGCTTGCTGCGCGCGATGCGCAACGACCTGCGCGCACTGCGCCAGGGCGGCGACGAGGCCGAGATCGCCCGCCGCGCGCAGTCGCTCACGGCGCTCGCGCGTGCGTCGGAGGGCGAGCACGTGCGGCGCGCGGGACTCGCGCGCGAGCTCGAGCTGACGGCGAGCGTCGAGAGCGCCATGGAAGGCTCGACATTCACCGCGCGCCTGCGCAAGTCCTGTGTGGAGCTGCTCGACTGGCGCACGCGGCTGTTCGAGGAGTCCGTGCCGTTGCGCGACGAGGCGCTGGTGTGGCTGCCCGACTCCGCCGTCGCTGCGCAGGCGCCGCGGGATGTGCAGCGGCTCTCGCGCAGCGAGCGCATGCGCGGGGCGCGCCTGCGCGCGCAGCAGGCGCTCGCGATCGATCCGCTCGATCTCGACGCTATTTGGACGCTGGCCCACGCGACGGATTTTCTGTTCGGGCTGGTGGAGTCGCGGCCGTGGTACGACCGCTTCCTCGCCCTGCGCGGCATCCGCTCGCACGACCATCGCACCTATGCGGAACGCAAGCTCGACGTGCGCGAGCGCGAGGCGCTCGATGCGCTGCAGCGGGGCCTGTACGGGGGGCCGAGAACGGCCGATCCTCCGCTCGGGCAGCGCTGAGTCGCGGCTCGCGCCGTGCGCGAGCGAGTGCCCGCGCGATCGGATATCCTCCACGGCCCGCGCGCGTCGTACTCCGGGCTCGTTGGCCCTCGGACGTGCGCGTCCCCAAGCCGCCCCGTCGATGTCCTCCGTCCCGACCCGCAACTCTCTCGACCTGTTGGCCGCGGCCGCGCGCTCGCGCCCGGCCGACGACCCGATTTTCTCGCTGAATGCCGAGGCACAGCGGCGCGCCAAGACCGGCGAGAGCATCGTCAACGCCACGCTCGGTGCGCTCATGGAGGACGACGGCAGGCTGGCCGTGATGCCCTCGGTGGGCGAGGCGCTGCGCGCGGTCGATCCGCGTCGGGCCGCGGCCTACGCGCCGATCGCGGGCGAAGCGAACTTCCTCGCGTCGGTGATCGCGGACCTGTTCGGCACCGGCGAGCTCGCGCGTGCGGCCACGGCGGTGGCGACGCCCGGTGGTACCGGCGCGCTGCACCATGCGATCGTCAATGTGCTCGAACCGGGGCAGGCCTTGCTCACGACCGAGTACTACTGGGGTCCCTACCACACGCTCGCGGAGCACACGCGCAGGCGCGTCGAGACGTTCCGCATGTTCGGAGAGGACGGGCGCTTCGATGCGCGCGACTTCGAACGCGCGCTGTCGGCACAGCTCGCGGCCCAGGGGCGCGCGCTGGTGGTGCTCAACTCGCCGTGCCACAACCCGACGGGATACTCGCTCGACGACGCGGAGTGGAGCGAGGTGGTGCGCATCGTGCGCGCCGCGGCGGAGCGCGCCCCCGTGGCGCTGCTCGTCGACCACGCCTACGCGAAGTTCGGCGGTCCGCTCGGCGGGCGCTGGGTCGAGCACGTCGCGAAGCTCGCGGGCGAGGCGTTGCTGCTCGTGGCGTGGACGGCCTCGAAGTCGTTCTTGCAGTACGGCGCGCGCGTCGGCGCACTCGTCGCCGTGCACCCGGATGCTCAGACGCGTCGGCGCGTGGGCGACGCGCTCTCGTACTCGTGCCGCGGGACGTGGTCGAACTGCAACCACGCGGGCATGCTCGCCATCGGCTCGATTCTGGCGGACGCGGCGCTGCGTTCGCGCGTGGATGCGGAGCGCGCGCAGCTCGTCGCGCTGCTCGCCGAGCGCGTGCGCGCGTTCAACGCCGCGGCGGGCGCGAAGGGGCTGCGCTATCCGCGCTACGAAGGCGGGTTCTTCGTCTCGGTGTTCGCGAGCGAGCCCGAGCCGGTCGCGGCGCGCATGCGCGAGCTCGGCGTGTTCATCGTTCCGATTCAGGGCGCCGTGCGCGTGGCGCTGTGCTCGACCGCGGCGCGCGACGTCCCGCGCGTCGTCGACGCACTCTCGCAGGGCATGGCTGCCGCAAGGTGAGCTCCATGCAGGACAAGTCCGTCATGACCGAGCAGCGCCAGCGCGAGAACGCCAGTGGCTGGGAGCTCGCGCACGGCTACGGCCCGAAGGTGCACATCCTCGACAACCTGTACCTCCTGACGGCGCTTTCCAAGCTCTCCGGCAAGCGCATTCGGCATCCGGAGATGACCGCCACGCTGCGGCGCATCTACCAGATCATGCTCGCCAACGTCGCGGGCCACGACCTGCCGCGCGCGCGCACCGAGGAGCCGACGCGCATGCAGGACCTGCATCCCGCCGAGGGCGTGTACCGCGGCGACGTGCTCGATCCGACCACGCGCATCGTGATCGTCGACATCATCCGCGCGGGCATCGTGCCGAGCCAAGTGTGCTTCGAGATGCTGACCGCGGTGTTGCCCGACGAGAACGTCCGCCTCGATCACCTCAACATGGCGCGCAAGTCCGACGCCGAGGGGCACGTCATCGGCGTCGACCTCTCTGGCTCGAAGATCGGCGGCACGGTCGAGAGCTCGATCCTGCTGTTGCCCGATCCGATGGGCGCCACGGGTTCGACGACGATTCGCGCGCTCGATCACTATCGACGTCACCACGGCAAGCCCGCGCGCGTGATCGCGATGCCGATGATCGCCACGCCGGAGTATCTGCGCGCCGTGCTCGATGCGGTCGAGGACGTCGTGATCTACACCGCGCGCCTCGACCGCGGATTGTCCGCGCAGGCGGTGCTCGCGCGCCTGCCGGGCGAGCGCTGGAGCGAGGAGCGCGGGCTCAACGAGCACGGCTACATCGTGCCCGGCGCGGGCGGCATGGGCGAGGTGCTCAACAACGCGTGGTGCTGAGCGCAGCACCGTCCCTCCGATGCTCGAACTCCTGCTCGACGCCGACGTGTACGCGCCCCAGCCGCTGGGCAGACGCAACCTACTCGTCGGCGGCGGCAAGATCCTGTGGATCGGCGAGGATGACCTCGAGCTTCCCGACGCGTTGCCCGCGAACGTCGTCGATCTCGGCGGGCGCAGGCTCGTGCCGGGGCTCATCGACGCGCACGCGCACATCGTCGGCGGTGGCGGCGAAGCTGGCTACGCGAGCCGCGTGCCCGCGGTCGGGCTCTCGCGTTTCACTCGCGCGGGCATCACGAGCGTGGTCGGATTGCTCGGCACGGACGACTGCGTGCGCACGACGGGTCAGCTCGTCGCGCTCACTCGCGCGCTGTGCGAGGAAGGGCTCAGTGCGTGGTGCTGGACCGGCGGCTACCACCTGCCGCCGACGACGCTGACCGGGAGCGTGCGCGGCGACATCGTGCACGTCGATCGCGTGATCGGCTTTGGCGAGCTCGCGCTCAGCGACCATCGCTCGAGCCAACCGACGCTCGACGAGCTCCTGCGCCTCGCCTCGGAGTGCCATGTCGGAGGCCTCATGACGGGCAAGGCGGGCGTGCTGCACCTGCACATGGGCGACGGCGCGCGCGGGCTCGAGCTCGTGCGCAAGGCGCTCTCAGGCTCGGAACTCCCGCCGCGCGTGTTCCATCCGACGCACGTCAATCGCAAGCGCGCGCTGTTCGAAGAGGCGCTCGAGCTCGTCGAGGACGGCGTGACGATCGACATCACGGCGTTTCCCGTGGAGGAAGGCGAAGACGCGTGGAGTGCGCCGGACGCGCTGACGCGCTACCTCGAGGACGAGCTCGAGCCGACGCGCGTGACGGTGAGCTCGGACGCGGGCGGTTGCCTGCCGCACTTCGACGAGCACGGACGCATCGCGCGCTGGGGCGTGGGGGAGCCCGCGTCGCTCGCGGACACGCTGCGCGAGATGCTCGCGCGCGGCTGGCCGGCCGAATGCGTGCTGCCCGCGTTCACGTCGAACGTCGCCAGCCTGCTGCGGCTCTCGGGCAAGGGGCGCATCGAAGTGGGCGCCGACGCGGATCTCGCGGTGCTCGATCCCGAACATCGCGTGCGCGACGTGATGGCGCTCGGTCGCTGGCATGTGCGAGACGAGAAGGCGCTCCTGCGCGGGCGCTTCGAGTAGGGCGCGCGTTTCGTCGTGATCCTCGCCGCGCTGCTCTCCGCGCTCGTCGCACCGTCGAGTTCGCAAGACGCGCGCTCGGTGCAGTGCCGCGTGCACCGCATCGCGGAGTCCGAGCGCGCACCGGCCGTCGATGGCGATCTGTCCGACGAAATCTGGGCCGTCGCAACCGAGCTCGGGCCGCTGGTGCAGGTCGAACCCGTGCGCGGCGCACGGCCGAGCGAGCCGACCGTGGTGAAGCTGTGCTTCGACGAGCGCAACCTCTACCTCGCGCTGTGGTGCGACGACTCCGATCCGTCCGGCCTTCGCGCGACTCAGATGCAGCGCGACCTGAATCGCGACGATCAACTTCGATCCGCGCCAGACCTCGTGGGGCTTCAACTTGCGGCGCCTGATCCGTCGTCGCACGGAGGAAGCGCGCTGGGCGAGCCCGGATCCGCGCATCGCGTTCTTCTGGGTGGCGAACGCGGGCACGCTCCATGGGCTCGAGGGGCTCGAGCAGGGACTCGGAGTCGACCTGCTGCCCTTCGCGGTCGGGCGCGTCACGCGCGACCACCGCAGCGACTCGAGCGGCGAGGACCTGCGGGCGGGGGCAGATCTCTTCTGGAAGATCACGCCCAATACCAAGCTGTCGCTCTCGCTCAACACCGACTTCGCCGAGACCGAGGTCGATGAACGTCGCGTCAATCTGACGCGCTTTCCCCTGTTCTTCCCCGAGCGCCGCGATTTCTTCCTCGAGCACTCGGGCGTCTTCCAGTTCGGCGGCTCGACGGACGTGATCCCGTTCTTCTCGCGCCGCATCGGCCTCGACTGCAATCGCGAGAAGGTGCCGATCGACGCGGCGGCGAAGCTGACGGGCCAGCCGGATGGCTGGAACTTCGGCGTCCTCGACGCGCAGACCGGCGCGGGCGCCACCGAGCCGAGTCGCAACCTGTTCGCGGGGCGCGTTTCGCGCAACATCCTCGAGCAGTCCCACGTGGGCGTGATCTGGAGCCG
>Ga0194120_10007170_pt1 | contig 15378 bp, 14 predicted proteins | sample TA2MahCa65mmetaG_FD_148642 | JGI IMG/M metagenome (GOLD analysis project Ga0194120, IMG submission 148642) | Freshwater microbial communities from Lake Tanganyika, Tanzania - TA2015019 Mahale Deep Cast 65m | ecosystem: Environmental > Aquatic > Freshwater > Lake | place: Tanzania: Lake... | reverse complement strand
ACTACCGGCTGAAGAAATCGAGTCTTAATCCCTTCAATAGCAGGGCATCATTCAAAGTAAAGCACCCGACGGTATCAGAAAGCTCATTAAGTCTTAATCCCTTCAATAGCAGGGCATCATTCAAAGGTGTGACGATCCCACCGACATCACTGGTCAACAGTCTTAATCCCTTCAATAGCAGGGCATCATTCAAAGCGGCAATGCCAGCACGTATGACCAACAACAGCGGTCTTAATCCCTTCAATAGCAGGGCATCATTCAAAGAGAAGTCTGTCATGAATAAAGACGGAACATTCAAAGTCTTAATCCCTTCAATAGCAGGGCATCATTCAAAGAGACCCCTCCAAAAAATACCTTTGTATTCAGTGACTTGATTGGAGGTTTCACACTCGTTGGAGTGTCGCCACAGGAACTATTTTGCGTCTCCATCCGAAGGTCCGTCAAGGGTGTGTCATCCTGAACCTGTACTCGTTGGTTGATGATCCTCAAACCTCAATTTCTCCAATGAGTTCGTAATCGGTGCGGGGCATGGGTGAAATATCGACGGCCCGGCCTGGCAAAGTGGCGCAAAAAAATTTGTCTCTCCAAATCAAGCCAGGCGCTCCAACAGCCCGAGTTGCCAGCGGATTCCCTCCAGCTCGGATTGCCCCAGCACCGCTCCTTCCGGCAAGCGCTCCAGCAAGCGGAACACCAAGGCCTGATCGCCCGGTTCCAACGCGGCCCGTCGCCGGTTGACCACGACCGGTTGTCCCAGTAATTCGCCCAGCAACGCGGCCGTCCCTGCGTGACCTATGGCCGAGACGAAGCCTTCCCTGATCCAGGCGCGGGCTTGTTCCGGGGCCAACGGTCCCTCGAAGCGCCACAGGCCGAAATCGGTCAGCACCGGGCTGTTCAACAAATATCTGGTCATCGGTTCGCGCCGCAGTAATCCCCTTTACGCCACCCAGGTTTCCGACAGCGCAACCCCCTGCCCGAGCCCCTGGGGCTGGCTGGCATCGCGCAGCATGAAGGCTTGCAGCCGATCTTCGCGCGGGTCGAGGTATTCCGCCAACCGGGTTAACAGTCCTTCCAATTCCGCCTGCGTCAGTTCCGCCAAGAACACCGATTTTTGCACGGGCAACGCGATATCCCGGAGATCGCGGAATACCCGCCGTAGCCGCTTAGGCTGGGCGACGTCGTAGCAAATCAGCATGGGGCGGCGGTGGTGGCTCATTCGGATTGGACCTCGTGTTCGGGCAGCGCCGCCGCGAATTGGCGGGCATAGCGCCGCAATAGTCGCCGCCAGACGCGTAGCTTTTGGTGTAGCGCTTCGTAGAACACCGCTTGGGCGTGATGCTGTAGCAGGCTGGCACCGTCTTGGGTGCGGAAGTGTTCGCGACGCAGGGTTTGGGCTCGGAACATTTCCCATACCCAGGCATCGACCGCCGGACGCAGCGGTTCGATGAGGTCGGAGGCCAGGGCATTCTGGCCATAGCTGGGTTCGTGGAACCCACCCAGCATGGGATCGAGCCCGGCGACCCGCGCCGCGCCACTGGCTTCAGCATGCAGCAAGGTGTAGCCCAGCGATAGGCAGGCGTTGACCGGATCAGGCGGTGGCCGCCGACGGCGGCCTTCGAAACCCAAGGACGGCGCGAACAGCAGTGCGTAGCCCTCAAAGAACGTCGCGGCGGCGGCGCCCTCGACGCCCCGTAGCGAGGCGAGCGGCCAATCCTGGGGTGCGGCGAGGTGGCTTTCGAGTTCGGCCAGTCGCTCCAGCGAGGAATCCAGGCGCAGGTCGGGACGTTCCCGGTGAGCGCGCTCCAACAGGGCGCGTTGGCGGCGGATTTTCAGGGCGACCAGGTCATGCGCCCAGGCTTGGCGGATCGCGGGGGCTTGGAATAAGGCGTATTGGGCAAGGCGGCGGCGGGCGTTGCCAGATTGATAGGCGACCAGTTCCGCCGTCCGGTCGGGGTGGCGGTGGTTGAGTACCAGCAGCGGCACGCCGTGCTGGGCCAACAGGCCGAGAACCCCGGCGCCGAGTTCGGTGCGCGGTCCCACTACGACCCGTTCGAGTTGCCGGACGGGTACCGAGCGCTGGCGTCCGCCTTCTTCGCGGATCAGCAGTGCGGCCCGCTCGTAGCCGAGCGATAGACCAGGACCATCCAATATCAGCAGCATGATGTATCTCTACCTTTGATGTTCAGAAAAACCAGGGCGCTTCGCGGCCACTGTCGGCAGGCCATAGGGATGTTTCACGAATTCGTCAGCGGAATAAGCGGGCGGTGAGCTTGGTTTACCGGCTCACCGCCCGCCTACTTTAGGAGAGCAGCCGGGTGCGCCGGTCCTCCACGGCGTTGGAGCAGACATCGACGACCCCGGCGGCAGTGGTGACCGCGCCCACCATGGTGGAAACGGAGGCCACCGTCGCGGTGGTGCCAGCGGCGATGGCACCGGCGGCGCCCACAGCGGCGGAAGCCGCGCCGAAAGCGGCGCCCGCCAGCCCGCCAGTCGCGGCGCCAGTCGCGGCGCCGGCGGCGGCGGCGGTGGCCACCGTAGCGGCGCCGGAAGCCAGGCCAGAGGCGATGGCGGAGAAGATGGGAAGCAAAAGTGGCAATGGCATGGTGTTTCTCCTTCAGGAATCCAATAGGGCGCTGTTCCATCCGTCATAGCGCGGTCGCTATGAGAAGCAGGGATGGCGCTTTGCTCAGATGAAGTCGTATGAGCTACGCGGCGTGGAGAAATTATCGGGAATATGGTTCTGGAAAGGGGGCGAGACAAGCTTGTTGTGCCAATAGCCGGGTATCAAGCGCCTCGCTGGCAACGAACGGAATCTGGGGGGACAAGCTCCCTCGCGGAAGCGGGTGAATCAGCGCGCGCGCCTTCAATAGCAGGAGGCATGATTCACAGTGATTGCGCCTGAAACCTCTTTGTTAGAATGAGGGCTTGCCAAGGGTATTCACGCTGCCCACGCGGGCGCGCGGGAGATATTTTGGGGCGGGTCTCATCGGCGGTTCTCCATCCAGTTTTTCACGGTCTCACGCAATTGCCTTAACCCGGCGGCTTCGACGATGGCGAAATCCTCGGCCTTGGCACGGGCCCGGGTGGCTTCGTCCAAAGCCCTCGCACTGACCAACAATCGCTGCTGGAACAAACCCATGTCGTGGGCGATGCTATCTAGCTTATAGACGATACCGGCATCCTTATCCCCGTGCTGGCCCAGCTTCCCGGTTTTGCACTCGATCAACAACAGCCGGTTGCGATGCGCGGCGACGCAATCCAGTTCGTTCCGCACCTCCTCCCCGCGCCGAGCCATGTCGGTGAATTCGACCCCGGCCTGGACCTCCTCCGGCTCGGCGTCGGCCACCACATGCCAGACATACTCCTCCAGCCAGCGCCCCGCCAGATATTCGGCCCCCTCCGCATCGTGGAAATAAACGGTTCCGGGATGCGCCCGGTCCCATTGGCAGCAGCCGTGCTGGTTCGCTTTTTCCAGCGCTTCCAGCCATAAGCCGCGCGGGGAGCTAGGAAACTTTTGCTCAGCCCGAGCGATACTTGGCGGCGAACCGCGCCGCTGGCCCTGGTCCAGGGCCAGTGTCGCCAAGGTATTGAGCACGCCAAACCAATGGGCCAAGTCTTCGGCCCGGCTCGCCAGCCACTTGCTCAATGGCTTGCGGGCGTTCGCACGGTCCCGCCAACCGGGATCGTCGCTGGCGGCGCGGCGCAGACGCTTGCCGTGCGCCCGCAAATACACCTCGATGCCCAGCACCGGGCGCATGGCTTCGCCGCCCGGTTCGGGGTAAATGAGTTCGATACGGTCTTGCGCGGTGTCGGTGTAGAACATCCGGTTGTCGCCGCCGCGCAGCAACTCGGCGAAGGCCAGTGCCATCAACTTGGTGCCGCCGGTAGCGTTGTAAGCAATGCGGCAACCGGGAAAGCGGCTTTGCAATGCGTTTTCGATATTGAGAGCGGCTTCGCGGATCGCCTCGATACCTTGCTCGGGCACCTCGAAGTCGAGGATGTGCTCCGAGGCATAGTCCAGCGATTCCAGCAGCTTGCGGAAATCCCCGCCTTTCCGCCGCATCGTCGCGGAAATGCCCAAGGCCACATAGTCGGGCCGGTATTGCAGGATGGGGATCAAGTTCGCCAGCGGGCGCTCGCTGACCAGGCAAAGATGGATCAGAGGGGAATCGGAATTCATGCGGCGGCCTCCAAACGGTAGTGGCCTAGGCCGAAGCTGGCGTTCTTGCCCAAGTGTGTCCACTGGCCCACGGTCAGGAGATCCGCGAACGGCGCGAGGTCACCGCGTAATACCACCTCGCCGATGACTCCGCCTAACACCATGGCCTGCCGCTGACGGTTGGAATAGCGTCGCCAATCGCGCCACACCGTACCGTCTTCTAGTTCCAGTGCCGCCGCCCGTTCACCGAACTCGCGGAAATCCGTAGCGGGCTGGATATGCTGATGGAATTCGGCCAGATACCAATAACGCCTTGCCAAGCCCATCAATATATCGCGCGCGGTCATAGCATGGCCCAGCGCCTTGCCTTCCTGCTGCAAGCGCAGGGGCGTCGCGAATCGCAACCGTGCGGCCCCGTCCAGAACGGGCGCGGCGGGCGGGCGGATATCCAGGGACCGCAACTCACCATCGGCGAATATGGCTTCCGGTTCACCCACGGGCGGCACATAGGCCACGCCGACCAGCCGGGCGCTGCCGCCGCCCATGCCTTCGTTACGTTGCAAGGCACGCTGCCACGCATAGACGATCAGTGGCAAATGCCGCAACGCCAGCCCCATCAGCACGAAGTCGAAGCTCAGGATTTCGCCGGGGCGGTAATCATGGGCGCCCAAGGGCGGCGGCTCGATCACGTAAGGGTTGGGCACCTGGCTGAACCGTTGCCGCGCATGATGTTCGGGCGCGGGTGTCTCGAACACTTCCGGGTAAGCGCAACTCCGGTAGAGCGGGCAGGCCTTGCAATCCTTCTGCCGGGTCACGCAGGTGGTGCGGCGCAGGGCGTGGCCGAACGCGCCGCGCAGTTGCGAACCCGCGTAATAGTGCCGATGGAGCGGCGTTTCGACTTTGAAGTCGAAGCGAAAGCGGGCTAGGCGAAGCGGCAGGGGATTCATGCGGAGAGACTCCTGATCAGCTTCTTGATGTGGTCGTTCTTTTTGGGCGAGAGCCCGGCGTCAAGTTGGCTGATGTCCTGGACCAGAGCGAGGAGCGCGGATTTATCCCCGGCCGGCCAGACCATGGCCTCTTGCGCTAAGGTTCGTAGCGCCTGGAACCATTGACCTCCAATACCCTGTTTGATCCACTGGGCTTTTTCAAGCCCCATGCGTTTACGGAATTGCTCGACCCGCTTGGCCTCTTCGCTCATGGTCGCCAATGCGGCCAGCCACTCGGCTTCCTGCCGCGCCTCTTCGGCGGCTTGTTCGGCCCGCTGCCGGGCGGCTTCCGTTTCCGACCGGCGCTGAGCTTCAGCGGCGGCGCGAGTTTTCGCCATGGCTTCGCGCTGGCTTTCCAGCTTGGCGGCGAAAGCGCGAGCAGCGGCAAGGTGTGGTGCGCACAAGGCCGCGAGTTCCGGCCAATCCCGCGCCGGTTGTTCCCAAGGCTCGATTTCGACCAGCAGCCAGCCGAAGGGCAGGAGGCCGGTGCGCTGGTCCTTGTCGTTGGCAGCGAGCCAGAGAGTGCGGGTTTTTGACTCGTAGGTATATTTTTGCTTGCCCGTGGCTTTGTCTTTCTCAAGTAAGATTTTGATATTACGGACGCCATCCAACGTAACGGACTCGGCCCCGGAATGCCGCCCGACCCGCAGCAGGAACGCTTGGTTTTGATCCAACTTGCTTCGGGCTACCGTGAAAAGTTTTTGCATGGACTCATCCCAGGCCGGATCGAGAAAACCACACTGGCGCAATGTTTCGCACTCCGTCAGCAGAATTGGCCAATAGAACGCATTACACGTTTCGGCGATTTGGACCACATCGAACCGCAAGTTAGCGGCAGGTAGTTGGCGTTGACCGTTACGCCCAATATCGGGAGCGCCATTTACACGCTGGATGTTGAGTTGGCCGGAAAAACCCCGGTACCTCCAACCAGGTACGCATTCAAGGGTGTGATAAAGGCCTTTTTTCTCCGCCGTGGACATATGGCAATTGCCTTGCTTATCCAGCGGCTGTTTTTTTCGATCCACCGCAAAGCAAACCTCCACCGAGGATAGATTGTCCTCGGCTTGCCAGAGTGCATCGGAGAATTGCAAAAACCGCAATGGGTCAAGTTCAAAACTTCCTTCAAATAACCTTTCGTTGAGCCTTTTAAAAACCGCCGACTGGTTTCTTTCACGCTTTTTTCTTTCGTAATCGGGCAAGCCTTCAAGCCGAAACAACTCGGTATCACGTTCGCTAAGGGGGGTTCTGTTGTTTAGCTTGTCCAGCAGCGCCGTCCGCATCGCGCCTTTGAGGGATGAACCGAACAACACCGGCTTATGGGTGATCGTATTGTGGGCAAGGCGTTGAATGGCCAGCTTGTTAATCTCGTCTTTTCCATCCCCTTTCCATTGAGTGGCCTGTCCCACCCGACTGGCATAAAACTCGGCCACGCCCGGCAATACCGGAATCCGATTGACCGCCCAGGGCTTCAACGCATCGCGCCGCACGAAGAAAAAGCGCTGCACCGCCTTGAGCATGCTCGCGTTGGGCGTGCCGCTGGCGATCTTCAGCAATTCTTCGCGGTCCTTGCCCGACAGGGCACCCATCGCCGCGCCGGTGTCGAATTCGTGCAGGGCACCGTCCTCGATGATGTAATTGGTCGGCTCGTAGCTTTCCCCCGTGCCGATATGGATCGGCGACAAGGGCGTGAAGTGCAGCCGGTAACTGGCGAACGGATTCATTGAGCCTCCCGCGAAAGTCGCGGCAAACGGATGCCTACCACAGGCGCATAACCTTGTTGGACGGTGCCGGGAATTGAACGGGACAAAGCGCCATCGCCGCCCAACCCGTTCCCGACGAACAGCCGCGGGGCGAACACCAGGGGAGCTAATACCGCGCCGGTCTGGGCCAGCAGCACCGGAACCTTGAAAGGACCGCCGGGCAGGTGCACGCCGATATCGCCGTGCCGCCCGAAGCGGGTGAAGGGCTGGTAGAAACTGCGGGCCGGGTCAAAGTCGCCCTCTTGCGGCATACAGGGCGCCAAGGCCAGCCAAGCGTCGGCGTCCGGTTGGCTCGGCAGTGCCACCGATTCCAGGCCGTCCACCGCGAACTTGCCCAGCCCGATGCTGGCGTCCCGGCCAAAACCGATAGCGCCGATATCGTCCAGCAAGGTCCGTAACTCGGCGGCGGACAGCCGGGTCTCGTCCAGGACCACGAAAATATCCAGCCAAATCTCAGGCGGGACTTCGCCGGATTCCTTGGGCTCTTGACCGAACCACCATTGATCCATGGCATAGGGCGCGAATTGGCCGGTGCCCGTGGTGCCGGTTTCTCGGTGGATGGTGTTGTGCGGCTGGGGATGGGACGCGGGCGCCCCGCCTGGAACCTCGGCCGACGCCTTGCAACGGCCCAGCCATTCCCGCACCGGAGCGGCGAATGCACCGGCGGGCAGCCAGGCGCGTTTCTTCACCGCCTTGCGGTCCTCGCTCTCGACCGCGAAGCAATGGCCGGGCAGGACAGGGCGCGGCCAGTGGTCGCTTGGCAAGGCGTCCGATACCACGGCGTAGGGTCGTCCTTCGGTATAGCCCGCCAATACCTGGGTCAGACGGGCCTCGCCGTGCCGGTTGCGTAACGCCCAGCACAATTGTCCGAACAGCGTGTCGCCCAAGGGACGGGTGCCAAAAGCGGACAGGGGTTTGATACGCGCCCGGTAAGTTTGCATGGGATGCTCCTTCAAGCCGCCTCGTTGAACCGGGTCTTCTCGATATCTGGCAGTAAGTTCCGGTCTTCGAGATCCAGCTTGGTGAAGCGGATTTTGCCGTAGCCCCGCGAGCCTGATCCGCCCAGCCCGGTGAGTTCCAGAAGTTTCAGGCCGCGGTAGAGGGTAGGCAGCAGATCTTCACCATCATGGACGCGCAGGGTTAGCGCGAAATCGAACCGCGCCCCGGCGGGCACCCGCTCGGTGTTGCGTGGGTGTTCGGCCACACCCCGGATGCGGTCGATCATGTTCTCCATCTTGGTTTCGGTAAGCAGCAGGTTACGGGCCTGCATTTCCCCCACCCATGATTTTTCCAGGGAACAATCCCAGAACGCCAGCCGAGTGGGGCCGATTTCCTTGATCAGGGATTCATTCACGCCATTGCCTTCCGGGGCACCGCCGAACAGGCGGAGGATGTCCTTGGCCTTTTCCCTGTCCGACTCGGGTACGTCATTGATGTGCTTGAAGCCCAGCGGGCTGCCTTGGGTCACGCTGACCACACCCAGTTCCCATTCCAAGAGGCTGCGGATTTTGCCCTTGACGCTGGAACCTGGAATGTAGGGCTCCAAGGTTAGTGGGTGCTTGATAACCGGGTTGTCGGTCCCGCCGATATGCATTTCGGTGTTGCCGGAACCGATGTGCAGACCCGAGACCAGTTCCAGGACGCCTGTGAGTTTTTGAATAGCGGTGAGTTTCATGCGGTGATCTCCTTGGGTTCAGTCTTTCGGGCGCACTTGCTTGTAAAAGCCCATGAAGGCTTCCCAGAACAGTTTGCAATGGGTCAGGGTTTGCGGGTCCTTCACTTCGCCGAGAGTGTGGCGCATCAGGGCGACGAAGTCCGAGTTCACAAGCTTGCGACCCTCGGCATAAGCGGCCTTGGCGTTCATCATCCGTATGAACGGCAGGTATTCGGCGAACTTGCCGGGTTGCTGGCTGACGCGGGTCTCCCAAAGCACCACTTCGTCGTAGAAACGGCGCAATTGGGTGGGCTTGTTCTCATTGCGGGGTTTGCCGTCCTCTTGCAAACCCACGCATTTTGCAAGCTTATGAGCCGTGCCGTTGAACAAGTCGGGATCGAGCGGGCTACCCAACATGACGCCCGCTAAATCGATTGAAGCACTCCGGTTTTCGGAGTGGCGGCCTTGGTTGTAGCCTTGTTGTCGGAAGTTTTCCGCCATGTCTTTTCTCCTCAATCGCGTTGCTGGTACAGGTAGGTGAATAGGGCGATCTTGTACGCCGCCCCGTGGTTTTCGATCCCCCGATTGGCGATTTCCTCCGCGAGTTCGGCTTGCAGGGCGCGGCGCAGGGATTCCCGCCGGTTGGGGTCCTCGATGTCCCTGAACCGGGTTTCCACCAGCCGCCGGGTCCGGTAGGCGAATTGCGAATACCACAGGGCGTTTTCGGGTCTACGGGCCACGTCCCCGGCCATGTCCGTGAAAGTCAGCAGGCCGTAGAGATAGCCGGTGGATAAGCCGTTTTCCCCGGCGATCCGCTCCAAACTCGCCGTCCGCGCCATGAGCGCATCGAATTCCGTCCACGCCACGGAATGGCCGAAAGCGGTCACGGCATTCTTGGGCGCGGTCACGGCCCGCCCCGGATTGTGGGCCTTGGCGGCATCGAGGGCGTCTTCTGCCATGTCCGCCAATTGCCGGATGGGCAGTCCCGGCTTGGTCATGGACAGGCCCGCCGAGAAATGGATGTCCGGGTTCCGGGCCACGTAGCGGGCGAACTCGGCCTTCATCCTCTGTGCCAGCTTGATCGTCGAATGCCAAGGCCCGATCAGGAAGAAATCATCCCCGCCGGCGAACACGGTGTAGGTGTTGGGATATTCAGTCACGCACAACCACGGTAGGTACATGGCGAAAAAGGCGTTCATTTGCCGGGAAAGCGCCGCCATCTTGGCGAAGGTGGGTCGTTCCAGGCCCTTCTGGAAAATCATGCCCAGGTTGTCCACATCGCCCTTGAGGGTCGTCAGCGCTTCCACGCTTATCCAGCGGTGGTTTTCGTCCGGGCGGCGGTCGTCGCGGGCAAGATGGTTGAGGGTTTTCGGCGCGTCGGGAACCTCGTTATCCCGGTCTTCCGGGTCCAGCCCGTCGTATTTGCCCAGCGCGGACTCGTCCAGATCGACGTCACGAAAACGCGGGACGAAAGCATTGATGTGCCGGCGGGCATAGCCATGCCAAAGCGCCGCGTCGCCGGATTCGGCTAGGGAGAAATCCCAGGCGCGGCGCAGGTTGCCGGTTCTGGCCTCGTGGCCGAACTTGCCGGTTTCATGCTCGTCCTCGGTGAAACTCACCCGGTAGCCGAAGATGGGTAGCCGTAGTGTGTGGTGGTCCAGCGTGTTCCTGGTGATGAGCAAACGCTTCCGGTTCGCCAAATATTGACCGGTTTCGATCTGGTCGGCGGCCAACGCGCTCAACCTCAGGCCGTCCTTTTCCATGTCGGCGGGCGAGCGTCCATCGATCTGGCATTCCCCCTCCTTGAACCGTTCGAGAAAACCCGCGAACACCGCGGAGTCCCGTGGCTTGGCACATAGGTCGAAGCGGCGCAGCTTGGCGGTTTCCAAGGCCTCGAACAGGCGGGTCATCAGGCCACTGAACGGGCTGGCCCCGCCCCGCTTGCCCGCGCGGAAATCGTCGCAGCGGGCGGGAAGGCAGGCGATGCCGATGCCGGATTGGCCAAAGGTATGGTCCAGGAACCAGCGGTCGAATTCCGCCCGCACGGTGTCGAGTTGCGCCAGAACCTCGGGCGTGTTCGGCGCGACGATGAGGAACTTGCCCGCGGCGTTGACCACTTGACTGGTGGCGGGCAAACCCAACGCGTCGAGTATCCGGAGCGCGGCCAGTTCGGTCAGCAGGGCCACATAGAACGAGCGCCCGCGCAACAGTTTGGCGGCACGCTTCTGGGTTTCCCCGCCGGTCGCAAAGATGAAATCCTGGATACCGAACAAATCGCCTTGGATCAACAGGAATTTTTCTTCCTCCCAGGCTTGTCGCGCCGGATCGGACCCTTCCCGCGCCCGGTCCCACTGGGCGCGGAGTTGCTCCCGGACGGTTCCAGGATCGTGGCCCAGGTCGGCGTGATACCGCCACAGCGCCACGGCCAGCGCCGCCGTGGTCTTGGAATGATCGTACAGGGAGACCTCGGGGCGCACATTCCCTGCGATTCCGGCCGTGGCGGCGGGGATCGCATGGGTATAGGCCAGCCATAGGCTATCGAAATGGTCGAGCCACAGAGGCAGATTTTCGCGGTGCTTCCCCGGTATTTTTTCCAATCCGCCGCTGAATTGCGTCCATAACGCCAAATATTCGGCTTGCGCCCTGGCGTTGTCGCCGTCCTCGCAGTCATGGGCCATCACCGGGAAGATCGCCTCCGGCGACAAGGCTTTGAGCGGATAGCGCCAGGCTTGGGTTTCCGCCCGGTCATCCAGGCGGATGCGTTCCAGCAAGGTCCACTGGCGGGTGGTGTAGTGATTGAGCTTGCGGCCCGGCTCTTCGTCCACTGCCCGGTTATATTCCTCGAATTCTTCCCGCTCGAAACCCGAGGCCAGCCGGTCCGCCGTGGCAATGACCCATTGCAGGAAGGTATCCGGCTTGTGATGGCGGGCGGCGGCGCTGATGATTGAATCGTCGGCGTCGCGGTCCCGCCAAGGCGCGAAGGGACTCATGTCCTCGCCCACCAATTCCGGCAGGTGACGTTCCAACAGGTCGAAACCTATGGCCGTGTACGCCGCATGAATATGGGTATGGCGACCATTGAAGTGAGGACAATAAAGCTGAATGTTGATATCGCGGCGGCTGATGTCCTCGGCAGCCTTGTCCAGAGCTTCCGGTATCCGGGAACGCTCGGCGAATTTGCCAAGGTCGTGAAGATACGCGGACAAGGCGACTCGGCACGCGGCGGCGAGGCGGGGATGATCGGTCATGAGCCTTCCTTCAAACGATGTGGATTTGGCTGGGATTAAGGTCGATACCGTAGTCGCTGCTGCCGCGCTTACCCCGGTTGTATATGCGGAAGCTCCGCGCCAGGCGCCCGCCCAGTTCGCTATCCAGGGTGCCGTTGATGCGGGAAATCTTTTCCTCGAAAAATCTTGGCTTCATGCCATCCTTCATCGCCTCATCGGTCTTTTCCGTATCCCGCCAATCGCCAACGACATCTTCGTAGAAACCCTGGAATTCGGCGGCGTACTCGTAGCGGCTGTTCCTATCCGCTTCCGGTTTCGGCAGCGGTTTTTCATTCAAAACGCTACGCGTGACGACCCACAGGTAAAAAGCGAACAGACTGGGCTGCAAAGGGACGGCGATCCCGTTGACCGTCAGTTCGCGCGCGGCCCGGTCGATGCCGAGCACCGGTGTTTCGTTAGCCCGGCGGGCGAAGTCGATGGTCTCGCTGAAGCCCGCCTGCCCGTTGAGCAAGCGTCCCGGAATATCTTCGCGCAGGCGGATGAAAGGAATCTCGGCCAGGACGACCTCGGCTTGCGTGGTATCCAAAGGCCGCTTATCCCGGGTATAGATGATCTGGCTCTGGGGAGTGGGATAGAAAAAGTCGGGGTTGCCTTCGTAGTCCGGTGTCACCAATACGTGCGAGAGGCGGTCTTGCTGGCGCCCGAACAACGAAAGCGCGTAGCCCGCGTAATAGCCCATGGTCTTGCGACCTCCAGCGATGGAGACATGCAAGGCTGCTTCTGGGTCCACCGTAAATTGGCGAACGACCTGGGTGATATGGTCGGCCAGCCGTTCGTTTTCCTGCGGGGTGCGGATATCGTCCAGTTCATTGCCGTCGCGATCCATGACCACATGGATGCTTTCCGCATCGAAAGAGCATTCCGGTAGACTGTAATCCCTGCGCAGTTGGTGGAATTTGCCGGTATCAGGGTGCAGTAGGGTCAAGCGTGCGCGGTGGGCGCCTTCCCGCGTGGTAAGCAGGTGTATCTCCGTAGGCGTAAATTTCGGTTCACCGGCGATCGCCAGCGCATAGAGAGTTTCGGTCAGGATTTGAGGGCTGAGTCCGCACACGGCGAGCAAGATACGGCGGGGAAATACTTCTGGGGAGGAATGCATCATGGTTTTCATCGTTTGCAATTGCGTAGAAGTGTAGCAATCCCTCGCTCATAGTGGGTTTAAGACAAGCTTGTCAAAATAACGGCGGGGGTCTGAAGCGACCGGGACAATGAGGAGCAGAAATTAGTGACCAGTCATTCGACTGCACATTGGTCGAGCGGCTCGGACAACCGGCTGCATCCAGGAAGAAATCGCTTTCCTGATTACAGGGGGTATCCAGACAGCAAAGCGCTCTGATTGCAACCGGTCTCGATGGGTAAGCGACTGGTGGCACAGTTTTCGCCCGTGATCTTTGAGAACATCAATCTGTTTGGGTCGTGCCTGTTCGTGCTGCCAGAGGCGGTTTCGAATGGTGAGGTGCGGCTCTTGTGCGATCTGAATTGTGGTGACACGTAAGCCGGCGATGGGCGAGCCCGCAGTTTCTGTTCCATTGTTCCTCATGCTTCATCATAGAGCCACCGCTATTGGTCTTCTGTGTTCTGATGATATCAGTACAATAATCATAAGAACCTCCAGGAGCTCCCTCATGCGTCGAACCGCATCTCCCCTGCCCTACCCAACTTTGTTTGCTGTGCCTGTCGCCGCGGGCTTTCCCTCGCCGGCTGACGATTACATCGACAAGCCCCTCTGCCTGAATGAATTGCTGGTGCCTCGACCTGCGGCCACCTACTTCATCCGTATGCCGGATGATTCCATGATCGGGGCGCATTTCCATCGTGGCGATTTGCTGGTGGTGGATCGTTCTCTTCGCCCAGGTGATGGTCGGATCGTGGTCGCCAAGGTGGCTGGTGAGTTGATGGTTCGCCGCCTGGTGGTGAGGGGCCAACGCGGTTGGCTGCATGCCGTCCATCCGGATCATCTCAATATCGAACTGAAGGAAGGCCTCGACTACCGGATCATGGGCGTGGTGCGCTGGAGGGTGCATGCGGTGTGATGGGTGGGAACTACTACTTGGCTGGAAAGCGGGATAAATGAAGTGTCCGTCCGGATTTTACATTTTTGGCGGGATGGGCAAAAACAGCCTTGTAGGGACGGAAATGAAGTCTGTCCTTTTGCTTCAGCCATAACATAATGACATCGCTTAGAGGGCTTCAGAGGTGGCTTACTGAGACTGCCTTTCTTTTGGTCACTGATACAGCTTTTTCATTCATGCTGACGTTAAAGATTTAATACGTTAAGAAACGCGCGCGCGTTATGGTTTTGCAAGTGTCTGTTATTTAAGGTGAAAACTTCCTTTTTTTTGGGTGAAACACCGATAGTCATTTGGGTGAAACACCGTGTCTATCCACAGGTAAATTTGGGTGAAACACCGTGTCCATCCACAGGATCGATTGTAATTTTGGGTAAACCACCGATAGCGATCACTGTTCTCGCTTTGCCAAGATGGCGTGGGCTAGCCGTTTTGTATCGCGTGTGTAGAAGGTGACCTTGACCTCGCTCACTCTGCTAGCTTTTGATACGCTCATGCGGTACTCGGGCAAGCTGTCTTCAATCGCTATGGCTTTGAGCGCTTCATGAATTTCGTAGATCGAGCCTCGGCTTCCGGATTTCTCATGCAGAAGCTCAAGACCGATTTGCCATTGGGTTTGGTGGCCACAATGCTTTCTGGCCAACTCGTACATGCGCCTGGCTATGGGCTTCCGTAGCCTGAAATAGTCCGGGTGGATGGTCAGGACCTCATGGGCCTGTACTGCGTTGTATAGCCACTCTGACAGCGTGATTTCCACAGCGATCATGCGCTCGTCATCCGGCGATTTTTCAATGATCTTCCACCGATCTATGATGCCGAAGCCTTCCTTAACCCGTCTGCCACCGGTCTTGATGTCGGTACTGATGCGGGTACCAGCCAAGCGCTCGAAGGCCTCCTGTAGCCGCTTGTAATCGTCGCCACCCACGCCACGATTCGTCGTTACCAGGAAGTCATAGACGGTAAAGCGGACCACCCGGTTCTTGGCGTCCTCGCGCCCACGATTAAGCGCCTCAGTGAGTTGGGAGACCACGTAGATCAAAACGTCCTTGTCATGTTGCGTAGCCCGGCCAAGCACCGATGGCGCTACCTTCACTGACCGGTTTCCATCCTTACTGACCCAGCGCCATACCGAAAGGTCGGCCTTGGTGGACAAGGTAAAGATCGGCGCCTCCATGCTTGCACCGTCATCCTTAAGGGCGTAATCGAACATGTCCGCCAGGAAGAAATCCCGATTGGGATGCCGCACACGAATTAAACCGGCTTTATCGGGTACCGTTGCAGGCTTGGCCTTCATTTCGGCCGGTTCTACTGCCTCCATCGCTGGAAAATCCAATTCGGTTGGGCCATGGTGGGTGGAGGTTTGATCTTGCCCAGCATTCACGGACACCTAGCTAAGAGAGTAATCTTTCAGCATGAGGAGTCCCATGAAAAGCCACGAGCAAGAAACCAAGCCCCAACGTAACAAATAC
>Ga0194120_10007168_pt1 | contig 15382 bp, 10 predicted proteins | sample TA2MahCa65mmetaG_FD_148642 | JGI IMG/M metagenome (GOLD analysis project Ga0194120, IMG submission 148642) | Freshwater microbial communities from Lake Tanganyika, Tanzania - TA2015019 Mahale Deep Cast 65m | ecosystem: Environmental > Aquatic > Freshwater > Lake | place: Tanzania: Lake... | reverse complement strand
GATGCGCCGGCCACAGCCGCGCCGCTTCCGCGCGCAGGTCGTCGTGATCGTGCTGCGCCGACAGCGACAGCACATCGTTGGCCTTCGCCGTCGCCTCGTCGCGCGCGAGTTGCGCGGCGGTTGCGTTCTCCTCCGCTCGGCGCTTCTGTGCGGCGAGGTCGACGTTGGAAGCCTCCAGTGCCCGATTCGCTCCCGTGAGCGCGCTCGCGGTCTGCATTTGCTGCACGAGCAGCCCGCTGATCGCCAGCAGCGCCGTTCCTCCCACGCACAGCCCCACGCTCGCCGAGGGGTGGCGCAACATCCACTTGCGCGCCTGCTCCACTCGCGTCGCGGGTTTGGCGTGGATCGGCTCGTTCTTCAGGTGCCGCTCGAGATCCGCCGCCAGCTCCTTCATCGACGCGTAGCGCGCGCTCGGCCGCTTCTGCATCGCCTTGGCGGCGATCACCGCCAGATCGCGCGGGCACTGCGCGCGCAGCACGTCCGCTTCCGGCGGGTCGTACAGCGCAATCTGCGCCACGATCTGCCGCGTCGTGTCCCCGGTGAACGGCCGCTGCAGCGTCAGCAACTCGTACAGCACGACGCCTAGGCTGAAGATGTCCGTGCGATGGTCGATCTCGGCGCGCACGCCCGCGACCTGCTCTGGGCTCATGTACTGGTAGGTCCCCGCCACATCGCCGGAACGGGACAGCACCGTGTCGTCTTGGATGCGCGCGAGGCCGAAGTCCAGCACGCGCGGCGTATCGCGCGCATCGAGCAGGATGTTCTGCGGCTTGAGATCGCGGTGGATGACGCCGACGTCGTGCGCTGCTTGCAGGCCCTGAGCGATCGCTTGCACGAGGATCGCGCAGCGACGGTAATAGTCGCTGACGAGCGTGGGCTCGCGGCGGAAGCGCTCGATCGCATCGCGCAGGCTGAACGAGCCTTCGACGAGTTCCTGTGCGATCCACTCGATGCCATCGGTCGAGCCGCGCGCGAGCGTGCGCACGAGATTGGGGTGGTTGGCGCGACCACCGGCCCGCGCTTCGCGCTCGAACAGCGCGACCATGTGCTCATGGGCTCGGCCCGGCAGGATGAACTTCAGCGCGACCCTGCGCCGCATCGAGATCTGACGCGCTTCCCAGACCTGCCCCATGCCGCCGTGGCCGAGCAAGCGCACGAGCTCGAAATCGCCGATCGTTTCGCCCGGCTTGAAGTTGTGCGCGATGCCAGCGCCCGATTGCGCCGCGTTCGGCGCGGGCGTGTTCTCGGGTCGAAAGAAGCCCGGACCGCCTTCGAGCATGTGCTCGACCGCGCTCTCGAGCTGGCGCAGGCGCCGCAGCTTGGAGGCCTGCTCGGGGTGCGCGGCGCACAGCGCGTCGAACGCGTGTCGGAGCTCGGAGGGCGCCCGATCCCCACAGGCGCTGGCGAAGTCGAGGTAGATGCGCTCGGCTTCATCCGCAACGCTCGACGCGTCCGCGGGCGGAAGACGGGGCTCGTTCGAGGTGCCTGACGGGCGCATGGCGAGGACTTGCGGCGGGGTAGGGGAGAGCTCGGGCCAGCGGCTCGATCCGAGCGCGCTCGATTTTACCGCCTTTTCTCGGGCCGCAAGTGCACAGCTTGCTCGAGCGTCGGCTCCGCGGCGCGCGCAGGCCCGCCACCGTGGGGCGCGCTGGATCGGCCCGTCGGCGCGCGAGCGCGCCGAGTCGCGACGGGGCGTCAACGGCGCAGCGCGATTCCAGCGAGCACTTCGCTGGCGGGGAAGGGCAGCGCGGAGCTGTTCGCGCACATCAGGCCGCGCGTGTCGAAGCTCGAGGACTCGACGTCGGCGCAAAGGTCGCGGTCGAGCTCGCATCCGCAGGCCACGACGCGCTGCAGCGGCGTGAGCGCGCGCTGCACGGCCAGCTCGATGCGGCGTGGCGAGCGCACGTGCTCGAGCAAGTACAAATGGCCGCCGCTGCGCAGCACGCGCGCGAACTCCCGCAGGCACTCGCGCGGAGCGCGGACGGAGCACAGCACGAACGTGCACACCAGCGCGTCGACGCTCGCGTCGGGAAGCGGGATGCGCGCTGCATCGCCGCGCAGGTGCGCCACCGCGAGATCGCGCCGCGCCGCGCGCTCGAGCAGGCGTCGGTCGAGCTCGGCCTCGCGCGCGAGCACGCGCATGCTGCGCACGCGCGCGGGGTAGTGCGGGAGGTTGAGGCCGGTGCCGGGGCCGATCTCGAGTGGAGCGTCGTGGACGGTTGCGAGCAGTTGCTCGCGCAGGCGCTGGAACTTCGGCTGGCCCAGCGCGAGGTCCATCAGCGGGTTGAACAGGCGTCGTTCGTACCAGCCCTCCATCGCGGGGCATCGTAGCGGCGCTCACGGTGCGCTCGTCCTCGGGCTGCGCGCGACGCGGCGGCTCAAGACGCGACCGCTCCCGCGCGTGGCGCGCCGTGGCGGGCGGGGGTATCGTTGCTCTCGCCATGACGCCCAACGCTCAATCCGCTGCTCCCACGCTCGATCCCAAGGCCGTCGAGAGCTTCGTCTCGCAGGTCTGGGACGCGAGCATCGTCCCGTCGATCACCGAGTACATCGCGATTCCCAACAAGTCGCCCGCCTTCGACAAGGAGTGGAAGAAGAACGGACACATGGACCGCGCGGTCGAGCTGATCGCGAATTGGTGCCGCGCGCGCGCGATCCCCGGGCTCAAGCTCGAGGTCGTGCGCCTCGTGAACGAGCGGGGCGAGGAGCGCACCCCGGTGATCTTCATGGAGATCCCGGGCCAGACCGACGACACCGTGCTGCTCTACGGACATCTCGACAAGCAGCCGGAAATGACGGGCTGGGGCGCGGGGCTCGCGCCGTGGACGCCGGTCCTGCGCGGCGACAAGCTCTACGGCCGCGGCGGCGCGGACGACGGCTATGCGGCCTACGCCTCGCTGACCGCGATCGAGGCGCTCGAGCGCCAGAAGATCGGGCACGCGCGCTGCGTCGTGCTGATCGAGGGCTGCGAGGAGTCGGGCAGTTACGACCTGCCGGCGTACGTCGATCACCTCGCGCCGCGCATCGGCACGCCGAGCTTGATCGTGTGCCTCGACTCGGGCTGCGGCAACTACGAGCAACTGTGGGGCACGACTTCGCTGCGCGGGCTCGTCGGCGGAGATCTCTCGGTCGAGGTGCTCACCGAGGGCGTGCACTCCGGCGACGCGAGCGGCATCGTCGCGTCGAGCTTCCGCATCCTGCGCCAACTGCTCGCGCGCGTCGACGACCCGCAGACCGGCGCGTGCGCGAGGGAGTTTCACGTCGAGGTGCCGAAGGATCGCCTCGAGCAGGCGCGCAAGGTGGCCGAGGTGCTCGGCGCCGAGATCTACGACAAGTTCCCGTTCGTGGCGGGCATGCAGCCGATGTCGAAGGATCTCGTCGAGCTGGTGCTCAATCGCACGTGGCGTCCGGCGCTCTCGATCGTCGGCATGGACGGCATCCCGTCGACGTCGAGCGCCGGAAACGTGCTGCGCCCGCGGACCGTCGCGCGGCTCTCGCTGCGCGTGCCGCCGACGATGGACGCCGAGGGTGCGGCCAAGCGACTGCAGGCGCTGCTCGAGAAGGATCCGCCCTACGGGGCCAAGGTGAGCTTCAAGTACGAGAAGGCGGGCTCGGGTTGGAACGCGCCGGTGATGGTGCGCTGGCTGGAGGACTCGGTCGATCGCGCCTCGCGCACGTACTTCGGCAAGCCGGCCGTGTACAACGGCGAGGGCGGCTCGATCCCCTTCATGGGCATGCTCGGCGCCAAGTTCCCCCAGGCGCAGTTCCTGATCACCGGCGTGCTCGGGCCGGGCTCGAACGCCCACGGGCCGAACGAATTCCTGCACCTGCCGACCGGCAAGCGGCTCACCGCCTGCGTGGCGAACGTGCTGGCGGATCAGGCGCGCAGCTAGCGCGGATGGGCTGTGGGCGCGCGCTACGGAACTCTTGCGGAGTCCCTACGTGTGTCGCACGACCGGTGCGCGCGCGCTGCTGCTAGGCTGCGTGCGCGATGAAGCTCGCCACTTTCCTCACGATCCTCGCGCTCGCCTCCGCGGGTCGGGCCGAGGCCGTCCATGAACTTGGGCAGGAGCGCGCGGAGGGCCGCTGCGGCGGCAGCGCGACGGTGGTCGAGGGGCTCGGCGTCGGGGATCCCGCACCGCGCCTGCGCGTCGGCGGCTGGCTCAAGGGCGAGCCGATCGCGGCCTTCGAGCCCGGCAGCGTGTACGTGGTCGAGTTCTGGTCGACGTGGTGCCTGCCGTGCGAGAAGTCGATCCCGCTGCTCTCGACGCTGCAGGCGCGCCATGCCGAGCGCGGCGTGCGCGTGGTCGGCGTGAGCGTGTTCGAGGACCGCGCCTGCGAGGTCGCGCATTACGTAGCGCGGCAGGGCGAACGCATGAACTACACCGTCGCTTCGGACGCGCTGCTCGAGGGAGCGACCTCGGCCCAAGGCGCGATGGTGCTCTCGTGGCTCAAGCCGAGCGGGGAGATCTCGCTGCCCACGGCGTTCCTCGTCGACGGCAGCGGCGTGATCGTGTGGATCGGCGAAACGCACTCGCTCGAGCAGCCGCTCGAACAGGTGCTCGCCGGGACGTGGGACCTCGCGCAGGCCAAGCTCGAGCACCAAAAGCGCGTGCGGGTGCGCAGTCTGCGAGCCACGCTCAACGCGCACGTGCGCGAGAAGCTGTGGGAGAAGGCGCTCGAGACGATCGAGGAGATGCGCACGCTCGACCCGCTGACCGAGGCGCGCACCGCGGCGTGGCGCTTCACGGCGCTCTTGAACCTCGGCCGCGACGAGGAAGCGTGGGCCTACGGCCGCGCGGCCCTCGAGGGGCTGCTCAAGGACGACGCCCTCGCGCTGAACGTCATCGCGTGGACCGTGGTCGACCCGCGCGCGCCCGCGCGCGCCTCGCGCGACCTCGACTTCGCGCTCGCCGCCGCCGAGCGCGCGACCGAGCTCACCGAGCGCCGCAACGCGGCGATCCTCGACACGCTCGCCGTCGTGCAGTTCGAGCGCGGCTCCGTCGCGCTCGCGATCGCGACCGAGGAAGAAGCCCTCGCGCTCGCCGCGGGCGTGCACTGGGCCGCCGAGTTGCGCGAGCGCCTCGAGCTCTTCCGCCGAGCGCTGCGCACGCCCTCCGGCGGTCGCCTCGCGTCGCGCTAGCGGCCGAGCGCTCGCTCGAGTTCGCCGCTCGAGTTCGCCGCTCGAGTTCGCCGCTTTAGAGCTCGCCCGTCTTGCGACCCTTGGTGTACGTGCCGCTCGCGGAGCGATCGAGCACTCCGTCGCGCGTCCAGCGGCGGCAGGTGCCATGGCGCAGGTCGGCTCGGAACTCGACCTCGAGCTCGCTCTGGCCGTTGTCGTACCAGTAGCGGTAAATGCCCTCGCGCTTGCCTTCGACGAGCGTGCCCTCGAGCAGCTTGGTGCCGTTGTCGTGCCACGCGGTCTCCGGCCCGACGGCGACGCCGCGCTCGAACGTCCCGCGCCAGCGCAGGCCCCCCGAGGAGTAGAAGAAGCTCCATGCGCCCTCGCGCAGGCCGTTCGCGCGCGTCCCCTCGCCGCTCTTGGTGCCCTTGGAGTTCCACTCGGTCACGCGCCCGTCGCGCACCGCGCCAGAGTCGCGCGCGGCGGTGCGATCGGTGGCGGCGTCGAAGCTCGGCCAGCGCTCCTCGAACGAGCCCGGCTCCGCGCGCGGCGGCGCGTCCACGGGCGCGGGCTCATCCGTGCAGGCGCACAGGACGGCGAGCGCGAGCGCTGCGGCGGCGCGGGCGAGCGGCGACATGGTAGACGGAGCTTCTAGCGTCGGCGCGCGCTCCACCCAAGCCCCCAGGCTCCGCGATCAGCGCAGCCGCGGCGGATTCGCTCCGACGCCCGGTCCGTAGACGACGGCGTTGCAAAACAGCCGTCCCGTGGCCGGATGGAAGCCGCGGAAGCCCGGTTCGGAGGCGAACAGGATCACCTGCCCAAAGCCGCGCCGCTCGACGGTCGCGTAGGCACTTTCGGCGAGCCGCTCGCGCGCCTCGGGCCACAGCAGCCCCGAGAGTCGCAGGTCCGCCGCCGCGGACAGGCGCACCGCCGTCGTGGTGGGGGAGCGCGACCACAGGGACAGCGAGCCGTCGAAGAACACCGGCAACCGCGCGCTCGCCCCGACGGTCAGCCAGTGATCCTCGCGCACATGGGCGCGCAGCATGGCGCCCTGCGGCGCGAAGCGCTGGCGCCAGCGCTCTTCGCGCTCCGCGTCCGGATCCGCCGCGAGCGCGGCGTGGGTGAGGGTGCGCGCGGGGGTGGGCGCGGGGGTGGACTCGGCGGGCTTGGCCGCGCCCTCGCTCGCCGCGCCTGCACTCTCCGCCGCGCTCACGCCGTTCCACACCAGTTGCTCGTCGATCGAGATCGCGCGCGCGGCGTGCTCGCGCCGCGCGGCGAACAAGTACTCGGGCAGCTTCGCGAGCACGTCCTCGCGCCGACGCACGCTCGACAGCCCGAGCGACTCGCGCGCCAGCGCTCCCGCGCTGCTCCCGATGGCGACCAGCGTGCCGCCGCCCTCGACCCACGCGCGCAGCGCGGCGAGGTGCGGCTCGAGCACCGAGGCGATGCCCTCGGCGGGCGGAAGCACGAGCACGTTGTAGCGGCGCAGGTCGTAGCCGCCGAGGTCCTGCGCGTCGAGCAGCGACACCCTCAGGCCGAGCTCGAAGTCGAGCGTGTGCCACAACTGGCCGAAGGAGGTGTTCGCCACCGGAGCATTCGAGAGCATCGCGATGCGCGGGCGTTCGAGCAGCTCGAAGTGCTGACCGCCGAGGTCGTGTCCGTCGCCGGGAGCACGCGCGCTCGACGTCGCGTGCGCCGTCACGAGCGCGGCGCGCGCCGCGCGCTCCACCTGCGCGGCGGCATCGGCGCCATTCTCGTGGCCGCGCACGAGCAAGCTGCCGCGCGCGAAGCGGCGGCCAGCGCTTTCGAAGGCCTCGTCGGCGATGGAAACGACGAGGCCCGCCTGCAGCGCTCGCGCCGCGAACTTCACCGAGCCATCGTCCGTGCCATCGACGATCCAGCCGTAGGTCGGCGCTGCCCCCGCCGTGGGAACGAGGCCGCTCGCGCGAGCGCTCGGCGGGGACGAGCGTGGAGCGAGCTCGCGGTCGACCGACTTGGCCCACCAGCACTCGAGCCCGAATGCGTGCGGGAGGTTCCACGCCGTGCAGTCGTAGATCTTCGAGCCACCCTTCAGCTCCAGCTCGCGCCGTTCGCGTTCGAGGTCGGCCTTGGGGTAGCGCGTGTCGAACTCCAGATACGCCCGCACGAGTGGACCCTGCGGCTGCAGGGCGGAAATCACGGCGCACTCGCCCTCGACGAGCACGGCGTCGCTCGCTGCGGCGAACGCGTCGAGCGCGCCGCTGATGCGCAGGTCCGCGGTCGTCGCGTATTCGATGCCCTGCTCGGAGAGCAGTGCGAGCAGGCGCTCGAAGCGTTCCGAATGCGCACCGCGGCGCACGACGAACCACGGCCGCTCGAGGGTGCCGTCGCCGACGCAGGAGAGTCGGCGGAACTCCGCGTAGTGCTCGAGCGCGCTCGCGCGCGCGAGGGCGAGCGTGCGCAGGTTCGCGAGGCTCGCCGTCGCCTGATGGTGTGCGGCCGAGCGATAGGTCGCGATCTCGCCGCTCTCGAGCTCGACGGTCTGGCCGTCGTAGCGCGCCTGCTCGTAGAGGATGCCGATGGCGCCGTTCAAGCTCGCCCACGAATCGGTGTAGAACGGGCCCCAACCATCGGCCCACTCGCGCGTGTAGTAGCTCCAGCCGTGCGCATCGAAGGCCGCGGCGATGTCGGCGGCGTAGCGCGTCTGCCACTCGACGAGCGAGCGCGGCAGGTGCGGATTGAGCGGATCGGCCTGCGGATAGAAGAGGTAGCTGTCGTCGCGCCCCATCTCGTGCGCGTCGACGAACAGTTGCGGGTGGAAGCGCTGCACGGCCCGCCAGCGTGCGCGCGTCTCCGGCGTGCAGCCCGCGATCCAGTCGCGGTTCATGTCGAACAGGTAGTGATTGCCGCGCCCGTTGGGCCACCGGCCGTGCGAGAGCGCCTCCCCGTCGAGCACCGGCGTCGCTCCCGCGGCTTGCAGCAGCAGTGCGAGAAAGCGCTCGCGGCCGTCGGGGTTCTGCATCGGATCGATGACGATCACGAGCTCTTCGAGCAGCTCCGTCACGTCGCTCGACGTGCCCGCGATCAAGTGGTGCGCGAGCGCGAGCGCGCCATCGACGCCGCTCATCTCGTCGCCGTGGATCGAATAACCCAGCCATGCGACCGCCGGCGTGTCGGCCGCGATCGAAGCGGCCTCGCCCTGCTCGAGCGTGCGCGGATCGGCGAGCTTTCCGATGCGCGCGAGGATCGAGTCGAGCTCGCGCAGGTTCTTCTCGCTCGTCACGACGGCGTGCACGAGCTCGCGGCCCTCGTGCGTGTGGCCGTGCGTTTCGAGGCGCACGCGCGGCGACTGCGCGGCCCACGCGCGCCAGCACGCGAGCACCTGCGCGTGCGTCGCGGGCTGGTGGCCGACTTCGAAGCCGAGCATCGAGCGCGGCGTCGCGACGCGCTCGTCGTAGGTCGTGCCGGGGAAGAACTCGCCCACGTCGGGATGTTCGCTCCCAGCGGAGAGACGCACCGTGGCGTGCAGCGGATCGCGCGCGTCCTGTGCGCTCGGTGCTCTCGAGGTCTTGGCGCTGGCGCACCCGAGGAGTGTGACGAGGGCGGAGAGGACGAGGGCGATGGGTCGTGCACGCATGCGCGCAGTGTAGCCGCCCTCGCGCTACCATCCGCGCGGAGGAAACGGCGTGCGGCAAGCGGCGATGGTCGTGGCGGGAGAGCGGCGTTGGGGCGCGCGGCGCGAGCTGGTTCGCAGCCCGTGGGACCTCGCGCACGTGGGCGAGGTCGCGGTCGGCGAGGCACACGACATCGACGCCGCGATCGAGCGGGCCCACGCGGCGCGCGCGCAGCTGCGCGAGTGGCCCGTGCACGCGCGCGCGGCGCTCTTGCAGGCGACCGCGGAACGCATGCGCGCGCGCGCCGACGAGCTCGCGCGGCTGATCGCGCTCGAGTCCGGCAAGCCGATCGCGCTCGCGCGTCACGAGGTTGCGCGCGCCGCGCTGACCTTCGAGCTCTCCGCGGGCGAGGCGCGCACGTTCGGTGGCGCGACGTTTCCCGTCGATCTCGAGCCCCGCGGCGAAGGGCGATTGGGCTTCACCGTGCGCGTCTCGCGCGGCGTCGTCGCCGCGCTCGCGCCGTTCAATTTTCCGCTCAATCTGGTGGCGCACAAGCTCGCTCCGGCGCTCGCGGTCGGCTCCCCGGTGATCTTGAAGCCCGCTCCGCAGTGTCCGCTGACGGCGCTATGGCTCGTCGAGTGGCTGCTCGAGCTCGGCGCGCCGAGCGCGGCGCTCTCGGCGCTGCACTGCGCGCCGGAGGTCGCCGAGCGCATGGTGCGCGATGAGCGCGTCGCCGTGCTCTCGTTCACCGGCAGCGACCGTGTCGGCTGGCACTTGAAGTCGCTCGCCGGACGCAAGCAGGTGCTGCTCGAGCTCGGTGGCAATGCGCCGTGCATCGTCGATGCATCGGTCGATGTCGCGGCAATCGCGAAGTCCGTGGCGCTCGCGGCGTTCGCCCATGCGGGTCAAGTGTGCGTGAAGGCGCAGCGCGTTCTCGTGCACGAGTCGGTGCGCGCGGAATTCGAGCGCAACCTGCTCCAAGTCGCCCGCTCGCTGCCGTGTGGCGATCCGCTCGACGAGCGCACGCTCGTGGGCCCGATGATCGACGAGTCCGCGGCCCTGCGCATCTCGACGTGGATCGGCGAGGCGCGCGCGGGAGGCGCGCGCGTGCTGTGCGGCGGCGCGCGCACTGGACGGCTCGTGGAGCCGACCGTGCTCGCCGATGTTGCGCCGCACGCGCGCGTGTGCACGGAGGAGATCTTCGGCCCCGTCGCGACGCTCGAGTCTTGGCGCGACTTCGACGACGCTCTCGAGCGCTGCAACGCGACGCGCTACGGACTGCAAGTGGGTCTGTTCACGCGCGACCTCGGCCGAGCGTTGCAGGCCGTGCGCACGCTCGAGTACGGCGGCGTGATCGTCAACGACACCAGTGCCTTTCGCATCGACTCCATGCCCTACGGCGGAACCAAGGCCTCGGGGATCGGCCGCGAGGGGCCGCGCAGCGCGATGGAGGAGCTCACCGAGCCGCGCACCGTCGTGCTGCGCCCCGCTCCCTGAGCGTCGACGACGACGGGGAGTCCGGCGAGGTGCAATACACTCCGCGCCGTACACTCCGCGCCGTACACTCCGCGCCGTACACTTCGCCGGTGCGCGGGCCATTAGCTCAGTCGGTCAGAGCTGGCGACTCATAATCGCTTGGTCGCAGGTTCGAATCCTGCATGGCCCACCCTTCCCGATGTCGGGGCGATCCCGCCTCGCTCGCGGCGTCCGAGGGTCGGCTCGCGGTCCGCGTCGGAGCCTCGGGCGCGCCGCGAGTGCGCACGCGCCGACGGCGGAGCGGGAACTTCCGTCCCTCTCGTGGAAGCGCGCGCGGGAGCTTGGCATAAGGTCCGCGCGCGGCCGAGCCGATCCGCGCACTCTCTGGCACACCCGATGACAGATCCGAACACCGCCGCGTCGTCCACTCCGCCCGTCAAGCCGCCCAACATCGTGCGGCGGCTCTACAACTGGGTGCTCTCGTGGGCGCAGACACCCTACGGCACGCCCGCTCTGTTCGTGATCTCGTTCGTCGAGAGCTCGTTCTTCCCGATCCCGCCCGACGTGCTGCAGATCGCGCTGTCCGTCGCGCGCCCGAGGCGCGCCTTCTTCTACGCCGCGGTTTCCGTGGTGGCCTCCGTGCTCGGCGGACTCCTCGGCTGGTGGATCGGCTCGACGCTGTGGGATTCGGTGTCGGCCTTCTTCTTCGAATACGTGCCGGGCTTCACCGAGCAGAACTACGCGCTCGTCGAGGCCAAGTACAAGGAGCACGCCTTCCTCGCCATCTTCACGGCCGCCTTCACGCCGATTCCCTACAAGGTGTTCACGATCGCCTCGGGCGTGTTCCACGTCGCGCTCTCGACGCTCATCTGCGCCTCGATCCTCGGCCGCGGAGGACGCTTCTTCCTCGTCGCCAGCGCGATCTTCTTCTTCGGTCCGACGGTCAAGACGTGGCTCGAGAAGTACTTCGAGCTCGCGACGCTGGTCTTGCTCGTCATCGGCGCGCTCGGCTTCGTCGCCGTGAAGTACATGCTCTGAGCTCCTTCGTGCGTGCGTGCGGCGGTTGCGGGCGCTACACCATGAGCGCATGAGCCTGCCCCTCCTCGCGCTCTCGTTTCTCGCGTTGCTCTGCGCCGGATACGCGCTCTACGGGCGCTTTCTCGCGCGTCGCCTCGGGCTCGACGACGCCCGCGTCACGCCCGCGCACGCGCGCGCGGACGGAGTCGACTACGTCGCGACGCCGCGCTTCTACCTGTTCGCGCAGCACTTTTCCGCCATCGCCGCCGCCGGTCCCATCGCGGGGCCGATCCTCGCCTGCCAGCAGTTCGGCTGGTTGCCGTGCCTCTTGTGGATCGGCTTGGGAGTGGTGTTCATCGGCGCGATGCACGACTTCTCGAGCCTCGTCGCGAGCCTGCGCCACGAAGGCTGTTCGATCGCCGAGATCGCGCGCACGCGTCTGGGCACGCCCGCCGGTCGCGCGTTCATGGCGTTCATCTGGCTCTCGCTGATCTACGTGATCGTCGCCTTCGCCGACATCACCGCGGGGAGTTTCGTCAGCGGCACGGAAGAGCTCGAGGGAACGGGCGTGGCGTTCAATGCCGGCGGCGCGGTCGCGGCAGCGAGCGTGATGTACCTGCTGCTCGCGTTGGTGATGGGCGCGGTGTCGAAGCTCCTCGCGCCGCCGCTGTGGTTGATGACGCTGCTGTTCGTGCCCGCGACGTTCGCCCTCTCGTGGCTGGGCACCGAACTCTCGACGTGGCTGGTGTTCGACGCGCGCACGTGGGGGCTGGTGATCCTCGGCTATTGCCTCGTCGCGTCGGTCACGCCGGTCTGGGCGTTGCTCCAACCGCGCGGCTACCTCGGCGGGTTCGTGCTCTACAGCGCGCTCGCCATCGGCGTGTTCGGCGTGCTGTTTGGCGGCTACGAGCTGCAGCAACCGGCCTTCACGAGCTTCGACACGGGCAAGGCGGGCGGCCAGCTGTTTCCGTTCCTGTTCGTCACGATCGCCTGCGGGGCGTGCTCGGGCTTCCACGGGCTGGTGTGCAGCGGCACGACCTCCAAGCAGATCGACCGCGAGTCCCACGCGCACATGGTCGGCTACGGCGCGATGCTCGCCGAGGCGTTCGTGGCGCTGATCGCGCTCGTCACGGTGGCGATCTGTTCCAGCGAGCAACTCGCGGGCAAGAAGCCGGGCGCGATCTATGGGCAGGGCATCGGCGAGTTCCTCACGCTGCTGATCGGCAAGGAGAACCGCACCTTCGCCATCACCTTCGGAGCGATGGCGTTCTCGACCTTCGTGTTCGACACGCTCGATGTCGCCACGCGATTGGGACGCTACCTCGTGCAGGAGCTGCTCGGTCTCAAGGGCGCGCGGGGAGCCGCGCTCGGCACGCTCGCGACGCTCGTCCCGGCCGCACTGTTCCTCTACACCAGCGAAGGCGGGGCTTACATGCGGTTTTGGAGCGTGTTCGGAGCCTCGAACCAACTGCTCGCCGGGCTCACGCTGCTCTCGATCGCGGTCTGGCTGCGCAAGGAAGGTCGCGGCAACCTGTTCGTGGTGATTCCGCTCGCGTTCCTGCTCGTCGTGACCCTGTGGGCGCTCACTTCGCAGGCCAGCGCGAGCTTCGCCGCGAGCCAAGGCTGGGACGCGGCGCGCGCGAACGGCGTGGTGGCGCTCGTGCTGGTCGGACTGGCGCTGTTCCTGATCGTGCGCGCAGTCTCGGAGCTGCGCCGCGCGGGTGTCGCACGCCGCTAGCGTTCCTCGACTTCGAATCCGCCGCCGGTGCCGGGCAGGAGCGCGTGAACGCGCTCGCGCAGATGCCGCGGCAGGCGTCGGTCGAGCGCGCGCTCGATCTGATGCGGCTGGTAGCGCGACGAGAAGTGCGTGAACAGCAGCGCCTCGTTCTCGAACAGATCCGCGCGCTCCGCGATCTCGTCCAAGTGCACGTGGCCCTTCGAGCGCGCCTTCTCGACGCTCACGCGCTCGTCGACGAAGGTCACCTCGATCACCAAGAGCCGCGCCTTGCGCACGACTTCCTCGCGCTCGACGACCTCGCACAGAGTGTCGCCCGTGAACGCGACTTCGGGAATTTCGGTCCAGTCGTACAGCTCGTCGCCGAGCTGTTGCGCGAGCTCGCGCAGCGCATGGCTCGAGTGCCCGAGGTAGCCCTGCTTGAGCTTGCGCTGGCGCCGCCACAGCCCATAGCCCTGACACGGCACGCGGTGGGGGGAGCGGAACGGGCGGGCGAACAGCGTGCAGGGAAGCTCGAGATCCTCGCCGAGTCCGAGCGGGGTGAGCGTGTGTCGCATCGCGCCTCGGTCGAGCCTGCGCCACGCCTCGAACAGCGTCACGAAGTCCTCCGCGTTCTCCCGCGGTACGACGTAGTTTGGTGGCGGCATGTTGCGCAGCTCGCGCGTCGACGCATGCCACGCCACGCCGCCCATGTGATCCATGTGCGCATGCGTGAACAGCACCGTCGGCCGCAGCACCGCGTCGTCCGGGCAGCGCCCGAGGTCGAAGCACAGCTTCAACTCCGGAAAATCGATGCACGTCTCGACCCCTCCGATCGAGATCCCCGCCACCAGATGCCCCGCCAGCCTCGGCATGCTGCGCAGGCTAGCAGGGTCGCCGTCACGGCCGTCGACGGTGGTGCAAGGCGCGCTGGGGGATCGGAACCTCGCGGCAGGTGCGCGGTTCGTACCATGGTCAGCCGTACACCCCCCCCGGCCCCTCAAGCGGGCCATCCCACGAGGAGAAAAGTCCGATGAACGTCCGCAACTGGTCTGTCGCCGCGCTCGGCCTTGCCGCCGTCGCGCTGGTCGAGCTCCGCACCGACTACGCCGCCGAGCGCAGCCTCACCTACACGAGCTCCATGGAAATGGAGGTGGAGACCACTTCGATGCGCATGGAGCGCGACGGGCAGCCCATCGAGATGCCCGGTGGGGGCGGTGGCATGGGCATGAGCGAGTCGAGCGAGGTCACGTGGACCGACACGGTGATCGAGCACAAGGACGGCGCGCCGACCAAGCTCAAGCGCGTGTTCGGCGCGCTCGAGGGCTCGACGACCATGAGCTTTGGCGGCGAGGATCAGACGCGCGAGCGCAAGGGCGCGCTCGATGGCGTGACGCTCGAGCTGAGCCTCGACGAGGAGGGCAAGGTCGTCGCCGAGGTCAAGGACGGCGATGCACCGGGCGAAGCTCTCGTCGGTCATCACCTGACGCTGGCGCTCGACGCCTTCCTCCCCGAGGGCGATGTCGCGGACGGCGACAGTTGGGAGCTCGAGAAGGAGACGATCCGCCGCGGCCTCGGCCTCGATCTCGCGACCGTGCTGTTCCAGCCGCCGCAGGATGGCGGTGGCGGCAGTGGCGGCGGTGAAGGCGGCTCTCGCCGCGGTCCGCGCGGTCCCCGTGGCGGCATGGCGGGCGCCGTGCTGATGCAGGCCGAGCTCGAGGGCAAGGCCACGCTGTCGGAGGACGTCGAAGAGGTCGACGGCCAGAGCTTGCGCGTGATCAAGCTCGAGATCACGGCCTCGGGCAGCATGGAAGATCCGGGCATGGGCGGCGGCGGCCGCGGCCGCGGACGCGCCTTCGAACCCGCGAGCCCGACGCTCGTCGAGACGACGTACTCGATCGAACTCGAGGGCCAGTTGCTCTTCGACCCCCAGGCCAAGCTGCCCTCCTCGCTCTCGATCGACGGCACGTTCAAGGTCGAGTCGCGCCGCGAGGGCGAATTCCAAGGCACCTCGTTCAAGAGCGAGTCGACCCAAGAAGGCGACATCAAGTTCAGCGCGACCGTCACCACGGGCTGAACGCCGACGTCGATCGGCGCGCCACCGGCGTCGCGGGGAACTCCCTCGCGGCGCCGGTGCGCGTTTCAGGAACTCTCCGGCGGCGCGAGCAGGCGGCGCTTGCCGTCGTGGGAGAGCGTGACGGTCTCGCGGCCCCAAGGCGCGCTCGCGTCGTGCTCGCGGTCCCACAACTGGCAGGTCACCTGCCGATGGCGCTGGTCGAGCGCTTCGCAGTAGTTCGTGAATTTGCAGCGCCGCACGCTCGCGCCGCGGCCCTGCTCGACCTTGCGCCACCAGTCAGGATCCGCGAGCGACTGGCGCGCGGCGGCGACGAAGTCGCACGTGCCATCGGAGAGCGCGCGCTCGGCGAGCTCGAAGGTGGCGATTCCTCCGGCGCCGATGAC
>Ga0194120_10007167_pt1 | contig 15386 bp, 11 predicted proteins | sample TA2MahCa65mmetaG_FD_148642 | JGI IMG/M metagenome (GOLD analysis project Ga0194120, IMG submission 148642) | Freshwater microbial communities from Lake Tanganyika, Tanzania - TA2015019 Mahale Deep Cast 65m | ecosystem: Environmental > Aquatic > Freshwater > Lake | place: Tanzania: Lake... | reverse complement strand
GGTCCCGTCTTGGAAATGTCCGAGTAAGCCCGCAGCTCGCCCGAGTGGCTGTAGAAGGCGAGGTCGTGCGGACTTCCGTGAGGAAGTTGCTGAAACGGCGCGAGCGGAAGAGCGGCGCGGTCGTAGAGGTCCCAGTATTTCTTCGGCGCGATGAAGGGCAGGTGCGGCTTCACAAAACCGACCGCGAGGAAGAAGGGCTGTTCCCTTCTGGCAAACTCCCGAATGCGTTTCGCGGCCGTGTGGGCCACACCGCCATCGTGGTAGGCGTTATCCGGGATGTCGCAAGCCTCCGTCGCGGGGCCTGCGGCTGGCTTGTCTTGCTTTAAGGCCTCGGCCAGCCGGGCTTTCGTCGCGGGATCCTGATAACCGCCCGGCGCGGGCTTTTCCCCGGGAGCCATTTCCCAAGGACCGTAAGGCACGGTCCACGAGGCCGCGTCGTGCCCTTGATCCACGGTGCGACCATCAAAGACCTTGTGCAGCGGATGCGTGATGTAGCCGTGATTCTTGAATTGCTGCGGCAGCGTCACCACCTTGGGCAGACGCGTGCGGAGGAGGTCCTGCGACTGATCCGGATTGAGATACACGCCGGTGCTGTCCGGTCGCAAACCGGTGAGCAGGCTGAGTCGAGTCGGCGCGCAGAACGCCACCTGACAATAGTTCGCCGTGAAGACCGTCCCCTTCGCTGCCAGCCGGTCGAGGTTCGGCGACTGGATCCAGCACGTGCCGTAACAGCCGAGCAGGGGCTTGAGGTCATCGGAGACGATGAAGAGGACGTTGGGCTTTTGTTTTGGCGCATCGGCGGCGCAAATCGCGGTCAGCGGCGCGAGCAGCAGGGTGGTGAGGAGTGTGAAGATGTGTTTCATTAGCTTCTCTCTCGGCTGGGCGGTGCTGCGAACTGGGATGCCGCTGTGGTTGAAGCGGCGTCGGGACGTCTGGCGACGAGGCACAAGGCGGGCAGAAGCGCTGCGGCGTACACCAGACTGGTGGTCGTGTAGAGCACCGTTCCGCCAAACGTGCCGGACGACGGCATGATCGACCCGCCGGCTAAGAGGCCGCTCATCCAGCCCGCCGCGCCGAGAACTGTCCACGCCAGGCCGATCAGGAATCTCGGATGGACGCGAAAGCAAAATGCCTGAGCCAAACTGACCGTGAATCCAATGGCGGCGATGAAGACCCACATGAAGAGGAAAGATGCGAAGAAGCCCATGACGCTCGCGGCCACCCACCACCATGGCCGGATCCAGACTCGCAGCATACGAGCCTGGAACAGTCCGAATGCAACAGGCAGGCTGAAGAACGCCACGCCCTCACCTTTCTCTCCGGCCGCCGCCGACAAGCACAGCCACAGCAGCCCGGCCAAAGTCGCATGGCCGGTAATCCATGCCACGACGAAGTAATGTTTCACGGTTGGTTCAACCCTTTACCCTTGAGGTTATTCGCGACCTGCAGCACAGCCAGCAACGCGAGCAGCAGGGTGGTGAGGAGGGTGAGCGTGGGTTTCATGGGGTCAGTCGCGAGTGGTCAGGGTTTAGCTACGAAGGAAGAGGCTGATGCTCCGGCGGAGAAACGGAACGCGTTCCTGCCCTTTGCCAGACCCGCAAAGGGGCCGGGCACGGCGGCTCCGGCTCGAGGTTCGCGGGGCTGGCCGGCGATGTCGGTGTCGAGGTCGTAGGGTTTGCCGTCGCGGCCTTCCATGCGTTGCTTCACCAGCGGGAACTCGCCGAGGCTTGCGGAGGTGATGAGATCGCACCTGGGCAGTTGCGCGAACGCTTCGTCGGTGAGGTGGAACTCGAACACGACGCCGTCAGGTGTGTCGGTGTTTGTGAACTTCATCGCCTGCAGCGCGGTCGCGTCGAACCTGGCGTTGCCGGCCGTGTCGGTCGCGCTGTCCTGGTCGCTGAATGGGCCGATGTAGAGGTTGTTCTTGTCGATGTAGCGCTGGTTGGCTTTGTCGTTGGCGGGTGCCGCCTCCAGCTTCGCGAGATACTTCAGCGAGTGCGGCTGGTAGTAGGGAACCATGCGCGAGGGATCGTTGAAATGCTGCAGCCGTCCTTCGAGTACGAGGTTGTGCGCGGCGACCTGGTGGAGGGAGCCGAGTTCGTTGTTATACGGACCCAACGGGTGCTTCAGGAGGATGTTGTTGTCCACGACGATGGGGCCAACGTTGGCCTCCAGATACAGCGGGAAGCATTTCGGGCTGCTCTTCGCCGGATCGCTGATGTCGTAGATGATGTTGCCGCTGACCCGCGTGCCCTGGCAGGCGAAGTCGAGCCACAGGCCGAAGTTCTGGCCCGCTTCCTTGCCGCAAAGGACCCGGCGGATGATGTTGTGCCGGATCACGGTGTCGATGGCCCAGTGCAGCTTGATGCCCGCCGTCTCGGCCCCGCCGACATTCCGCTCCACATTGATGTCCTGGATGAGATTGCCCTCGATCACCGAGGAATGACCGTTGATCATGCCGATGATGCCCGCCTGGCCACAGCGCTCGATGGTGTTTCGGCGGACGACGTGATGACCGCTGGCGTTGAAGTCGGGCGCGGTGCCTTTCGCATCCTGCGTGGCGGACTTCGGGCCATACCAACTCTCCGGCCCGGTGGCCAACGCGATGCCCGAGCAGGCGGAATCCGAAATCGTGCACCCCTCGATGACCCAGCCCTGGCCAGCGAACGCGGTGATGATGCCCTGCTGAGGGTGAATCGGGCCGCTGCCCTGCGGAGCCGCCTGCTTCATGGTCAAGCCGACGATGGAGATGAAGTTCAGCACCTTGTCGCCGGGATGAAAGCACGCATCGCGCACATTGACCTCGGCCACCGCCTGGTTCGGGTCGGCATCGAAGCGGGCGTGGATGACCGTGGCTCCCTTTTCCTGCGCCGCAAACCACGTCTTCGGCGTGCTCCGCACCTCCGCCAACGACTGCCGCCCGCTGAGCGGCACACCATCCAGATACACCATGCCCAGCGACCACTGCTTGCCCGGATTCGTGATCCAAAGCCCGGCCAGCTTGGTCGCAAAGGGATTGTAGGGTGAGGAATCAAAGAGAGTCGCTGGCAGCTCCGCCTTCCAAACCCCGCCGCCCTCATCCACCCAGCCCGTGACGCGCTCCGAGCCTTTGATCACCGCCTTCTCATCGCCGTAGTTGCGATACGTGATACGCACCTGCTCCGAGGTGCCGCCGCGCGGCGGCACGATCTTCTCGCGATACTCCCCACCACGAATGAGACAAGTGTCACCGGACTGCATGACGTCCGCGGCCTTCTGGATGCGGCGAAAAGGTGCCTGCACGGAGAGTCCATCATTCGAGTCCTTGCCATCCGTGGCGACGTAGTAAGTCCGCTCGGCGGCATGCAGCGCGGCCAGCGGCGTGAGCAGCAGGGCGGTGAGGAGGAAGAGGATGGGTTTCATTTGGTCTTCGTTGCTTCCTCGGTTTTCTTCCCCGCGTCCGTTTCAAGTCGCTCCACCGTCACGTAGTAGGCACCGGCGATCTCCTTGCCAGACGGATCAAGCAACCACGTCTGCATCGTTGTGCCTCCGGCGGGCAACACGAGCGTGAAGCGCACCTGAGACGCATTGGCGGCGGCCCGCGCTTCGACCCGCTGATCACCCACCCGCAGGCGGGCCGCGGCCACGTCGAATGCCGGTCCGGCCAACATCACACCATCCGTCACCCGCGTTTCCGTCACGGCCGCAGTAAGACTCAGGCCCGACTCCGCGGGAAAACGCCGAAGCTCGAACGTGTAGGTGCCGGCCCGCTCCACTTCGAGATGCCACGCGCCGTTCTTGCGTTCACCGCGCCGCACCTGCGCCTGTTGGTCCACGAACACGTCCGCCCACTCGCACGCCGTGAGCGTCACGGGATTCTGGCGGTCATCACCGATCACCGAGGGCTGGAAGTCATTGCAGACGTCTTTCACGCCCGCCCACCATGCATCGAGATGCGAGCGCATCTTCGCCGCCACGTCGGGATATTGCGCGATCACGTTGCGTTCCTGCATCGGGTCGGCATCGAGATCGTAAAGTTCGCGATCCTCCAGCAACCGCCAGCGCTTCCACAATACGCACGCTCCTTCACGTTTCGGCACGGCGGGGTTCCTGGCCGTTGTGGCGTTGTTGTCGAATGGCATCCGGCTGTAGTTGATGACGAGCATGCGTTCGGGCGGGGGCTCTGCGGCGCCGCGCAGCACGGATCCGAGGCTGATGCCGTCAAACTTCACCGGTGCGGCCGGTTTCACTGCACAGAGGTCGAGCAGCGTCGGCAGCACATCCTGCACCTGCGTCAGCCCGGCGACACCTCCCGGCGCGCGCAGCTTTCCCGCCGGCCAGCGCACGAAGAGCGGCACGCGATGTCCACCCTCCCACAGCGTGGTCTTCTTTCCCTTCATGCCGGCGTTGAAGTAATCCGGTCCGAACGTGCTGCCGTTGTCCGTGAGAAACAACACGATGGTGTTGTCGCGCACACCGGCGTCGCGGAGCGCTGCCTCCAGACGGCCCACGTTCTCGTCAATGTTCGCCAACATCGCCAGGTAGCTCACGAGATCGGCGGCCTTTTGCGGCGGCAGGTTCGGTAGCGACGCCTTCACGCGGTCGAAGTCCGCCTGCGCGGCCTTGCGATAGGCTTCGGGGACGAAATGAGGCGAGTGTGGTGCGGCCGTCGGCAGGTAGCAGAGAAACGGTTTCCCCGCCGCCGCCTGCTGCTTCATCCACGCGATGGCCTCGCGGAAAAACACGTCGGTGGTGTAGCCGGAGCAACGTCGCCGCGCGCCGTTGTGGACGTAGGTGTCATCGAAGTAATCGTTCTCCCAGAAATCCGGCACGGCACCGATGTGCGAGGAAGGAAACCACAGCGCCTCACCGAACCCGCGGTCTTCCGGGCGGTAGGGAAACGTGTCGCCAAGATGCCATTTGCCGAAGATGCCCGTCGCGTAACCGGCGGCGCCGAAGAGCTGCGGCATCGTAGGCAGGTCGCGGCGCAGGAGCGAGCGACCGCTGCTCACGTTCATCGCACCGTTGCGCAGCGCATCCACGCCGGTCATCAACTGCCCGCGCGTCGGCGTGCACATTGGCGCCACGTGAAAATCCGTGAACCGCACGCTCTCGCCGTGAAGCCGGTCGAGGTTCGGCGTCTTGAGCACCGGGTTGCCGTGCGCAGACAACTCCCCGTAGCCCTGATCGTCGGTCATCAAGATCAGCACGTTCGCCTTTTGCTCCGGCGCACCCGCGGCGTGCAGCGCGGCCAGCGGCGCGAGCAGCAGGGCGGTGAGGAGTGTGAGCGTGTGTTTCATTTCGTTGGCGTGATTTTGAGGTTGGCGATGACACCGTAGCCATTGCACCAAAGCCCGACGGAGCCTCCGGTGCGCTCGCTTAGTTCGCTAACCACCAAGGACGGTGCTTCGGCACCATTGACATAAACCGTGACCTGCCGCTGTTTCACCACAATCCTGGCGTGAAACCAAGCGTCCCCATCGGGTGCCGGGTCGATGGGCTTCTCGAACTGACCGGGCTTCTCTTTTCTGAGCCTCTGCCAGGGCCATTTGGGTTCTGAGACGTATTGGACGGCGTGTGACTTCTTATCGGGTTCGGCGGCTCTAAAGTTGAACGGCCTGAAATACACCGCATCGTGGGTTTTGGAGTCCACGACCCGGAAGGCCACTCCAATAAAGCAGCTCTGCGGCGGAGCACTCTTGCCCTTGGCATCGAACTCGATTGTGCCGTCCGTGAAATCGAATCCGTCGAGCCAGACGACGTTCAGTCCCGGTTTGTCGAACTCAACGGCCGCTGCGGTGTCCTTCTGCGCGGCTTTCGCAGCATTGATGCTACCTTTCCATCCCTTGCCCTCGGGTGCGGCCTTTAGGTCCGGCGTGAGGGCCTCGGCGGCATGCAGCGCGGCCAGCGGCGCGAGCAGCAGGGCGGTGAGGAGTGTGAGGGTGTGTTTCATAGCGTGGGGTGCGAAGAGTTACGGCTGTTGCATCAGCTCGCTGGTGGTAATGAGATGAATGAGTTCACAGAGTGTGTAACCTTTTGCTTTCCAGTCGGATTGCAGGCGCCTGAGTGCGGGTTGGTCGGCGAATCCGAGCGGGCGGCCGAGGGCGTAGGTGAGGAGACGGTGGGCGAGGTTGTGCGCGAGGAGGTCGGGGTGCTGCACGAGGTAGGCGCGGATGTCGGCAGGGCTGTTGATGGGCTGGCCGCGATACTCGCCGGTGGTTTCGATGGCCGCGCCATTCGGGTAGGCGCTGCGGAAGTGGCCGATGGGATCGTAGGCTTCGAGAGCGTAACCGAGCGGATCGATCTTCGCGTGGCAGTCGGCACAGGCCTGCACGCTGCGATGCTTCTCCAACTGCTGCCGGATGGTGGTTGCACCGCGGATGTCGGGCTCGATCGGCGGCACGTCCGGCGGCGGCGGGTTGGGCGGCGTGCCGAAGACCTTTTCGAGCAACCAGACGCCACGCTTCACCGGGGAGGTCTCCACGCCGTTGGCGGTGATGGTGAGGATGCTGGCGTGACCAAGCAAGCCACGCCGGGAGGAGTCCGGCGGCAAGGCGACGCGCCGCACGTGGTCGCCGGCGATGGCGGGAAGCCCGTAGAGCCGCGCCAGCCCAGCATTGACATACGTGAAGTCCGCATCGACGAGCTTGGTGACCGGTTGGTTCGTGCGGACGAGTTCAGCGACGAAACGCCACGTTTCCTCTTTCATCGCAGGCTCGAGGCGGTCAATGTGGTAGGCGGGAAAGGTCTCCTTGGCAGGCGGCATGGTGCCAAGCGCGTTCAAGCCAAGCCACTGCTCCGTGAAGAGTCGTAGAAAGCGGTCGCCTCGCGGGGAATCGAGCATCCGGTCGGTTTCGCGACGGAGAGACGCGGCATCGATCTTGTCTTTGGTTGCGAGAGCGCGCAAGGCATCATCCGGTGGACCGGCGGTGAGAAAGTAGGAGAGACGGGTAGCGAGTTGCATCGGCGTGATGGTCTTCTCCTTGGTATCCGGCTCGGTGAGGAACAGGAATTCGGATGAGCAAAGCAATGCCTTGAAGGCAGGCCGAGCGGCGTCGGCGTAGCGTGTCTTTCCATCAAGGCGTTTTTGCACGGCGCTCACATACGGGGTGATGTCTTCCTTGCTCACGTCGCGGCGGAAGAGGCGGCTGGCAAGACCTTGCAACTCGGTTTGTAGGCGGGTGGCGTCGATATGTTGTTCATCGGGCGAGATCTTCGCGAAGAGCAGTGAACGGGAGGGATGCGGTTTGCCGTCGCGCAGCGGGCCGGTGACCTGCCAGTACTGCACGCGGATCTCGGGGCCCTTGTAGAGGTGCTGGTAGAGTTTGTCGCGCTCGGCACGCAGGGCGAGATTTTCCCAGACGTGCTTTTCGATCTTCGGCACACTGGGGTCGTATTTGTAGAGCTTGGTGGAGACGAACTGCCCGCGAGTTCCCTTGGGCGGGCCATCGACCCAGGAGAGGTAAGGCACGGTTCCGCGATCCAGCCAGATGCGGGTGCGGACGGTGGTGTAGCGTTCGTCGGGCAGCTCGGTGGCATGAATGATGTTCGGCGGGATGAGCCGCCAGCCATTGCCCTGCATGCCTTCGCCTTGCCGGCCGATGCCGAGTTGCATCGGCCTCGACTCGTCATAGTAGGACTTCAGGTCTTTGAAATACGGTGCCAAGCCGCCGAACATGAGGTCCTTGCCATACGGATGATGACGGTTCGCGGCGGTGGCTTCGACCTCGACATCATACCAACCGGAATGCGGCACGCCGGTGTCGCCCAGTTTGCTGAGGAAGAGTTTGCTGTCGAAGATGAGTTCCTGATTCCGCAGGCCGTGGCTGAGATGGATGTAGGCGGGGCCTTTGGCCTTCTCCTCGCTGATGACGCCGAGGCCGAAGGCGTCGTTGAGCGGGCGCATGCTCTCCGCGCTGTCCTTCCATTGCGTCACCTCCGGTTTACCATTCACCTCGGCAAGATCAAAGGCGTGATCGAGCACCGCATCGGCGGCTTTGAGATACTGCTCCAGGTGATGTCGCGACGTGCGCAAGGCGGAGCCGATGTTGCGAAAGCCTTCCAGTTCCTCGTCGCCGGGGAAGCTCGTGGTGGGATCGAAATCCCCCTGAAACCCAAAGAGATCCTGAATGGTGTGGAGATACTCCGCGCGGCTCAGACGACGATGCACCACGCTGCCGCCACGGGTGCGGGCGGCGGATTGGGCCAGTGTGAGCTGCTCCTCAATCCACCCGAGTAATGCGCGGCGTTCCTCGTCGGTCGGTTGCTTGCGTTTCGCAGGCGGCATCTCGCCAAGCTGAAGCTGATGCTGCACCTCCTGCCAACGTTCCGCGATGGCGTGGTCCGTGCCGATCTTCAAAGGCAAGTCATCCAGCCGACGATCGCCCTTCCGAGTCTTGTCGTTGTGGCAGTCCACGCAGTATCGCGTGAGGAACTCATTCGGTTTGAGCGGGACCGAATCCGCCGCGTGAAGTCTGGGACAATGAAAAACTGCGGCAAGGACTAGAACTAGGCAGCATAACGACGGCATCCAGGCAACGACCCGGCGATGAGGAAGATAAACTCGCTTCATGCTACACCAGCCATTCATTGAGGTTGCCGGTACTCGAGCCGAACTTATCGCGCTTGATGCCCATTTGTTGAAGCAGTGTGACGAAGAGATTGCACAGCGGGGTTTGCTTTCGGGCCTGCTTGGGAAAGAACAGATGCCGCCCGTGCTTGAAGCCGCCGCCAGCGAGCACCACAGGCAGATTCGTGTTCGCGTGCGAACTGGCGTTGCCCATGCCGCTGCCGAAGACCACGGTCGTGTTGTCCAGCAGGGTGCCGCCGCCGATGTCCTTCATGCCGCCGAGCCGTTCCAGGAAGTGATCCAGCTCCGCCATCAGCGCGGACTCGATGATGTGCAGTTGCCGCAGTTTCTCGGCGTCCTGGCCGGTGTGCGAGAGATCGTGATAGCCGCGATTGATGCCAGGGATGTTCGTGACGGGCAATCCCCCGCCGATGTTCAGCGTGATGATGCGCGTGGCATCGGCCTGCAGCGCCAGCGCGGCAAGATCGTAGTTCGCCCGCACCTTGTCCATGCAGCCTTCGCTCTTCCACTCGGGCTTTTTGCCGTCCGTCGTTGGCAGCGGCTTGTCCAGCCAAGCCATGTTCGTGGCATTCGCTCGCTCGAAGTCTCGCAGCGCGCCTATGAACTCCTCCATTTTCTCGCGATCCCAACGATCGAGTTGCGGCGCCACACGTTTGGCATCCTGCGAGATGAGCGCGAGCACGGATTCGTTTTCGGACAATTCGGCCCGTCGCTTCGCTGCAGCGGCTTGGCGTTGCGGTTTGAACAGCAGGTCAAACGCCGCGCCGGGATCCTCCAGCTTCGGGACCGCGATGCCCGAGCGCGTCCAAGAGATCGCATCGCCGCCGCCAACTCCGAGGCAGAGCGAGGGAAACCGCGTCAGCCCGCCGAGATGCTCCTCTGCCAGTTGATCGAGTGTCACGCAGCCATCCGTGAAGCCCGCCGCCTGCTCGCGCCGCACGCCGCTTAGAAACGCATGCACGCCATAGTGCCCACCCTGCACGCCCGGATGCTCCAGTTGCGAGAAGACAGTCAGCTTCTTCTGCCAGCGTTCCAACGGCTTGAGCAACGGCGTGAGTTCCAGCTCCGGCCCTTGGTTCGTCGGGAAAAAGGACTCCGGCCGAAACCCGAAGTCGAGCCCGACGCACACCAACCGCCGCGGAGCCTTTGATGCCTCCGCGCCATGCAGCGCGAGGTTGGAGAACCAGGGAAAGGTCAGCGCAGTGCTGCCGAGGGTGAGGAGAAAATTTCTTCGGTTCATGATGGTTTGTGGGTTCATTCAAAAATCGTTGCCGCGATATGACCTTGGGGGTTGTCTTTGGTGGCCCAGTAATACGTAACCACGAGTTGGTTTTGATGGTTCGTCACCAGCCGGGGATAGCCCATATCCGAACTGTTGTCCTTGCCTCGTTGAAAATCGTCACGCAACACCCGTTCGTCGCCCCAGGTTTTACCTCCATCGGAACTAAGACGTATCATGATCCTGGCCGTCCTTCGGTCTCCATAGGCACAAGCGATCCTACCGTCTTTCAGCGCCACCAAGGCCGGAGGATTTCCGTTCTGCTCCTTGCCGCCGGTTTCTCCGACGCGGCTCAGGAAGCTCCACGTCCTGCCATTGTCGGCGGAACCATAAGCATCCACATGTCCGGCCATAAGCCCCTCGCCCTTGGCGTCCCGTTCCACCCGGTTGGCACGCACGGTGGCCACGATGGAACCATCCTTCAGACGGCATACCGCAGGCATGACGGCGCGGAAGGAACCGCTGAGCGGCGCGATCCAGGAGACAAAGTGGAAGGACTTCCCGCCATCGGTGGTTTCGGCGACATAGGCTTTGTCCCACTGAGCCACCCACTGGGAGGGTTTGCCGCCATCGATCGAGCCGGTGGCTTGTCCCTTCACCTTTTTGAAATCCCTCGGGCGGGCGGCCATGAAGATCAGACAGGACTCGGGACCGGTCACCAGATAGCCGGTTCGGGAGGTGCACTCCGTGCCGGCAAGATTCGGGTCTTCCATCAGACTGTTGAAACGATAAGGGCCACGCCAGTGCTTGCCCTTGTCGTCCGACACAAAGAAGGAGCCCACCTTGTCAGTCGAACCATGATAGGCATTGCCCATCACCCGCATCGCAAAACCTGGGGCTTCAAAATTGATCTCTCCCGGCGAAGCGACGGGCTGAGCGCTATTCCCAACAAAATTGGACGGTTCTTCCGTGCTCCATGTCGTTCCGCCGTCGGTGCTTCGAGCCAGCAGGTTTTTGCGGTTCGTTTTTCCGATGTTGTGGCCCTCTTGCTCCACAAACGGTCCTTTGGTGAAGCCCACCAGGATTTCTTTTCCATCGTTCCAAGTCCAAGCGCCGTTATTGGCCGGCCAGCCTGCAAACGAAGTCGGTTCGGCGAAGACCACGACGTTTTTTGCCCCAAGGGGCGTGGGCCGGTTCGTGGCACTCCCGGCGGGCGGCTCCGCAGCGAGCAGGGCGCTTCCGGTAACGGTTAAGACTGCAATCCAGATTCTCAATGAGCGTGTGGTGTTCATGGTCAGTGGGTTCATATTAAGGGCGGTGAGGAGTGTGAGGGTGGGTTTCACGGGTTGCTGTTGCATACTCATTTCTCTCCGAGCAGCTTCGCCAGGGTGGGCTCGATGGCGGCGGCCCTGAGCGTCTGAAGCTGATGGCGATGTCCGTGGCCCCAGTCGGCCCCGAGATAGTAGAGGACGATTTCGTCGTCCACGACGAGCACGGTGCAGCCGTAGTTCTGCGTGGAATCCCATTCGCCGAATCGGCCATACTCGAGGACCGGGTGCATGGCCTGGACCGACCGCTCGTCCGTCTGGATCTGGGTCGCCTCGACCGGTGGATAATAGGCAGGCCCGGTTCCGCCGGGCCGCGTCCAGTTGGCCGCGCAGAGCCATGCGGCGCTGGCGAAGCTGACGAGAGTCGCAACTTGGAAGCGGGTCATTGATTTCATCGGTGGAGAGGCGGCAGGAGATTGTTCCCGAGGCTGGCCTCGGTGCGTTTGAGTTCGGTGAAGCGCTTCATGGCTTGGAGGCGATGACAGGCAGCACTAGGCGGGAAGGTCGAAGATCTCCGTGATGGATTGTTTGTGTGGCGACCTCGAGAGCCGCATCCGCATTCTGGTCGGCCGCGGTGTTGTGATTGCGGTCGTAGTTGGGGAAATCGCTGCTGGTGATGTCGAGCCGGATGCGGTGGCCGGGTTGGAACTCGTTCGAGGTGGGGCGGAGCTTGATGCGATACTCCACAAGCTCGCTAGGCGTGAGCAGCCGCGGCTTGTCCAGCCCATCGCGATACCGTGCGCGCACCATGCCGGAGGCGATATCGCGATTGGTGCCGTCGGGCGCGACGTCGATGAGCTTTGCGAAAAAGTCCGTGTCCGGCGCGGAGGATGCAGCGTGCAAAATGACTTCGGGATAGCCCGTGACCTCCAACGCGGTGGTGAGCGGCTCGCCTTGATACACGAGAATGTCCTGCCGCTTCGCGAGCGGCGACTGATCGGCGGGCAACGTGAACATCGCCGCGCTCCACAGCGTCGGCACGGGATCGCGCGGGTCGTAGCGGTAGCTGTCGCGCGCACCGGGCTGTGGCTGCGGGGTGAGCGTGCCGTCGCCGGCGGGGGAGTTCGCGTGCCCGCCGCTGTGGAGGTAAAGCGTGTGCGCCTTGGCGCGTGCCGGCGGCCACTCCTGCTCGTCGCGCCAGCGGTTCGCGCCCATCACGAAGATGCGCACCGGTGCGGCCGGGTTCACTCCTTCGCCCGCGCCTTTCAGCCACCGGTCGAACCAGCGGATCTGAGTCTGCACGACATTGAGCGCGGCATCCGCTCCGAAATCCACCGTGCCCACCTTCCTGCCGCCGTGCCCAGTGTGGCTCCACGGGCCGATGATGAGGCGTTGTCCGCCGCGCGCGGCTTCCGTGCGGCCCGTGTTCCGCATCGCGCGGTGAATTTCGATGCCATCGTTGCAGTGATCGAACCAGCCGACGATATCGAGATTCGGCACGCTCACCTCGGGGCACGCGGCGATGAAGCGCCACGGATCACGGTGCGGCGCGCGCAACCACGCCTTCACCGCGTCGTCCTCGTCCTCAAAAACCTGCCTCGGCAAATCGAGCCACGGGAGAAAGTGCAGCAGCCGTTCGCCTTCGCCGCCCTTCCACAACTTCGCCGCCTCACCCTTCGACTTCACACCCTCCGCGCCCGAACGCAGCCGCATGTCCGGCGACATGCCCGCGTAAAACCAGTTCAGCCTGCGCCCCGGACGGATCGTTCCCGGACCTTCGAGCGCCGTGAGGCTCGACGGGATCGAGTGCGCCGACATCGCGACGAGCGACGGCGGGCGCAACGCCGCGAGCCTCCATTGCAGGAAGGCATCGTAGGAGATGCCGAAGGTGCCGGCTTTCCCGTTCGACCCCGGCAGCTTCGCTGCCCACTCGACGGTGTCGAAGCCATCCTCCGCATCATGCGTGTGCTCGCGGTAAAACGACTCCCACTTTCCGCCCGATGCGTAGCGCCCGCGCGCATCCTGGGAGACGACGATGTAGCCGGCCTTCACAAACGCATCGAACTTCTTTCCCTGCTTGCCGTAAGGCGTCCGCGTCACCAGCACGGGGAACGGTCCGCCCTCGCCTGGACGGAACACATCCGCGCGCAGCACCACGCCGTCGCGCATCGGCACAGCCACGTCGCGCTCAACGCTGATCTCGGCGGCGACAACTGCGGCACTGAGACAAATCCAGACGGGCAAAATGATTTTTGACAAGCGCATGGGGGGTCAGTTGGATTGCTTCAGCAGTTGTTCGAGATCGGCCTGCACTTTCGGCAGAACGTCACGGGCGGCGGGAGCGTTGATGAGGTTGTTCATTTCAAACGGATCACTTTCCAAATCGTAAAGCTCGTCCATGCCTTTGAGATCGGTGTAGCGGATCAACTTCCAGCGGTCGGTGCGGACGGCTTGATAGCCCATGCTGACGACGCGCGGGAAAACCTTGTCGGACCAATACTCGATCAGGAGCGAGTTGCGCCATGAGCGCGCCGCTGAGGTGTCGCCGCGGAGCAGTGGCAGCAGGGAGCGGCCCTGCATCGTGGCCGGAATCGTGGTGCCGGCGATGTCGAGCAGCGTCGGCGCGATGTCGATGTTCAGCGCGAACTGCTCAAGGGTCGCGCCAGCCTTGATGTGCCCCGGCCAACGCATGAGCAGCGGGATGCGGATGGATTCCTCGTAGGCGAGGCGTCGCTCCACGCTCAGGCCGTGCTCGCCGTAGAAATAGCCTTCGTCGCTGGTGAAAATGATGAGCGTGTTTTCGAGCTGCTTCTGCCCTTCGAGGATTTTGAGAATGTCGCCGAGTCCTTCATCCACCGACGCGAGCATCCGCAGCCGGTTGCGGATGCTTCCATCGTCGGTGACGGTCGCCGGGCCGAGCGGGGCCATGTTTGCAACGGGACGCAGAAGCGCCGGCTTGTCCGACGGGGGCCCGCCGTAGTTGGCGCGATGTGGGATCGCGGCACCGGCGTAGAGCGACTTGTGCCGTTCGGCGGGAATGAATTTCCCCGCGCTCGGATCGGAGAGGCTGCCGTCAGCGTTTTGCGTCAGGTCGGGATGCACGGCCTTGTGCGAGACATAGAGCAGGACCGGTTTCGTGCGCGGCTTTTTCAGGAACTCGTTCGCGAAGCCGTTGAGGATGTCGGTGAAGTAGCCGGCGATTTGTTTCCGCTCGCCGTTGACGTTGAATTCAGGATCGAGGTAGCGCCCCTGGCCTTGGACGCTCACCCAGTAATCAATCCCTGGCCGGGCGCGGTCATCGACACCCATGTGCCATTTGCCCACAAAGGCCGTCTCGTAGCCGGCGACGTGGAGCAGCCGCGGGAACGTGACCAGCTCGTGGCTGCGCGGGCTGCGGTCGGTGTTGTCGGTGATGCCGTGCGTGTGCGCATATTGGCCGGTGAGAAAACTCGCGCGGCTTGGCGAGCAGAGCGGCGTCGTGGCGAAGGCGTTGCTGAACCGCGTGCCCTCCCGCGCCAGCCGTGCGATGTGCGGAGCCTTCACGAACGCATAATCCATCTCGTCCCATCGCAGGTCATCGACGAGGATAAAGACGATGTTGGGCTTCTTCGCGGGCGGTTCGGCGGCGTGCAAAGCGGCCAGCGGCGCAAGCAGCAGGGCGGCGAGGAGGGTGAGGGTGTGTTTCCTCATTGGGTCGCTTTCGTCTTCGGTTGGGTTGCTTTTGCTGTGCCGTAGATCGCGGCGAGCGCGTCGCGATTGGCCGCGGCGGTCAGCTCGATGAGCGTAGCGTAGGACGACTCGTCGTCGCGGAGGAGGCCCGGCCGCCGGTAGTCGCGGGTGGGGATGTCATCGATGTAAGTGCACCGGTGCTTGCCGATGATGTAGGGCTTGGCAATCGCCGCTTCCAGAAACGCACGATACGCCTCGCCGCTCTTCCGTTCGTCGGCCGGGTCGTTCTCCTTGAGCGGCACGCTGCGGGTGCGCTGGTCGCAAAGCAGGATGGGCAGACCGGTGAGCTTGTGCGCCTCGTCAAACTTCGCCGCGTTGAACGTCGTCTCCCGGATCGGCTGGATCGAGGTGACATCCACATGCTTGCTCGCGATGCGGAAGACCGAGTCCAGCACCTTCCAACCGGGATAGCGGTCGCCGAGGATGAGGTGCCGCGAGTCTACAGCCCGCACCGCGTCGTGGTAGAACCGGTAGTATTGCTCGGCGACGATGCCGAGGAAGGCCTCGTCCTCGGCACGCACGGCCGGACTTATCGCGTCCACCTTGGAGAAATCGGCCTTTGCCACCGCATCCCAGGAATCGGCTTCCACGCCGTAGAGCT